>Ga0065720_1019176_pt1 | contig 34047 bp, 35 predicted proteins | sample Thericmetagenome_FD_59107 | JGI IMG/M metagenome (GOLD analysis project Ga0065720, IMG submission 59107) | Thermophilic microbial communities from the Joint Bioenergy Institute, California, USA of rice/straw/compost enrichment - eDNA_2 v2... | ecosystem: Engineered > Solid waste > Grass >... | reverse complement strand
AGATCCGAGGATAATTCATGATGAGCATTCCAATTCTATCATTGAAAAGAATAACAGTTATGATATATTTGGACCAAGATTAGGTCTGCCAACTTTACCAACAACACAAACTAATCCTACTGAAAGCGATCCAATGCAGATAAGCAATTTCTTTAATCATGAGGAAGAGAAAGCACAAGACAGTCATGGAAGAGGTTATCAAAGATCCTCTAGGAAAGGACAGAATGCTATTTCTAATTCTCATGCTCTAGAATATGATGCCTCACGATATAGTTATAGATCGAATGAAGAAAATGATCATGATCAAGAAAACTATGAATCTGGCTCTAAAATACTATTAATGTTCAAAAAGGGTTACATTTATTTCGTTACAAACATCATCTGCCTATTTTTAATAATTTTCAATATTCAATTCGCATACTCACTAGACGGAGTAGAGCTCCCTGTGCTAAGCTCCATCGAATCCCATTTTCGGCGTTCCTTAGTCATAGATATTTTCCTTATAGATAAATATGAAAATTGTCAATCCCCTTATCAACTAAGCAGTATGGGCGTATGGCCAGGATATAAATCAATATGCAAATGCGATAGTTACACCTTGCCACGACAATGCCATGATTCAGAAGGCTCAGATTGCAAAAATGTTGGCCCTTACACTCCGATTCAGCTGAGTATTTGGGATGGGAAAAAGATGTGCCTGCGAAAATCATCTAAAAGTATCATTGATTATTATCATGATTCTAATCTAATCGAGACTCCCAATGGAAACTTTGTTTGTCCTAATGACATGAAAAAATGTATTCTTAGTACAGTTGGAAACTTTATATGTGTCAGCAGATTCGAAATTTGTCCGATTACTAAGGTTTTGATTGAACCTCAAGACATCCTTCAAAACCCCAATAGAACAAAATGGAAGTATGAATATCAGTTCAATAGCAAACTACTCTTGTTCGATAATGAGCTGGGCTTAGGAACAACATTTTTAGATATTATTGCACAATCACCAAATTGTAATACACGATCTGACACATATTATGCAACTCCTCGCTGTTATCAGCCCTCAGAATTAGACATTATTGATAATTCAACCGAGTATACAGCAATTGGATATAATATAAAAAATCAATCCATGTATTCTCCCATTAATGAGGCCAACCAACAATTTAATTTGTACAGCGTGCCAGTGAGATATTTGGATCAATGCCCTTTCAACAAGGATTACAACCCATTATTATTTGAAGAACAGATGAATAATTGGAGAAAAATATCTGTCTTGCTATTCATAAATCCCTTTTTCCTCAGCACATTGCTTGTATTAAATATCATACGAATAGTGATGCTGAGATATATTAATAAAAGGCATCTGACAAGAAAATCACAACTTCGAAAAAAAGAAATTTATCAGATGTTTGGAAAATACTTTGTTGGGTCATTCTTAATCATTGCATGTCAAATCATAATCATCCTCTATTTTATCCTCTGGGGATACCTGCTGCTCAACGAGAATCGTATCTTTATAGAGCAATGGACAAAATTAAGTTGCTTAGATCAAGATACCGTGTCTGATCTTAATGTTATGCTTGATAAAGTAAACAAGGTTGAGACTTATAATATGATAATAATTGGTCCTATGATCATCTGCTGTATTCTAGAGGCCCTATTTTCTCAATACCGTTTGATAAAAGTTGATATTCACGAGCAATTGAGAGATTTGTCCTAATTTTGAATATCTTGTACTTATGACTCATTATAATACTATAGAGACTTAAATTTTCTTGTAATTCTTAGTATTCTATTAGAGCGTCAGAGAATCTGATCTTGATAAGTGGGAGGAACATAATTTTGTACATAAGAAATAAGATAAGTAAAAGAAATCAAGAAATTGAAACATGAAAAAGATAGCTAATTTTTCAATGAAGCAAAATTAAGCTCCTCTGAGTAGTGGCCAAGACTTATGTATTCCTTGTACTTCGAGTCAGAATAATCATCCCAAGGCTTGGAAAAATGATATTTTTCAAGACTTTTTGGTCTTGAAACCTAAAATATAAATGAAATACAGCCAAATTCTTACTCCTTTGTTCCCATGGCCACCATCTTTTGGACTTAAGATCCATCTCTCTAGTAATTAGCTCCTATTATATAAGTATTTTTACCTTTGGTTTCTTCTTTATCCATTTCTTCTTGAATGATAGGACCCATATTTCTTATGCTGCTTCTTATATGTTCAATAGTCTGTGAATCATATTTTCTATGAGATGTTGAACCTCTCTTTGAAGAAAGCAACTCCTTTTCGTGTAACAGATAAGGCTCAGAAATGTATTGTCTTTCTTCTAAAGTTTTGGGTGTATTATATTCTAACCTTTGGTTAAGAATTAATTCTTGGTGAACTCTCCTATGAGGGGAGTTCTTCTGATCTTTAAAAGAATAGTACTCGTGAAGGTCTCTCGATCTGAAATTATTGGTATTATCATTCTGCAAATTATTTCTTATAAACTCCTCCATCAAATTCTTTCTTGGGTTGAAATTATTTTCTTTCTGAAGAGGAGAAAAAGCTCTTGTTTCCGGATTACTGCTAGTTGAGGTGTTAAATAGTTTGTTGAATTCATCAGAATTTGGACTTTTAATGTAACTAAGTCTCCTGGCAGATAATTCTTTGGGCGAAGACTCTTTGAAGTTTCCACTCGTATTGAAATTTTCAGTTGTTCCGCCTGGGGAAATTAAATTGAAGGCCCTTCTTCTTGAAGTTAGCTCATCTAGCTTTGATTCTGTGGGGCTTGAAATCTCTCCCAATAGTCTCTTTGTCTGTTGGATTTGTCTAATTAAGTTGTTTGATGAAGTCATAAATGAAGATGATTTGTTAAATTCCTCTGAGGAATTGTTGAAGGGATCATTAAACAATGTACCCCTGACATCAGAGACTATCTTTTCTAGATTCAGTTTGAACTCCCTGATAGATTCTTCCTTTCTCTTTCTTTCATTATGCACAAATCGACTAATAGTATTTTCAAGTATATCTGGTTCTCTCGAGGTTCGGAATGTCACAATTTCTTTTTCAGTCAACAAAGTCGGCTGTTTTGTATCTGGATAATTTAGTGTGTAATGAGGTCTCTCGGTGAGTGGTTTAGACTTCAAATATCCATTAGTTTTCTTTCTAAAGCTTTCTGATGGTAATTCGTTTCTATTCGATTTCCCTCCTCCATTCAGTTCAGTATGTTTCCTAAAGATTTCAGTAAGACTAGCAACTTCGCTTCTCTTTGAACCTAATGTATCCTTTAAACGGCTTTCATTTGTTGGCTCTTCTAATTGGAACTGTCTAGAAACCTGCTCCTTATCAAACTCTGTAATAGAAGTTAGATGCTTTCTATTACTCTCCATCTCAGAGTTTCCTTGAGTAGTAAAAGGGATACTTAGGTTATTAAAGTTAGATTCTTTGATTTCTCGAATATTTTTTGCCAAATTCAGAGAATGTGAATTTTGATAAAAGTTATTTTCAATTATCTCTCTTATATTGATCTTTTTTATCAATTTTGATGTCTCTTTTTTCTCAGAGCTTTTAGATTCTAATTTTGTTTCATTAACTGAAGCTATGTTCTGTCCTTGGTCTATGTCTTGACTTATGTTATAAGATTCATCATTTTTGTCCTCCTGAAAAGCACTACTCTTATTATTCTGATTTGAAGTACCATTGTCAGAAATATTAAAGTCGTCCAATATTCTTAACTCTCCCTCAGTTTGATCAACTATACCATCTTTGCTCTTACTAATTGGATCTTCATGTAGATTGGTTGTGTTCAAGGGGCGACTAATGTCAGTTTTGACAATCTCAGTAGGAAAAGAACTATATGTTGGGGAGTCAATCATAGGGAGAACATGAGGGCCTTGGTTTTTATCTATATTTTGAGATTCTTGTTTGAGAGATGTATTTTTATCCTCTATCTTATCATCTGTATCTTTAGAATCATCCATATTCTGGTTATTACTGTGTTCTTTGTTTTCATCAAAGCTTATTTTGAATGTCCCTGTTTTATTGAACTCTTGATTCTCATTGTTTTGATCTTCATGAATTGGTTCTAGCTTGTTTTCTACTTTTTGAATATTATGTTCCAAAAGAGGAGGAGACTCGTAGTCTGTTAATGGAGGAGGTTTCTTTTTCTGGTAATTACTTATGTACTTTGTTTCCTTGGATTTCGAATTTGAGGAAGCATAAATTGAAGCAGAATTTACATCTTTATATCTTTTTCGAGTTGAATATTCATCTTCTTCGTCATCATCTCGCACCGATTCAGCTAGAATTTATTAATCATTGAAACAGTTTTATTACGTCCTACTGCATGATTAAATTCAATTGTTCGAATGTTTGATGAATATGATAATGCAGACTGGTTGTGTCTAGAAGAGCCATATTGAAGATCTAAGGTGGTCCCTTCCTATTTCTTTAGCAGATGGATTACTAATCCCTACCTTATTCGCGTTATTTGAGCAACAATTTTGATTTCCCATTGAGTTAGACTCTTCAATAAATAAAATTTTCTATTTGACTGTTTACTTAATTTTAACATAAACAATCTAAGTATGTAAACAATGGAATTAAGATTATGCCCTCTAAAAATCAGTTAAAAAATTTAACCGGGAAATATGTCAGCATATAAATTTGTGCGCATTGAAATTTGAATAATAATATTTAAACAAAACCTTAACTCCAAAGTCAGACCACATGGCAGAGTCTTTCTCAGGATTCATTGAAATCATTTTTGGGCCTATGTTTTCAGGAAAAAGCACCGAACTATTGAGAAAGGTTAAGAGATACACCATTGCCCAGAAAAAATGTCTTGTTATCTCCTATGCCAAAGACAATAGATACTCCAATGATGATGTTGTGTCCACTCACGACAGGTATAGAACTCCGGTATTAATGTTGCTAAATTGTTAGACAAATGCTGAAAGCTGTCAAATGTAATACTTTGGAAGAAGTTGTGTCTATTTATAAGGAATATGATGTGATTGCTATTGACGAAGGGCAGTTCTTTTCTGATGTAACGATATGAAACATTTTTAAAATTTAAAGATTGTTGAAAAGAGTGAGCTTTTTGCCAACAATGGAAAAATTGTAATCATCGCTGCTCTAGATGGCACTTTCCAGAGAAAAGCCTTCGGAGATATTATTCATCTTTTACCTATAGCCGAAAAAGTTACTAAGCTTTCTGCTGTATGTGTCATGTGTGCCGCTGATGCTGCCTTTACTCAAAGAATGACTGATAGTGATGAAGTTGAACTCATTGGAGGTGGCGAAATCTACAGACCTGTTTGCAGAAAATGCTTCATAGAAGGCGAAGCTGCAAAAGTTAAGAATTTAAATAGAAAAGTGAGGTAAAGTCTCTCTTACTTCATCCTTATGCTTAGTGAGGAGAAGATTAGAAGCGATGAAGACAAAATTCCTCCTGCTGTAGATCTAGATAAGGAAAATCATTCTGATGTTATTGATATTACTCCAATCGATGACAAACTCTAATGCAAATATGAAAGGTAAAGAGAGTTAACAATTGGCTTGTAACATCTCTACTCTACCGTTGATTTTTGATATTAATATCATATGTCCTATATGCACTTTTCGTCTAAAAAAGCAAAATGCAGCATATATTTTGAAATTAATACCGGTACATACATGGAGGGAAAGAATATTAATTTTATTTAATCTGAATGTTCAAAAAGAAAATCAAGAAGGGAACAATAGTTGGAGAAGAGGACTTTAAACAACAACCGAGTGATGATAATAATGCTGAACAAGATGAGTAATTATGCATTATTTTGTATTAACTAAAGTCTAGCGAAGTCCTCAAAAAAGTAGATAAAATTAGTCAAGAATCTAAATCTATCAAAAAGAAGCCCATCAGGGGAGTAGAAGTAATAGAAAAGATTGCGAAAATTATATTTCAGGCTCTTCCAAAGACCCTTGACTTTAATCAAAACAATGAAGATAATTCAAAAGAGCTGACCGGATTACTTGATAAGGAGATCCTGAAAAAAGGTGGAACCCTAGAGTTTCTAGAGAAAAATAAGTAAGATTTTGTTATCTGAGTAATCGCTATCCCTAGGAAAAAGACAAATGACATGGCCACTTCCGATGCTTATGGAGGGAAATTCACAAGAAAATCTGAGATTGAAAAGCCCGATATACTTAAATCCTTAGGGTCCGAGATTGCCCAAGTATTAAAAACAGTGGATGTACTATTTTTCTGTTACTTTTTCTGTATTTCTTAAGAAAACTGTTGAACAAAAGAAAGACCAGTCAAGTTGGGTCCCGGGACTAATGGAAGTGAATGTTTCATTAGAGTAAATGATTTGTATATGATCTTTTACCTGATAGCAAGAAAATCCAAAATATTGAAGCAAATGAAGCTGCAAAATTTGGAGGATTTGGAGAATGGGATCCAAATATGACCAAAGAGTAAAACTTTCAATTTCTTAAGATTATCTTTTTAGGCGAAGAAGAGAAATGGCAAAGCTAGAAGAGGAAGAATTAGAATATAGAAAAGCAATGGATAGCTTTGAAAAAATGCATAGGAAGGAGGGAAGAAGTAGATTTTTATTCTCTTTTTTACAAATTGTCATAGAATATGCAAAGGAGAAATTTATCAGAAAATTGGAGAATAGTATACATGAGTCAACTAATCTACATTAATGTTCTTGATCAGTCTTGTTAGACCATAAAGACTTTGCCTTTTGTTTTGGATAAATGTCTATATTCTAACCTTTTTTTCCTCTTCTTTAAAAGGCACAAGATCAAGAGAATCAATACAACCGAACTTGTCATTAATATCACTTGAATGTATTCCGTGGATAAATACACTATGAATAAATTACTTAGTAATTTTCTTACCTCGAGGATCCAAATAGTCAAACCCTTCTTTTTTATGTGAAATCCATATTGTTATAGGATCTTCATGATGGTAATGCGTCATATTATGCAGGTCAATACTACCATCGAAATATGATACTGGACATATCCATGAATCTGCAATAAAAGTACTCAGTCTATGATTACTGATACTCTCTAACAGAGGAAATTTGGAAGCCTCGTAAAGTTCGGTAGCTTGTTTTGCATCATAATTAGCATTAAGCTGTACGTCTCTATAATATTGAAAAAGTTCCATTTCTCCAGTTTGAATAAATCTAATCATCAATCGACTCCCAAATAAAATACCTCAACATATCTGTCACTAAGTCAAAGCAGTCATTTGAAAGAGATATGGAATCAATACAATTGCTATCTCCGTATACTATTATTTTTCCTGATTCGGGATGGCCAGAAATCTAGTTGATTAGCAATCTCAAGTTGATAAATACATTTTTTATCAATCCTAAAACAGGAATCTCTGGTTGTTGCGACTTCTTAGCTGATCTTAAATTCTTTCTAGAAGAAATGAGCTCAGCCTCATTAGCAAGAGGGAAGGTAATTAAATACCCTTCCATAGGGAACTTTGCAATATAAGTTCCTGAGCGATACTAAAGATTAATCAATGTAGCTCAACTATTACTGAATGTCTATGCTTCCCATATTCAATCTCTCCTGCGAGTGAGGCTGAACCTAATGCTATTCCAAAATCTTCCAACAAACTATTCAAAGCTGGAATGTTGGATCCTCTGTAATCAATTAGAACCAACTCTCAGAAATTTACCCAAAGATAGGAATCTCCTTTAATATCTTAGTATCGAAATAATTGATATCCTTTAACTTTGGCTCGTACCAATCAGCAAACAGCATCAAAGACATTCCATAGACTAAGATATCCTTCTGAAGTTTTTGTATTTCTCTTTCTGAAAATTTATCTTCTGGGTCAACTATTAAGAGAATTCCATAATCGTCAGCATTAAAGCATTCAAAACTTCCTCGTAAAACTTCAAGATAATATCCTTCTCTTCGGAAATGCTCAAATAGCAAATAAAAGTTCGTATAGGGGCTATCTCCATTTAAGTCGAATGGATGATAGTCACTTGATAATGAATCCCTCAGGATAAATGATGATTCTGGGAATTTAAGATTATGAAATTGATCCCAAAGAATCCTCTTGTTCTTCGCAGGTTTCGATATTATCTCTAACGATAACTCTATTCCGGTTTCTATTTCTTTTGCAGGGTGGTCATCCTATGATAAATTAAATAAGAAAATATCTTACTGATTTCATAGAAACGATCACTTTGATATTCCCGTTAACTATTATAGGAGAAGACAAATTTGAGGGCAGTGTCTTCTCATCAACTTCTATATTAAGTGCAATGTATCCACAATATGGCGATACGTCACTTGCTCGAAAGTTTATCTAACACAGTTCTAATGCTTCATTGGTAATGTACCTTTATGGCATCTTTATTTGGATCATTTGAGCTCCAGATGATTCTCTCGACTTTACTGTGTAGAGTTAATGAATTATAAACTGTCAAATTCATTATGAGTGGCATCTGGGTTGGATACAGAGGTTGTATTGAGTATGGAAAAGTATAGGGATTATTTCTTGTTAAATCTAATCTTTGAGGGAAAACAGAAACTTTTCCTTCTGGCTTTATTTGCATGTGCTCAAAAGCTGCCTCAAGATTTAAAATTCCTGCACCTTGTTCAAATATACTGGCTTCTAGTATAATTTGAGAAGAGTCAATCAGGAGTTGTTTCATGCTAAAGATTATCTTGTTGAAATATTCATCATTACTAAATAGGATTAGGATTCTGAAAGTCTTTTTGTTTCATAGCGGACAATAATAACGCAATAGTTCCAGTCACTGCAGGAACTGCAAAGGATGTTCCGCTAAATATCTCACACCCTCCATCTAAGTTCGCCGCTATCTACTTTGAAAATCAAATAGTAAACTGTTTACTATATTCTTGCTTAGCATCATTAGATCAGGCTTTATTCTACCAGCTCCATATAGAAGCTCCAGGGTTGTCATACCTCTTGAAGAGTACCAAGCAGGTGTTTCTTGGTCATCATCGATACCACCCACAGCAATCACTTCATCCATATCAGCAGGATGGTTAATTGTCCTATTAATCAATATAGCAGTTTTGCATACAAACCCCAAATAAGGACCACCATTTCCTGCAGCTACTACAACGATTATTCCTTTAGCTACCACCTCCTTGATCTTCAGATTGTTCATATTCAATCATCGAATCTATTTACCTTGTCAGCGAAACTCTCATCTCTTAAAGCAGTAGTCCCAATTGAAAAGTTTATGATATCAATCTTCTTTTCCAGACAGTAATTAAATGCCTCTAACATCCATGATACCCTGGTCTCTTCAATGATTAGAAAAAAGACTTTAGCCAATACCCAAACTATTATCAAATAGCTTTAAAATGTACAAATCCACATCAGGTGCCAAGCCAGGACATTCTTGATTATTATTCAGAATGATCTAAGAATCTTTTAAAAAAACACTGTTATTCAAGTACACTTGCCACTCCAGTTCCATGTCCTTTAGTATCTCTAGACTTTGTATAATCAAAGTCTTTATGAGCAGTGTAATTGACTACATGAACATGCTCAGAATTAGCATTTATATATGCCTCAGACACCCCGGTGTCAAATATCGCGACCTTAACACCCTTTCCTGTTATTCCCTGATTCCAATAATCTCTTGCTTTCAGTTCTTGGGTAATATTAGTTCGGAATTGATAATCATATTGTTGGTCTCTCTTCTATGCTTTTATTACTAATCTCACAATAACTACAAAAGATTCTTGGGTCTTCATCTTGATTTTTTCATCATGTGAAAGCTTCTTGTATTCTGGTAATGTCGATAAAACTTGTTGAAGACTGTGAATATTCTCTTCTTTTATCTTTTGTTAGTTAAAAATTTCATAAAGATACCTGAATTGATATAAAATCGGTTTCTTCTAATTCAAAAAATCTCAGACCATTTTGCTGATGCCAAATTTTGTGATTATCTAATAGATTTTGTATCTTTGTAGTCAAAGTGGATGGAGCGAAAAATTTGTTAAAATGAATGATGACTTCTCTCACATCAGATTCCAAATTCTGAGCTGAAGTGACTAAAATTGCTAGTCCGATGAGGACATACATTAGGTTCTTAAGATTTAGCATCAGAAAATACAATAAAATTTTAATTTTCTATCTATAATAGAGAAGAAATTGCCCAAGTAACGAGATTCCTCCTCTTTATTTTGAAAGAGCCAAGGCTCATTGTTTCAACAAAAACTCCACCATCTGGAATTACAAAAGGAGGTCTAAGTTCAAAATAGTTAGATTTTAAAAAGTTAATTTTTATTTTACAATGAAAAATAAGTTAAATTAGAAGTGAGATGGTAAGTTTCTTTTTCATCTCAGAAACGCTAAACCAATTAGGAGCTAAATCAAGTGAGAGAAGATACTTCTAACCCTAATAATGATGTAATTAATCGCTTTGGTTGAATAATTTCATAGGAAAGAGATGATATACAGAATTTCAATAGTGATAATACTAATCAGGTTATCTTAATTGATAACGCTTCTACAGGAAACCATCTTTCTAATTTACAGATCCAAAATGATGATCATTTACATCCACCGCAAGGGAAAACAAACAGTATAACACTTTCCAATTTGACTCTAATATATCCAGGAAACACGCCAAAATTTGGAAATTCCAAACGATTTGAACTTTTTCGTCAGTCAAACAAAAATATTATCTCAGTCAATACTCAAGCAGAAAGGAAGGCAGAGGAGACCGATACTTCTATGAATAAAGATATAGATTATATTCATTTTGAAACAGCTAAAGGAGAGAAAGATTCCCCATTATTGGATATCTATGTGAAACAAGTTCAAAGTGATAGTTATGCAATGGATACATCTCCCAAGAAAAAAATCGCTTCCCTCAAGCATCCTTTGATAAGTAGGAAATCGCCTTTATTCTCAAAGTTTGGAATGGAAAATGAAAATCCAGGAAACATCCCAAACTCTAAAGCCGAGAGCTTGAAAATGAGATTAAGATCCAGAAGGAGTAATATTACTGTTGATCATATTGATCAAAACATGATGACCAACATTGTTCACAAGAGTGATAATGGAGAGATTTTAGGAAAACATATCGAGCATAGGAACACGTCATTTACTGACACCAATGGAAATGGAAGCACAAATGCATCTAGTACAAATGCCATGCAAGAAAAAGCTCGTGAAAATTTTACCTTTTATGTCCAAAAACAGATGGCTTCAGTTCAGCCAGAGCCTCTACTTAAACTCCACGAAGTAGAAGAGGATAATCCAAATTCGCAAAATTTTATTCCTGAAGAATCTCGTAGAACTATGTATGCAACTAAAGCAAAGAGTTTGCCTTTGGACGAAAATAACACTGAAAATAAAAGAAATCCATTAGCAGCTACCAAAAAATTGAACTTACTCCCACCAAAACAGATAAATAATGACAAGGGTAAATCAGACTTCCAAAGCATGGGCATGAAACCTGCAACATCACATAAAAAAGAAAGATCCTTGAATGAAATACGTGATCTATCTCCTAAGGTAGTTCTCAAAAGAAGAAGTCTGCTTGAATCCGACTTTGAAAAGGAGGCTGCACATTTTTCGGATATCAGCCCCAAAATCACAGAAAATGATTCTATTCAATTTAATAAAGAAGAAATGATTGAAGAATATATTCTACCTGACCCGTCCAAATCATCTGACATACAGAATAACTCCAATATAATCTTGCCTAATTCAAGAGGCGAATTAGACACTCAGCAAAGTAATAAACTGTTGAGAAAGAGTAACTCAGAGAGCAACTTCAATTTCCTGGAGGGAGAGCAGACTGGTGGCTTTAGTAATCTCATTAAACCAATAATGCAGAATAAAGTTTCTTCGAATGAGTTATATGATCCTCCTTTCCAAAGTAAAGTTGCAAATTTTCTGCAAGCTCGAACCAAGACTAATTCTTCAAATACTTCTAGCCCAAAACAATTTATTGACACCTCTCATGCCTACCATTCAGCTAGTAAGGTTCATAAAATGCAAAATCAGACCATGTACTATCATAACAAGTAACTCATACCTTACTTTTGTCTAACTTCTAGCTTTGAATCTCATTCATTCGAGATCTACGACAATCATGCAAGGCTCCCCCATCCATTAAGACAACGAAAAATAGAAAGTGCAGTGAGTCGAATTCCAAAGAACCGAGAGTACTATCACAGCAATTCTTTCGTAGATGGTTACTCTACTTCTATTTTGCAACCAATTGGAAATAAGATAGTCGGAAGAAATGAGATAAAGGCCCCTAAATCTGAAAAAAGCAACTTGAAGCATTTCTCATTTTTGGGAACTCCTAATAAAACCAATTTTAAAAGACATGATCATGACGACGAAAAGAAAACTAATTATCTAAAGTTAAATCTTCCTCCAAAGCCTGGAACATCGACCAGTGCAAATGCTTCCTTCCGTAAGGAAAAGTTCAGATTACATTCGAGGAATTTAAGCTCAAAAAAGAATAACAAGCACTTGAATCTAGACATGTCTAATTTCGAAGAGTCATCTCTCTTTGAAGATTCAACAACTAATATTCTATACAATGATAAAGAAAACATAAAATATTCTGGAAAGCAAGAGTTTGACATTCCAGATCCCTCACCTCAAAACAAACTCAAAGATATTGAAAGAGAGAATGAAATTCAGCGTTTGAAGGAAGAAATACGAAAGCTTCAAGTAAGTTTTGAAAACTCATGTGGATAATTGTTTAGAAAAAAGATAATGAATCTCAGATGAAGATAGCCGAGTTGCATTTGCAGCTAGAAAATCAAGCTACTGAATGGATAATGAAGATGGAGGCTATCGTAAGCTCTAGACATTGAGTTTGTTGATGTTCTAGGAAAAAAGATGGAGACAAAAATTATTACAGCAGAAAGAGCACTATGAAAAGTTACTAAATGATCAGGCTGTAAAACAATCTAATCTGCTCTGATAAAATTATCTCTTGAATGCGCTCACTTACTTTCCTTATTTTCTTTTCCTTCTCAATTGCTAGTATTGCTACATTTTTTCCCTCGGTGTATACTATAAGTAGCTTTGGTATATTTGTTCATATAGCTGTATACATGACTAACAAAAGCTGATATCGTTGCTCCATTCCTAAAACTGTCAAGGAAAAGAGACGCCCATTAAGATGTTCTAACTCTCTATACGACTGATTTAATTTCTTGGGTTTATGGACTCTATTTTGTATAAAATCTCAACATGTGAATTTTTACAACATTTCTCAATGCGAATAGTGCAAAATATCAAAAAATTGGTCAAATCACTTTTAATGTCTTTAAAATTTGAACTCTGGCATTAATATGAATAATCTAATATTGAAAAAAAGAAAATAGAATTAAACAAGTCGAAAAAATAAATTATGCAGCAGTAAAACTCAGTACTTACAAGACTGTCCTTTTTTCAATATCCCCTTAGGGAAAGTGTTTGTATTTTTGAGTCTCTTGCGATTTTTCTTTCCTCCTTTGATTTGTTTTTCATTTAGCAATGACGGTTCTGCAACATGTAGTTTATTCGAAAATTTCAAGATATCTCCAACTAATTGATGACTATTATTTTTAAAACTTTCCTCGTGACAAAGAGAACTCATTTTGTTTAGCTTTATATCATTCGCAAAGGGATTTCTTTTTATTAGTGTACTAAAATCCAGGTATTTTGCTGGCGCACTGAGTGTGATTGAATTGAAATCTATTGGAAATGAGGCTTCAAATCATTCCATTTTCCTAAACACACTATCATCTCTCTGTGTTGTCAGTACTCTATCTTCTTGTGTGAGCATGCAAATTATGTTTTATTTATTTGCAAATTAACGTATCTTAACTTTTAATTTTGAGCAACATTATTCTAGAATAATGGCTTCTTTAAACTGGCTTGACTTAAAAAATACCATTCTTAACAGATATGATTGGAAAAATAAGTTTTTGTTTACAAAATACTTGTGTGCACGGTTAGCTAAAGAAAGAGAAAAAATTTCAATAAAATTTATTCTTTAATATTTGAAACTCAAATACTCCTCAGTAGGCAGAAAGGACAGGATAGATGAGCCTCAATAAGAACAATATGTATATAATCAAATGTTATGAAATGATAATCTAGAGCTGAGGGTCCTAAAATGATTACTAAGATTGCAGGAGAGGATTCTGATCCCCCTAAAAATAAAGTAAATTTTTAGACTCTCAGGATTCAGGGTTAGTATAATAATGACAAAGCAGAAGAAAGAGATCATTTTAGAGTTCAAAATGAATTGCAGAATAAAATTAGAGAGATGCAAATGGAACACCAAGATGAAATATTAAGATATAAAGGAAAGCTCACAACCCTTGAATATGAGCTTAAAAGTAAAAATAGCCAAATAGAGCTAATAGCGAATAAACTCCGAAAAACAGAACAAGAGCTCGATATCGTGAGAACACGAGTCGAACAATTTGAAGTACATTTCTCAACAAAATTTCACAATATGAATAGAATGAGTCTCGAACAAAATATACTAGCAATGTAGAAGCTAGAGCAGCAAAAGAAAGAATAGAAGTTCTCGAAAAAGAATTAGCAAATATTGATCAATATTATCAAAAAGAGCTAAAAGCTCTTGCTCAGAAAAATGAAAGTCTGGAATCTGATATTAAAAAGATGATTGAAATCCAATTAGCTTTCAAGCAAAAAAACACAGAATTGTTTGAAAAGAATAAAATGCTTGAGAAACAATTATCAATGCAAGAAAAGAATATCAAAAGAGATTTAAAACCTAAGCCCCCTGGCAGCGAAAAGAAATCCTCTGTAGCAGAAGAGAAGATTAATATACAAATGCATTTAGAAAAAGAGAATGAATTGAACAAGCAGATTCATGATCTTCAAAAAGAAAATGATTTACTGAAAGTAATATATTTTTGGCTGAGAGTTTATAAATTTTAGCACCAACTGAAAATATTTGAAGACCAATTGAACTATTATGGAAATCAAGCTGCTGAGAAAGAGCGTGACCTCATTCATGATACTAAGAGAAAGCTGCATGAATATGAAGACGAGCTAAAATTAGCCACCTCACAAGCTGAAATTGAAAAGAATGCACTATTAAGTGAGAATCAGATGCTAAAGATTCAGATAAATGAACTTAAGACTAGGATTGACCAATTAAGCACTAACAAAGTTACCGGCAATGCGGAAGAGACATTAATGAAACAACAATTTTTAGAAGCAAAGAGTCAGCTCGATGCTGCTCAGAGAACTATTGAAACATTGAAAAGGGAGTTGGAGTTAATTGAAGCCCATAAAGAAGAGGAAAAAATTTCAGATATTCAGCAAAATTATCACAAAGCCCAGAAGATTGAAAATTCAAACAAATACCTAAGGAGTCAATTGAATGAGCAAATAGAGCAGGTTCATCGGCTCGAAGTCGAGCTTAAAATGGAAAAAGAAGAGAAAGAGAGAGCTTTTCAGAGAGTTACAATGTTAGAGAAAGAGTTATCTGCTCAGAGCGATTTCTTCAAGCAACAAATTCAAGAATTGCTAGATTATAATGCCCAACTTCAAACTAATCTATCTGAGGAGAAGAAGAAATTTATTTTTTATTTACAGAAGCATACCCAATTACAAGCTGATAGGCAAGAATCCAAATTGAACAAGCATAGAGATTTAATGGATGAACTGAAGGAGGCTAAAAAGGTAAATCATGTCTTAGGTGTTGTAACATTAGAATTTAGTCGTTCAGGAAAATGAGTTTAAAGTCAAGACTGTGTTTTTGGAGAACGAGATAAAAAGGCTTAACTCTGAACTTGAAGTTGCCAAAGAATTTAGCAACTCGCACTTAAGAGAGATAGAAAACTTGCAATGGGTATTTTATCATAATATTCTTAATGGCTAAGAAAAATGAACGTTTATTGAAAGAAATAGAAATGCAGCGAAGGGAGAAAGAAAAATTGGATAAAATAATTCAAGATCTGAATGCCAAACTGAGAGAAGCGAATATTAATGTTGCAGAATTGAGCGAAATGATTAAAAAGATTAAAGAACAAGGAGTTCAAGAAGACTTGACTCGTAGCCAGGGCGAGGGAGATATTGAGAAGCCTTCCTCGCCATTTGATAAGAATCAAGCTGATCTATCAAATTTGAATATGGATCCTAGCACTGAAATAGACTTTAAAGAACTTTGTCGAAGATGGGAATCTGCAAATATGAATGATAATATCAGAGCGATATTGTTGCTGAAGGTTCAATAAATCGAAGAAAAATTAAAGATATTAGGTAATGAAACAAGGAAAGCTGTTGAACGAGTGTATTAATCAAAAGAAGAAATTCTTAGTCTATCTCCGCCAAGGATTGGAGTCATTGAATCCTGACATTTATGAGAGCTCAATACAAATTTTGGCAGAAATGATCGATAAAGGCCATGTAATTAAGATTTTATTTCTCTTAGTTGCAGGTTACCGCAGAGGAAATCAAGATCTTGAATCCAGGAGTTAGTGCCTGCTTGTCATTAATTCCTCCTTATGAGGATGAAAGACCTGAGACCATTTTAGCCCGACACTATGCAGCTCTCAAGGTCTTATCTTCGTTTGATGATAGTGGAGGAAAATGGACTGAGGAAATGACCAAGGCCATCCTGGAGGCCAGTGGAATTATTACCCTAATATATTATGTTGGCACTAGAAATCCAAACCAAGAATGGCAAAAGAAACAGGCCTGTCAAATTCTTGGAATGATAGCTGAAGTAAATGATAGCACTTTAACTCGAGAAGTAATTTTGGTGAGAATTATTTTATATTTTCTTTAGATCAGAAAGAATAAAGGTATATCTCTTCTGATTCAATGCATGTATACATCTACTCTACAAGTTAAGAGAAGTGCAGCTGAAGCACTCTCATTCATATTCAAAGACCCTGATTCCAGAACAAAGATTGAAGTAGTTTAGTTTTTCTAAAAGATCAATGCTCAGGATGACTTGAAGCCATTATTCGAAAATCTATTAACAACAGAGGATAAGGACCTCAGATATCATTTATTACTTTGCTTTGTGAACTTGAGCTTAGTTCCTATCTATAAGGTTTCCTATCTCTTTTCTTCAGTCTCAGATATTTCAATAGAAGCCCTTGCTGTCTGAAGAAGTTTTGAATTTCTTGATTAAAGCTAGTGGAAATGATGCTTTTATTGATCAGGCTGCTTTGAGCTGTAGAATATTGCTGAATCTAGCAGTTATCAAAGAAGTAAGCTTTTTTTCAAGCCAAATTAAAATTAGATTCGAGAGATTTTGTATGAAAAAGCTCTTCCAGCTTTATTAAAGAATACCTTACATCCTAATAGTGAGATCAGGCAACTTGGATTATCTTTAATGAAGAGGGTTTCTATTTTGCAATTTGTGATTGATTTTACCTAGCTTACCGAGGAGAAATCTGCTGTCGATAATGATCAAGCTCTACTTCCAAATGTTATTGACAGTTTGGAGTATAATGACTATGATGTAGGAAAAATTTTCTCATATGATTTATATTAGGTAAATCTAAGTGCTTTACAAATCTTATACAACCTATGCAACAGATATCCTCAGTCATTGATGGAGATCATGGTTAAGAAGAAGGGGCTAGCATCATGCTGCAAATTGTACTGCTCGAGTGATGATGAGACTATCAGAACTCTTGCCGGAAATATTCTCCTTTTGTATGCTTCTTCAGCTTGGATGCCTGCAGTTATTGAACAGGGTGGGGAATTATTATTGAAGAGATTGGTATACTTTCAGTATTGTGTATTAAATAGAAATAGTTTAAAGATTTGGAGGAAGAAAAGAATAATCAGATTAGATTCATTGCGGCTCATATTTTACAATTTATGATGAAAGACCCATCATGCTTACAAGCCTTGCAAACATCTCCAAAACTACTAGGATGTATAATGACTTTCATAACTCAACTTCGAATGAGCGATGGCTTAGAAGAAGAAATTTTGATCTCTTTGAATATTCTGAAGCCAATGTGTGCTCAAGAGGTGCTAATACCTACATTGAGAGCACAAAATCTAGTTGAAACTCTTCTCAAAGTCTTAGCAAGTGATAAATTCCCCCAGCATATCCATCTAGATGCTTTGAATGTAGTCAATTCCAATGAACTAGATTAATTATATAGTGCCTTGAAACTGTTATGAGGACAAAGCAAGTTAAGGGAATTGTTGAAGACATTCTCAAATTGCCAAATGCATTAGGTCTTGAAATTCTAGCAAGTCTTCTCAGTCCTCCTAATGAAAAGAATGTAATTATCTTTTAGAGTTTATATGATCATTTTCTATAGCTACGAGCAGTTAAGTGTACAACCATTTGGGAAATATTGAGCTCATGCGTAACAATGCCTGGCTTCCAGGAAAGTATTGAATCTAATCCAGATAAAATACTCGGTGTGCTAATCAAGGCCAAACATAAAACAGATATACCAAAATTATTTGAAGCTTCAAGTCAAATTATAGCATATTTGAATAAGAATTCTAAACTAAAACCTAAAGTATTATTTCTTTGGCTTTCTTTCTTAAGCAAAAATAGATCAAAAACTTTGAAGAATATATTAAACAAGAAGAGCCTAATCTTTAAAATGGCCTCCTTTGTAAACTATTTTTCAAATCTCAATACCAAAATATATATTTTGTATTGTAAGGAAATTAAAATGACAGAAATATTTAATTTCTGTTTTACAAATAATTATACTCAGAATGCAAATATCTCTTTCATAAAATAAATATATTACTTCGATTGCATGTTCGTAATAGTTAAATAGATTATAACTGAGCAGCCAATTACAATGATAAGACAACAGAAAAGGCTAAAAAAGATTATTGAAAATTCAATAATAATTTACTTGGTTTTTGTACCTCTCTTAGTTTGTTCAAGAGCAGCAGCTAAATGTTTATTAGCGTCTGCTACTTTCTGATTAGTATAGTTTGTCTGATCATCAATTAATTCTAGAGGTTATACAATTCGAATAATATCCTTACGAATATCTTGACTGGCTTCGTGAATTTTTTTAGCTTGGTAATCTGCCTTGAGATTCATCTCATAAGCAAGTCTGAAAACTTTATTAAAATCATATCAGAGTAAACCTTCTAACTTCTTGAACATCATTTTCTCTCTCCTTTAAAATAATATCATAATAGTCCAGTTCCTCAAGTTGTCCAGCAAGCTCAGCATTCTGTTGGTCATCGCTTTGCTGACTTGCGATGGACTCTTTATTATTCCCAGGATATTTAGTGACAGATTTTCTGGCTTCGAGATATACTTTCTCCTTAGTTTGGATCTCTTTCAATGTTTTAGTGAATTTAGCATATTCTTTATCAAAGACTTCTCTGGTTCTTTTGATTATCTTGCCTCTGTATTCCTACAACTCTCATCATACAATAAATTCCTCAGTACTTGGTCTTCTTTTTTTCTGAGAGGAAGCTCATCAAACTGACGGAAGAGATCCAGGGTCTTCTTTATGATATCGTTCACTTCAGAAATCTCCTCTTTCCTATGATTGTATCAGAGGAATCGACATTTTGTTATACATTTCTCTTCTCATTGATCTTGTATCATCCTTAGTTCCCAGCATCCCTTCCTAGTAAGGTATAAAAAAATCACCAGGTTATTACGAAGTCTTTCAGATTCTGATTATGCTCGGCAAGCGATTCTATCTTATTCGAAATTTTATCACTCAAACTCTCAATCTGGGATTGATAGTCCATAAGAGGTTCCTACTTATATCAATATGCTGTAGAGACACATTTGAAAATAGGATAAGAAAGAAATATTTCTTACATGTCCAACCCTTCTTGCCATAGCTGTGTATTAATAATTTTTTATTTTGATATAGATATCAAAAACAGAGAAAATAGTAATCAAAACAAATTTAGTGGTTGAGTGTTCGATAAGCAAGGAGGAGTCTCATCTCAAAAGAGGGTTTCTCAGGCAACCAAACTATTTTTAGAATTAAACTGATAACTTTTAGTATAAGAAAAATGCTATTTAAGACAAATCGTTGTATCTTTTAGCCCAATTAGTACCTCTCAAAAATAATTTATTCAAGAATTTACAATGGATAAATCCAAAATCAAAGAAACCCCATTTTCTCAGTTTTCTCAGTTTTATGTTCAAAAGGGCGGCTTCATAGGAGCTTTAAAGAGGTTATTAGTAGTCACCAATAATTCAATCATTCTTAACACTCTTCCTTTTGATCAAACTCATCAAGAAATTATTCAATTTAGTGATATTGCAGGAATAGATATTACAACCAAGAATCCAAATGAATTTGTGATTATTTCCAAGAAGGGCACTTCCACCTCTATCATCTGTAGTGAGAGAAATTACTGTCTCTGTGAGATTTATAAAGCTTGGGATAAAAACATACTTTCATTATCACCTAAGCTCGAAAAAACTTTCCTTAGCTGCGATGCTATTAAACTCATTATACCAGACATGCATGACCTCTATATTGAAATGAAAGTAGTGATATACAGAGCCCATATTGAATTAATTCACAATAGCTTACACGCTCCTAAGGAAATATTAAACAAGATGATCCCTGTTGATAAATCATCTGGGTTGAAAATTAACAGCACCATATCGATTCCATTTTGCAAGATTAGCACTATATATAAAACACATTTGGGATTGCTATTAGAGATGAAAGACTCCACAATGACTCACTCATTGGTTTTCTATGATCTAGAAAAGACCAATAATGTGTTAAACCAGATTCAAAGACAATGTAAGGAATACACTGGTAGCCTCTTAGAAGAAAATATGGACGAATTTAATGAAGGAATCTCAAAAGAAAAAATTCAACCTGAGCAATATAGAGAATTTTTCTTCATTCTCAAGGTATATAAGTTGATAGAATCGGGCTACTTGATACCCATTGAAATCGCCCTATCTGACTCTGAGCTGGTTGAAATTGATATTGTTTCTCAGACTGTAATTCAGAGATATAATGTTGAAGGAATAAGCGATGTTGTAAGAATGAATACTGGAGTTGCTGGTATCCATATTATCTTCGAAGACTTCTCCATGGTGACTTATGTGCCCCCTAGTCATTATAGAGGACTTCTCCTCTCTAACATTTTTACTGTTGCCAATTGGAAGAGAAATAATCAAGATCACTATAGAATTCAACATGATTTTATTCATTCAGTAATCCCTAACTATACCCAAAAGACCTGTGGTTGGCCTACCAATGAAGTTGATACTGATTATGAGATTGACTTGATTAAAAAGTTCAGTAACCCAAGTGATGATGATGTTTTCTATAGTATGCTGAGAGAGTTCAACATGAATGCTTCATTGCAAAAGTTTGCTGATAATGACCCTAAGCCTCTCCAATTTTTGATCCAGCTATTCTGTAAAAAGGCTAAGCTCCTCGTTACAAAAGAGTTTATTGCTTTTTGGGATCTCTATGAGCAATATTTGAATTTTCAATATAACTATGATTTTGGTGATAATAAAATCCCTGATGAGAATCATAAAGTATTACTAAAAGGGCTAGAAGAAAAGCTTAAGCTTTTGACAACCAAATTTCAGTTTGACCTCGTTGATGCTTATCCTACCTTGGAATTGAATGTCAAGACACTCCCAGTCATTTTGTATAGAACAGAAGAATTATTAAAGGGTCTTATCATATTGATCTCATCTCGCCCATTGTTTAGAGAAATAGCCACTAACAGAAGAGAAACTGATTTTTATCAGGAATTCCTAGTTGATTTATCTCGTCTCATTGATTCGCCTTATCCTACACTGAGCCACTTAGCAGGATGTTTCTTTAGGGCCTTTTGCCGCTTTAGCTCTCCAAGTGAGAAAAAAGTTGAAGCACAAAATAAGCATTTCTTGTTGGCAACGAAAGTCAATCTATTAAAGACAATTTCAGAAACTCTTGCTAAGAAAGTTTTAATCAAAAAGAAGGATCAAAAGGAATATGAAAACTACTATATTTTATCTATTCTAGCTTGTTTGAGAATACTCAAGACATTCCTTTACGAAAGAAAAGACAGTACCAACCCTGAAGATCTTCAACTCATTCTCAAGCAACTTTCAGCACCATATTATTTTGCAATTTTCAATTTCCTTTCCAGATACCGCTCCATTCCTTGTGTCTACAATACCACTATCTTAATTAATGCCTTTTTCCAAAATTGCTCAACCAGAGAAATGTATAAATCGTACCAAAATCAAATCTTGAATAACTCAACATTGGTACTACTCCACATTGCTCAAGCTTTATCCTCCATTTCCATCTTGCAAAGGAAGATATCGGTCATCCTACTCTCTCACATCTTTGTCGATTGTGCAAACGCATGTGCTCTGGTGTGTAGAATATTCCCTAAAAACCTATTTAGAAAAGTTGATTCTACATCAAATGACATCTCTAAGTGGACGCTTCAACAATGGGAACAATTTTTCTCATTAGCTGTCAAAAACTTCAATACTCCCACAGAACAATGGTATGAAGATTGTAGACAAGAACTTTTAGCCAAACTTCTTACAATGGATAAAGACATCAACTCAAAATTCAACTACTGTCCTCCCAATAGAATTGCAGAACTGCTTGATCCAAACACTGTGGCACCAGGTGAGTTCTTGCTAAACATTAGATGGAATCATGAAGAAGTTGAAATGAAATATAATGTGCTCCAAAACAAGCTTTTAGTCTGGAAGTATTATCTGACAACTTTATTACATGACGGAGAGAAACCAAAATTAAATGCACAAATTACTCATTCCTTGAAGTTTTGGAATGAACTAAATGTCAGATTCATTGGGACAACTAACAAGGTCGAAATGAAAAAGATCTTAAAAGTGATGATCCTTCTGTATGATGAGCACCATTCAGTTATTAGAGACTTAAACACCATGCACTTTTGGTTAAAATGTTTAAGAAATGAGGAATTTATTGACTGTAGATACCTTATTCTCCAATTGCTCTATACCTCCTTCACAGTCGAAGACTCTATGACCACAAAATTCAACATCAAGAAATTTGTTGACAGCAACGGTCTTCAAGCTCTTGCCGATGTCCTAAGTTCTCTTTATTTTGATGACGATCATAACTCACTTACCTCAGAGCAGTTAGCTGAAATGAAGAAGAGAAACTTAGATGAAATTTCTTACAATTATACCAAGCTAAAGCTTGAAAGGCAAGCCTACAGCCCTTCTTTAGAAAAATCTTGCATGATAGCCTTCATATTAAATATCTACAAGACTATTTTACAAAGACCCAGAGAAAAATCCCAAGAGTCGGAAGAAAAACTCTTATATCCAATTCCAAATGCTAAATACCAAATTATTGAACCTAATACCATCAGATGTCTGCTAAATATCTTGCTCCTTAATGATGACTATCTTGTTTTAGAAGTGCTCGACTTTTTCACCCAAAATTTAACTGACAAATTTACCTACAGATCTCTTTCAACCAACACTCCTCTGTATGAATTCTTGATGCTCAATATTAATGACAGAACAGTCCAGGCTAGATTCAATTTAATTCTCAAGTTGTATCATAGAATCGCTGAAGATGCTCACCCAGACGAAAACTATGTCAAGATTTATACTAAATTCTCTTTCGACATCTTGCCTCCTGAAGTTATTGAAAATGCGTTAAAAACATTCCCACTTCTTCAATATTTCCCCAAGCATTTTATTTGGAAATTGATTAATCTCGGAGTTGATGAATTTATTCAAGTATTCAAATCAAGCAACTATGAGAGTCCTGAGCTAATCTGGAACAGCTTTATGAAAGATAAATTGCTCAATACTATTGATATGCATCTTCAGGACTACAAGCATGAACTAGTTCAATATTCTGAATCTCATCCTATATCAACCAGAGAACAAATGCCAGTTTATTCTTCAGGAAAAGCTGATCTCCAATATAATAGCACATCGGTAATTTAAATTGTGATTAATCCCTAATATTTTCTAGGATGAAATACTTTGTGGGCCTGTTTATCTTCGTGTTTGGGTTCAAAAAGGACATAGAGCCTTCCAACTTAGCCAAGATCTAATTCCTAGTTTCGTTACTAATCTATACAATTTACTTAGGATTCATACAGAAAAACTTTCTTTGGATTCACCAGACATTAGCCAACATTTGCTGATTGTTTTGAAAGCTCATGCAAAGGCTATAAAGCTTTACTCATTGAAAAAATATGAATGCTTTGACGATGTTATCAAACTATTGAAATTCTTAGTCAAGCACACAGAAGGATGGACCCCAATCAAGCTTCCATCAGATGAGCAACTTAAGAAAATTTCAGACTACATTTTGACTATTTGCAAAATTGTTCACAGAGCCTTATCTATAGCAGACTCTGATAATCCTCAGACCTTTATCACATTTGGAGGTCTGGATCAAATAAGACAGCTCTTATCAAATCTTGTGAAAAAGATTAATTTTGCTGAATACATGGAGAAGTACGACTACTACAATGATTATAAATTATCTTTTGATGACTTGAAGGCATTGGATCTCTTGATCCGTTCATTCCATATTCTCTTCACAAGAGTACCACAAATTATGGAAGTTCTTAGCCCTGAAGATAGACTTTCTCTTTTCCTGAATATTCAGCTAGTGTCCAAGATACCTCTCTTTGAATTTGAAAATATTAAAAGATATAAGCCTTCTGAAGAAGAAGAAGCTGAGGATGAAGATTTTGATTTTGATAACAGTATTGACAAGCACCATCCTTCACTTGTGTCTATCTTTGAAGTGATAGCATCAGAGCCAAATAGCTCTTTCTCCGATACTTATATACTCAAGATTTTCGATCTATTAAAGCACCTTATTGAGTTCTTTATCAAGCTATCTGTTGATGTTAATGGTGTGCTTTCACTCATCCAATCAGGACTGGCATGGAGATTAATTGAATATATTCTATATTACGAAAGCAGAGAAAATTATAGTGAGAAAGCGGATGATCTGAATTATCAAACTATGCTCGAATGTATTGAAAAGATAGGATTTATTCTAAGAAATCTACTGATGTTTAGCAATGAAGCTTATACTCTCAGAATCACTACCAGCCCAGGTCCAAGAACCGGAATTTTAACTTCAAGAGAAAAATCATCACACCTTCCAATGTCAGTAAATAGATTAGAAGCTCCTGATAGAAATACAATCTCTAAGTTCCATGAATGTATTCTGAATTTAGTGGGAAAGAAAATGGTTCAGGTCCTTCTAACTGACTACTATGAGCCTTCTTTAACACCAGACGAAACAGATCAGCAAAGCGTTATTAGATTCCTCAATTACTTTTCCACCAGCCTTAGTGATCCCTCAACACTTTGGAATGAAGAGACTCGCAATGAGCTCAGGGAATTGTTGAAAGCTCAAATGATTAGTTTGATCAATACTGGATCAAGGTAAGACCTTCTATCGTGATGCTAAATTCTAATTAGAAATTGTTTCAATAAAGTCGAGACTTTTCAATACGAGCTTCACAAAAATCATTTAATAGTTGATGAGATCTTTGTAAGTCGGAATAGTTCTGATTTAATCTTTAGATCTCTTTGTATAACAAAGATCCAAAATGGAAGATTCCTAATCCTCCACAATTTTTGATAAAAACACTAAAAGAAGTTGAAGAACTGAGAATTAAAGCCGAAGAGATAAACAAAAGGCAAAAACAGAAAGAAGATGATGAGACATTAAGAAAACTTCTTTCAAGTTTGTGCGAAGCTATGTATGCTATTTCGAATGTCACTTCTCGTCATGGATTCGAAGATGTAGTTCTATATGAAGAAAATTTGACTCAAATTGGACATTTATTGGAGGTAAAGTGAAGAGATTTTTTTTAACACTACAGGACCCATTGTTCAACAAAAAAGATGATGCAATTGGTCTAAAATTGAGATCAATAGTTCTCGATATTTTAGTAACTCTGTCAGATAAATTAAATGGAGCTTTGAAAATCATTGAAAATGTTGCTATAATCAAATATATCATCTCTATAATTCGCTCCAACTTGCCATACATGTCAGAATTGGTCCATAAAGTAACCCTTCTTTCACAAATTCTTTAAATATTAGACCTTCAAGATTTTCCATAATATCTCTAAATACGATAACCTGAAGAAACCTCTAGTGAACTATGGAATTCTTGTTATTTTGCTTGAAGCTGTTCTCAAATCTGAAATCTACTCTTTCGAAGCTCGTTTAGAAGCATATAGTTTAATTATGAAAGTATTAAAGAGTGTTGAAAGTACTAATCAGATTAATCAAATGATTCTCTTCTTTTTCCCTTCACCTATCCAAGAAGTAGCATTTTCTTTAATGTTTTAACAATGACTAGCTCCTGTACTCTGATACTGAACAGAAAAAAGTTCTCGATATTTTAGATAATGGATATGACTCACCAACTGCTATGTGGACAAAGCTAATGAGATGCGAAGTGGTCATGATTCTAGAAAGCGAATGTGATATGATTCAACAAAAATGGGAAAATTACAAGTCTAATGAAATTAGAATTATCGAAAACGTTGTCTTTTGGGATAATCTGACGAATAAAATTCAACCTAAATTCCCCGAAATCCAAGAAAATTTGTTCGTTGACACCATTTATTTGAAGAATTTCAACAAAAATCCCAATATTTCCATGACTGTAAAAGATCAAATCAATTTATTGAGTTCTAGGATAATATCCTTGTAGCTATTGATGATATCGCAAGCTATGCTCTGAAAATCTTTGAACCATTTTTGGAGAAGACTACTCAGAAAGAGAAAGCAAAGACCTCTCAAATTATGCTTGGCCCTGATGATGAAAGAGTATTGGAAAGATTAACCGCAGAGATGATTACCCTCCTCACTTGTAAGATATTTTATTTAGTGATAATTCTAAACTAATAGCCTTGATGCTTATGATTGATAAATACATGTCTCAAATCATCAAAAAGAAAGAGGAAGAGACTGAACTGTCACTACATGCTGTCAGGGAAGAAAACGGTCAAATCATAACAAGTAATTTGCTCCAAACCACCATTCCTTTCAGTGAAAATGCACTTTCTCTAGTCATTAGATGCATGGATCTCTTTGACCACTCAACTACTCATCCAGATATTTTGTATAATTCCTTTTTTCTTGATTAACTTTGACAGGACTACAGAACTAGAGTTGATATATTTGATTATTGATCAACCTCGTGGATTCTCTTTACTCAAAAGTAATGAGATTGTCCATTTCATTGCCAGCCAACTCAAGAAGATGATCAATCCCAAGAATAAAGGGGCTGTTTTGAGTCAAGGTATCTTGACTACTGATATCATTAACTTAGTAGTTGACGAAAAACTTTTAATGTATATTCTCATCAAGCTTGCTATCAAGGATCAAAAAATGCTCTTTGATGAAATTGATCAATGTCTTGAATTGCTAAAGCAACTATTGCTCAGCAACAAAACTTATTTATCCAAATATACTAAAAGCGCATTGGCAACTATAATTCAGGATGATGACAGAGGAAGGGAAGCCTATGAAATTATAAATTCTGTATAAATATTCCATAACTTACTCATTTTATAGGAAGACCAACTGATTACCACAGAAGAGATCCAAAAGACATCCCCTACATTGATATTGGTAAATTACAACGATGTGCTTACTAACTCTAAATTAGAAAAACGCTTGGGACTATGGCTCTAATCCTTATCAAAAGAAAAATCTTCTAAGTCAAGTTGTCAAATTGCCTGCTCAAGAAACCATAGAGTATCCTCTCATCTCGGAGGTTGCTTGTCTCTCTTTGCCATACTCCAAAGAAGAAGCCATAGAAACCGAACAAAAAATTCAAAAATTTGTCCATAAGCTCTTAGGAAAGACAATTTCTGAAAAACTTTAATAGATATGTCAATTAATATTAGTGTACAATTTCACATAGGTCACACTTAACACTCGTATGGAATTTTCATAAAATAAGCACAATTCTTAATTGATTCTCATAGATTCAATATCTACAATTGCATTTTTATTATTGTTAATTTCTTGAGATATATATTGTTGAATTTCATAGATTTCCTGATCTAGTGTTTCAATTTCACATTTTAGATCTTGAGTCATATCCTTTTCTTGATAAGATTGCTCATGTTCAATTGGTTTTCTGCCTGAGATTTGGGGAGTCTCCAATTTGAGATAATTCAACCATTGCTCATCTGAGTTCTTTCTTTCACTACTCAATGCTAAGAAATGATCGTTTCCTTGTTTCACAACTTGCGATAAATCAATTCTCCCTAAATCGTGTTTGGGAGTTCTGGTATTGCTATTTCGTTTTGTTTTCTCTGATGTCAAGAATTGAGTAGATGAGTATTTTATGTCTCGTGGTTTTTCACAAGAAAAGCTTCCATTTCCTAATGCTCTTGGCAACCTATCTGTTGACCAGTTTTTGGGCAGATTTCTAGGAATTACATTAGAAAGAGCATCATTGCTTTCTTTAGAATTATAATCTATTTGATTAGAGAGGTAGTTCGGTTCTCTGTTTGATTGGGCATTTTCAGAAAATAGTATCTGATCTAAGATTGCATTCCCTTTGGGGGTGCTTTGATAAGAAGATCTTGATCTCTTCTCACTCAGATATTTGTTGCTTAATTCCAAATTGGAAATTGTCTCTAAAAGATTTTGGATCTTATCCTATACTCTTAATTAATGAGTGATATTAAATATACATCTTTTAGAGCTAGAGTTTGTTCGTGTTCCTTGATTTGTGAAGTTAGTCTTTGGTTTGTTATATTTAATGTGTGATTCTCCTTTTGAGATTCGTCTAATTCTTTTTTTAGACCTTTAATCTAAAGTTTGATGTCAGAAAATTAGCATTAGATAACTATACCAAACACTCAAACTTATTCTTTTCTTCTAATTTTTCTTGATTTAGTTCTGTTAGCTTTTCTTTCATCATATGCATATTCTTTCTGAGCCTATTGATAGCATCTCGATATTGAGGAATGAGCTCTTTTGATTTGCTTTCCTCACGATGAAGGTTTTCCTTCAGCTTTTTGTTTTCTGCTTTAATGGTAAGGATCTCACTCTCATATTTCACAATGATTTGATCCATCATCTTCATTGCATCATAATCTTCGAAATCTATCTCTCATTGAATGCTTAAAGAATCATTACTGTCAAGACTTTCAAGATCTTCTTGTTCTTTGGAAGTGATTATCTGAAGTAAATGATTAGAGATTTTTTCAAGTTTTCTAAATGTTATTCAATTCAACATTTCTTGAATACTCTAAAGCAACTTGGCATCTTCCGTATAATTGGACATCAGAAGCTTCAATTAATTTTTGAACTGAATACAATGTTAGTTTTTGTTTCTGGATATTTTTAATTAGCTTCTGATTTTTCTCCTGGATCAGCCCTTCAATTTCAATTAACTTCTTTTTCAGCAACTCAAGTTCTCCCTTTGTTTTAGTTGTGGTATCTTTTGTATCGAATTTCAATTTCTTGAGCTCACTACCACAATTAAGCTTCAATGAAAAAAACATTTTACTCATTCAGTTGGTTATTGAGAAAAGTGAGTTCATTTATCTTTTCTTGATCCATTGAATGCTTTTCAATTAATTCCCTGCATTTTAACTATTCACTAAGAAAAGGAAAATAATGGAATTACCTCAGCTTTCTTAATTTGAATTTGGAACATTGAATTCTCATGTTGGACTTTTGAAAGCTCCTTTGTTAGAGATATGGCTCTTGCTTGCAAATCATTTAGGGCCTTCTTCGTTCTGTATTTTCAACAAAATTAACTTAGTAGTTACATGGATAATTCTTTCTTGATTAGTTTGAGATTTGGATTATACTCATGTTCTTGGCGTTCTGTTGAAATATCGCTCTCAGTCATATCTAATATTAAGTTGATGAAATGAGATTCTAACCATAAAATGTCTGCGTTGTGTCACACAATATTTCTTTTGAGGGAAATTTATTGGTTTGGGAAAATTGTAGATCGTCATCCTTTGAAAGTGAAGAAAGCAACGAATTAGGTAGCATGAAGTCAATGTTATGATTGATATTCAAATTTGTGTTTGGAGGTTGATTCTCTTTCTTCTGTTTTTCAATAGTATTTGAAAATTTAGGGCTTGCTTTGTCTATTTGAAGCTTCTTGGAGGATGACTTTGATGCTGTGGCAGCAAAGGTTTTCTTCATAATTCAAATAAAATTTCACAAAATTCAAACTAAATAATTTATCTCGTTAACGAGCTCAAAACACAAGGTAAGTTTAGTGTAGTATTGCAATAAAATTTTTGCTGAATCTTTGCATTTTTTTCTCTCATTCATTCGGTTTTGTGCTTTTGTTGATCACTAGATTTAAAGCTTTGAACCCAAGTCTTGTCTTTTCGTAAAATCAAACATAATATTTTTTATACAATAAAAATGAATAAAGAAAAAGACGCCAACCAACATTACAGCTCTATAGAAGCAACAAGCATGTCTTCAAAGCTACCAGGTGAAAATACTCTATTAAATCAACAAAATACCCATGATATTGAGAAAGCTTTTCCTGTAGAAAATACAGAGGATGTGATTAAGTATTCACATCTCCTTTTAGAAGGTAAATAATTTAAAATTTAGGCATTTTATCTAATCTAGTGAACCGTCTACTTCGATACTCATCTATTATCAAAAATGAAACCAAATTCCTGCTTAAGATCAAGACTTTACTTGCTATTGATGAATCTGTTAGCAATAAGTTATTAGATAGTTTAGCAAACGGAACCCCAACCTTTAAGAGAGTACAAGCAAAAGTCGCTTACCTACGGAATGTCTATGAATCTGTCTCTCATCACAGAGCTTTCCTCTTAGATTATGCTATCATGTATTTGGGAGCCATTTTACATCACATGAAGATCTTAAAAAATCTAGATTATAGGAGAGTGCTTTATGTAAGAAATCAGATTTCCAAATGTAAAACTGTGATAATGAATTCAATCAAAGATGGTTGTCCTATGATTTGTAAGAAATACAAAGAGGCGAAATATCAATCTTTATTCGATGAGATGAATGCTGAGTTAGCCAAAGAAAACCCTGATAACGTTCAAGACAAAGTTTTCAAAAAGGTTAAAACATCATAGGATTCAGATATTATATTACATTTTGGCATCTTTTTTTCTTATGTGTTACTATTTCTATGAAAATAATGGTGTATTCTTAAAGTAAATGTCTCAATTTGCTCTCTACGACAACATGATGATAGCTTCTTCCATACATATTCTTGGCTTTTTGTCCTTCAACAAAGCCTGTATAGCCAACGATAGGAATAGGTTCTTCGAGATCCTAAAACAAGTTGTCATGTATAGTTAAGAAAATAAATACTATTCTGTTTTCAGTGTGTGAAAGGAGATTGCCCAGGGTTTTATCAGTTGGAACATCAACAACGGGGGTCATTTTGTACTTCTTGACTGGATTCATGAAAACTGGTCTATAGCCTTGATATCCAACTACAGGTATACGATCAATAGGAGGAATTTCTTCTGGTTCATATCTGGTTCGCCTAGGGATCTTAATTGACGATTTAATGTTTATACTCTTGAGCCGTCTTAGTAGCTTGCAATATATTTTCAGCGCTTATCTTAAAAGGATCTTTAGTGGAGCTTTGATAGTAACTTTTGTAAGCATCACGAGTTGTAGATCTGAATCTATCCTTCTCATCAATGATGAAGCCTTTGTCAATTTCATTATTTAATGACTTTGCTGTTATTTTAGCAAATGTGGCTCCAATCAAGCCTTCCGATTTAACTCCTCGAACATGTCCACAATATCCAGGAATATGTTGTTTTTGGATATGATGAGTGGGGCCTCCGACCCAAGTGAGCCCTTTGATGTCTTTTTCAACAGAAGGAATTTGCATTTTCAGTTTTATTAAACAATAAATTAATCAAAATACAACAAACAAAAGAGTTTAAACAAAGTGAGCAGAAAACAAAAGAATCATCTTTTGATATCTTGAAGTGATATCTTCCCCTTTTTGAGGAGTTCAATCTCCCTTTTTGTCTCTGAAAGGATTTTATTGGGATCAACAATTTCTTGAACTCTCTCATTCGCTGCCAACAAAGACTCATCTTTGTGTTTCACAATAAAACTCACTATTACTTCTTTCTGATAAAGTGTCACTAATTTATGTGTGACATGTTCTTTAATATATTTGAGATTTCTACCCTTATATCCGATTACAATTGGCACTTGTGAAGCTGAATTCACCTCTAATGCAAATTCTAACTTAAAAACTCCATCTGAACGGATTCTAAATTCAGTTAACATGATTCCAATCATAAAAGGCAATTCATAATAAAACCTCTCAAAAATGACTGATTTAACAATTTGTTCTATTTTTTCCACTTCGGTAAATTCTGACTTTAGTGCCGGATTATATTCCCAAGGACGTTGATATGCTTCTGCCTCCAAAGCCTCTACCAATTCAGATATTCCATACCCTGTTTCTGCAGAAGTGTAAAAGATTTTCTCAAATTTTCCAATATCTTCAAGTTCATTAATTAGCCATTTCAATTTCCTCTTATTTGTGCATAGATCAATTTTGTTGACTACAAGGTAGGTAGGAATTGTTTGATCTCCAAAGCTTTTATTCTCAATGCTATTTGGATCAGAAGATATATTTTCTAGAGCTTCATCCTCACCGGCTTTCAACAATTTCATTTTATTTCTATAGGCTTCATCTAACTTCATTCTTTTGAGTCTTAGAATTGCTTCTTTAATCGAATCATCCATTCTTTTAACAGCATCAACAACAAACAATGCTCTATCACAATTGCTGACAACATCCCAAGCCCTTGTAATGAAATGACTTGTATTCTTGTAAACTTGTATAATTCCTGGAGTATCATAAAAAACAATTTGAGTTTTCTTTTCGATATTTGTATAAATCCCTTTAATTGCTTCATCAGTTGTATTAGCTTTGTTAGAAACTGCAGATATCTCTTCTCTGACAATTCTATTAATTAGGGATGACTTTCCTACGTTAGGAGCACCAATAAGACAAATATCAAGTGCTTTAGAATAGGCTGGGGACTCGAAAGGTGTGTTTGCAGGTTTATAAAGTTCATGTGGAACCTCCCTTGGAGGAGTTATATATGACGGAGGCTTTTGGAAAGATATGATCTCCTGATTTGTTGACTCCAACGATTTTGGATGTTGAACAGGATAGAATGGCTCTTTGCTTGGAGTCTGTTTTACTGGAAAAAACTTTGCAATTTTAGTTGACTTTGAGAAATACTTTTTTCCCAAATACGAGAGCATGTATTCCAATAAATTTAAAAAATATACTACACATATCCAGCTTCGCTAAATTACAAAAGAATTATATGATGAACATAAGATATATGAGTAGTGTATTTATCTTTAGATCTTCCTGATGAGACGATCTCTCTGAGCTTCGAAGGCTTCAAAATTAAACTGATTATGCTGACGTTCTCCTAAACCAAGCATATTTTTTGCTTCTGTTTTGGCTCTCTCGTCTTGTATTATTTTTCTAGGCCAAATTTTTCTGTACAAAAGATGAATGAAAAATAAAGAATAAAATATGAGCATCCAGTATGGGAAAAAATCTTTATCTTCTAGTTTCTACAAGAATTATTTCTAGGTCTTTAGATTTACGTTTCTGGGATTAATCAAATATTTAATATATTCCCATGTTTGAAAATTTTCGACATCAATTAAAGTATCATCTTCATATGGATTTGTCGAATAACTTGTAGTTGGGGAATCATCTTCGTTAAGATTCTTTACTGTTTGACTTTCGAAAACTCTAACGATTTAATCACAAGCAAAATGTTGTGGTACTGAATATCTGGATTTTTCCTATTAGATTGTGTTTCTGAGAAGAAAAATCTTCCCTGATGACCGAACAAGGGAAAAGATTGTTTTAATAGTTGTTGATGAAATAGTATTTGGCTTAAGTCCTTCGTTCTTCTTAACAGCATGACTGTATGCCTGACAATCTAACTCGAATTAAATATTTATTGTTTGACAAGATATCCTCCTTTTTATTTTCATTTTCTTTGTAAATAGAAGGAATTAGGGAGGTCGTCAATCAGAGGTTCTTTTGTT
>Ga0065720_1019175_pt1 | contig 34117 bp, 36 predicted proteins | sample Thericmetagenome_FD_59107 | JGI IMG/M metagenome (GOLD analysis project Ga0065720, IMG submission 59107) | Thermophilic microbial communities from the Joint Bioenergy Institute, California, USA of rice/straw/compost enrichment - eDNA_2 v2... | ecosystem: Engineered > Solid waste > Grass >... | reverse complement strand
CTGATTACAAAATATTCATTTTTTTACTTACCACTGTGCCATCTGGACCTCTCATTGCGTAATTGTTAGAGAAATACTTCTCTTCATACTTACGGCCCTGTGGATCCAATTTAACCGATTGGACATAACTTCGAGAGATCACTCTAGAAGCACCTGAACCACTTTGGAGACTATTTCCAACTAGAAATAAGAAAGAGAAAGCAGTAACTTACTGTTAGAGAAAGCCATCATGTCTTCCATTTCCTTATGAATATTCTCGAGGGCTCCAAATGCAGACTTATAGGGAGAAAGTCCGAACATATCATCAAAACCTTTGAACAGCTTCTTTTCAATGTTTTCAAATTCCTTGAATATCTGCATATGATGGTTCCTGATATCTTCGAAAATATTATCAGTGAATCTAGCCATGCTTCCCTCCTGTCTTCTTGCAACATCATTGTAATTACTGTATTTAGGAACAGGGGATTTGTAGTCATTTCTTGAGCCAGTTACTCGGCCTTCGGGAGTGTAGATTTCTACAGGAACGTCCCTATAAGAGTTTGACCTTGCTTGAGAAAGTTGAGCTTTCTTTGGATCGTATTTGGAAAGCATTTGTTTAGGCTAAATAATTTATATTGCGTATTTGAATAAACTATTAAAGCACAATTTCAACAGATATATTTGAATGCTGAGCAAAAATTTCGAGAAGCCTTGCCCTCAAAATGCTCGTATCACAATTGATATATTGATTTCATTGTAGAATTTGTTATTTTCAGTCAGTTTTTTTGGTCTTTCCAACGGAACTAATCATAAATTCTCTGCTAGCATATTATATCTAAGAATGTTCTCAAAGTCTTAATTGACTCGATCTCTCAAAAGTGATGCTGCTAACTACTGTATTAACCCTACATATTTGATTTATATCTCTAGGATTGGATGGAGTGTTCTAGGATCATAAAATGACTGATGTTTTGATCGAGAAAGATTTCTATCACAGTAAGAGCATGAAAGTAAGGGTAAAGGCAAATTTAGAGGATTTGCTGAGTGAGTTTCAGGCCAAGTAGGATTTTGTCTATGAAAGCGAATATTAAAAAATTTGGAATTTTTTTTTGTCTTCAGCTAGAGCCTAAAGTCTGAAAAAGTTGCATGTTGTAACTGTTGTATCCTTAAATTCGTCTTGCTAGATCCATTGAATGGAATTATTAACAAAGAAAATTATTGATATGGTCTTATAAATAGTTACAGCTCTAATTTCTTTTTCTATTTATTGAATACTCGAGACGCTTTAGAAAAAATTTAGTTTTATTCTGTTGAGATGCGTAGTTCATTACTCTCTCAGAGTCTGTTGATTACTTCATGCATTTTGAATCAGAACAAAAACAATTCTTAAGGAAAATATACACAGGACACTATTAGAAAGGGACCAATTTAACCTCAATTGAACCAAAAGAGTATACAAACGCGACATGCTAGTCAAGTGTGATGAGCCTATGTCAAAAACAAGAAGAGAAACTGAAATTTTCAGCAACTCATGGCACTCTACATTCTAACAGAGAAGTTCATCATGCACAACTTATTGTTATTAGGGAAGAGCCGAAACTAATAGCTATTAGGGATTCAAATCGAATAGTTTCCTAGACTATCGCAAAGATAATAAGCCTGTGAGATTTTTCCCTAATTCAACTCAGTTTTCTGAACAGTATGGCCAATGAACAGTTTTGGCTATAGATCATTAGACAATCATATTTTCAAACACTATTTATGCTCTTCTAAGAAAGCAAATAATTCTTATGACAAAGTTATCGAATTTTACATCGCAATGATATGGATGGCAATAATGTCGAGTTTTAAGAAATAACAGTATTTACATTAAAGTGATTCAGCTTGGATTGTTTTTTAAATTATTCTTATTCTAGAAAGGTTCAAAATTGAGTATCTAGCCTTTGAGTGAGGAGGGTATATTTTTGGAGGTAAGCCGTTGTCTGCTTGATAGAGAGTTACTGAGGGGTAAAACTTCCATAGTAAAACTGTATAGGAATTACCCAAAATTAGATTAGGTCAGAGCAAAACTAATTTCAGATTTGTTAATAATTAATTGAAATTTTTTATTTACTTTACTTAAGAACATGTTTGTAAGCAGAGACATTTTCAACGACGATGACGAGCAGGATAATGATTACAATTACCAAAATCAAGTACATCAAACTTGTCACTCAATTTGAAATTTTCTAGGAAGATGAACAAGATAATCGTTCAAATAATGGCAGAGATGATGACTACGCAAGTTATCAACAGAAAATTCAACAAAATAATGACGATGATGACGACTGGGACAGTCACTGGGATAACATGAAGACCAAGCAACAGCAATATGAACCCAGAGAGGAGCCCATGAAGCTTGATGCGTTCATGCACGGCAGCGATTCCGAGGAAGAAGATAAAGACAAATGGAACAAACCAACTATAGATGATATTAAAAGGCCTGTCGTACAAAGAGATAATAGCGGTCTGGGGTCCAAGCATATGACATACGAGGATAAAACAGCCAATAAAAACCTGAATGCTTTCCTTTATGATGCAAATTCAAACAAAAAACAGGATGAAGATGATGACTGGCCAACGGATAAGCCATCTTCAAAGAACAATCTTGATAATCTATATAATAACCCTAGTAGAAACGATACTGATTCAACCAATATTACTGGAAGTCGCCCAACAACAAGCCAAATGTAAAATGCGTTGAAATTTGAATTTATTGTATAGGAATGCCCGTGCCAGACTACAACAACAACAAAAACAAAGATTACAGACTGCCAAGGATAGTGGGGCCAATGGAATCTATGCCCCTAATGACATGCTGCGCAAAAAGAAAGATGATAATTTATTTGAGTATCAACCTGCTGCTCAACAGGATGACGATTTTGCCAATCTTATGAAATATCATAACACCAATACTGCAGTATATGATCCCACTTTAAAATCAGGAGTATTGTCACATTTTTTTCAAATTTTAATTTTCCAGACTAAGTCTAACCTTCCCTCCTTGTCCAAAACTTCAAATATAATTACATATAATGTTGAAGAGCATAATCCTCAGTTAAATCCTCCAGTCAAAAGAGAAGAAGAAAGAGCTCTTGAGCAACAATATCAATACGAAGAGGTCAAAGAACAAGAACAACCCGAAAAAGACGTAATCTATTTGAAAAATTTCTCTAATTTCCTAGTCCAGTGAGGAAGAAGAGACTCCAACTACTGGAAAGGAGAGCATCTCAAATCTCGAAGAAAAGAGAGCAGAACTTCAAAAACAACCCGATGCCGAAGTCGCAATTCAACATCCTAAGACCAATGTTGATCAACCACCTGTTCAAGAAACCAAGATCCTGGCAATCGATCTCAGGGAAATTGTGGATATGAAGGCCTTCTTAATGAGACCTTGTCCTAAGGGGGTTCAAATTCAATGTACCATTAAGAGAGATCGTTCCGGATTTAATAGATTTTATCCCAAATATCACTGTTACCTATCTGTAAGGCGAAAAATAGCTTAAAATAACCTGTTAGCACGGACCTCAATATTTAATGAGTGGAAAGAAGAGATCAGGAAACAGGACATCAAACTACCTTATTTCTTATAAAAAGGATGAGTTGAAGAAAAATTCTTTGTACTACCTTGGAAAGCTCAGATCTAACTTCATGGGAACTGAATTTAACATCTACGACAATGGCCAAAATCCTAAGAAATGCCACGACCCCAACCTCGTCAGAGAAAATTTGGGAGTTGTTATATATGTAATTGGAATATTCTATTAATCTAATTCTTAGGAATCAAACTTGCTTGGAGCTAGAGGCCCAAGAAAGATGAAAGTTTTGATTCCTGAAGTTAAACCAACAGGAGAAATTTTCCAATTTAAGCCTATGAACGTACAAAAATATTGAAATAAACCTAAAATGTTAGCCTAAAGAAGGCATCATGAACAACATGAAGAACAATAGACTCGAAGGAATCAAGATTATGTTCAATAAACCTCCCAAATGGAATGATCGTAATAGTGATGTTATGAGAAAAATAACCTTTTATAGAGGTCCAAGCATATGTCCTGAACTTTAATGGAAGAGTTGAGAAACCTTCAGTAAAGAACTTCCAGCTAATTGATGAACATGATGGTAAGTTTTAGAGAAGTTTCATTGAAAAAAATTAGAGGACCATATTTATATGCAATTTGGTAGAGTCAGCAATGATACATTTAACATGGACTTTGAATGGCCTCTTTCCCCTTTTCAAGCATTTGCTATTTGCTTAAGCAGCTTTGACTATAAGATTGCATGTGAATAAAACTCTTTGGATAAAATTATATCTTATTTATGTTTTTGTGGTAATCCATTTCTGCCTGAATTCTGCCTCATCAAGCACAAATTGCTTCTTATGAATTCCCATATAACTATTTGAATTTAAATTTCATGAATCACTTTTAGAAGAAAAAGTTCAGTCAACATTCGTCTTACAGTCTCTTCTTAGAAGATAACAAAAAAGGAATTAGTGTGAGAAGGTGAAGCATTAATCAGTTAATGCTAATGAATCATGATAAGAAATAATCTTAACTAGGATTACGATTGATTTAAATTCGAAAATCTCCTTTCATTTAGGATTTTGGTTTGATTGAGGCTACGCTTTAGCCCCAAAAGCCATTATAGGAGGGAGTTTCGTAACTTTGTGCGCTTGAAACTTTTGCTCAAATTCAATATTTAAATTTATTAATCGTTGAATATTCAAATTCATACTTAGTACCATCTTCTTTGCTTAGAAAATGAATTATAACGAACACATGAGCTCTCATAGAAGCAGCGCCCCCACCCTTCCACGTACGAGTTACACCAAACAACCCATATTTATTGAGGATCCGGTTACAGGTGATGATTCCAGTTACGGCAGTGATGCGACCTCCATGCATTCAAATCCTATTAACTATTCAACCATAAAAAAGAATAATTCCAATGCCCTGAACAGAGAAGTCAGGTTTATTCCCAAATTCTTTGAGTTTCCTCTGGTCGAAAAGAAACATAAAGTAAATATTCGCATCAATTTTGCTTTATCATTAAGCCCAAGGAAATTACACTCTCCATAAAGTCCCAACTCCCTACTATCTCGCTTAACAAGAACTTGTTCAAGAAGCTTATCAAAACTCTCTCCCAAACTCAAAAGAAATCATCTTATCTCCTTACAACCAAGCAGACTGATGAGACTACACTCGACAAATGGTATATCGCTGATGAGATAACCTACTCAACAGAGGAGGGTTTTGAAGAGTAATCCAGCCTTAATTTAACTAACATGTCTAGGCATTTCTATGAAGCTCTTAAATATCCTTTACTTTGTGTCACAGCTAATCTCGAGAGTGACCACATCTCTGCCATTGAAGAGACAAATCTACTCGATAATGAAATTGCGTTATTTGAGAATATGTGTAAGGAAGCAAGAGGAGGAATCCGCTCTCTCTTTGCCTTCGAGTGCTCAAATAAGGGAAACGATTCCTCCTTCCCACAGGAAATAGATACCTCAGACCTGAACGCCAAGGGTCTAAGGAACTCAGACCTTGTATTTTTGAATATCTTCAGAGTGTTTGCTGTTGTTATGAAGTCAGAAGTTATGAATATTGTCAGATATAAAATCCAAAAAACGATCTATTTCCCTAATGTTTCCTTCAACATTGTCGGAATCCACCAACCTTTCAAGCTAGTCTCTTCACCTTTGACAAGCCTTTTGACTCAGAGACCTACTAACCAACCTAGCAGTGGAAAAGCATATAAAAAACCAAGTATAAAATTTGGATTTTTGAGTCTTTCCTCAAATCAAAGATTGTTGCCCTTAATGGCTTCAGATCCTCTTTGTGCCCAAGTACCTGTTATTGGTCTTTGGATAAGTGGAATTTCTGCTAACTTGGAAGCCATTGAGCAAAATGAAGAAGAAAAGAACCTGCTCTTAGGCTTTATGTTTGAATATATCAACAACACTAGCATCAAGAATAGATACTCCTTTGATCATGAAAGGAAGACTTTCCTAGTTCTTCTCTTCCCGATTGAGGAAAAAGCCCAGTTTTATGAAGCTGAATTCGTAAGATTACATAAATATTTCTTAATTTTTAGCTAAGTGGAGTTGAAGATCCTGATATAGAAAATCGCTGGCTGCTCATGAAACATACAACTGAGTGTTTGGACCAAAGGGAACTTATGAACCATGCTCACTGGGCCTTCCCATTCTCCAAGTCCTTGCTTATTAATGATTTCCAATTCCTGAAGAAACCTATGATGATCACATCTAATACCCAGAGCACAAAATCTCCCTTCAACAAAAAAACTGTTAAAAAGGATGATTCTCTTACAAAATATCTTTCCACAAATAAGACCAAACCCCAGAGACACCAAGCTAGCCCTTCAGATTGTCATGATGATGAAGAAATAGATACATATGATGCTAATTTTATGCTTCCCAAGCCCCAGCCTCAACCCAGCATGATTAGAAATCTTGATGATAGCAGCAATAGTCATAGAACAGCTACTTTCATTCATGGAAATGAGCAAACTTTTGCTCAAGAAGGGGTTCAAAGCAAAGGATTGAACGGCCAAACAGTCCTTACTGAGTCCATTAGAAAATGGAATGGAACATCTAATCTGAATAATTTGTCACTCCAAAATACCTCAGGCTCTAATTCTCTTGCCCAGAGCTCAGGAAAGAAGGGTCATCATAGCCATAACAACTCTCATCACAGTCATCACAGTCACCACAGTCATGGTAGTACCCACAGTAGCTATCACGGTAAATTTTATATTTATTTCTATAATAAAATAGAAGAGAAACTGAGTCCTTTTGCTGAAAGATTGCTTGCTCAGCAAAACGAACAATTAAAGTTTTTGCAAGAGCAAATCCTAGCCCTTCAAGTAGCAATTAAATCTTTTTTTCTCATGTAATAGAGCGTCATTTTGGGGTATCAGAATAGCTTGTCAAATGTATCCATGCAGAGCATGTCCATGGCTCAGCTCTCAACTAACTCTCCCAATATGACTCCCCTTGGTACAGCTAAATTTGCTGCATTCAGAAACCAATTAACCGCAAGACAGTTCTCCAGCGTAAAGAAAGACTTCATGCTAAACGGAGGAGAGGAATTTACCCTAGATGCCAGAAATCAGACTCCTCCTGATGCTGATAGAAGATTCTACCAAGAGCTCGAAAATGCAAAGAAATCCGTCAAGTACTCCCTACTAATCTTTTGTAATAATTTAGAATGGAAACCAAAGCTACAAATACTACCTTTATCGAGAAAAAAGAGGAGCCATTGATTAAGGTGAATATTTCTCATACTAAGGATGCTGCTGTCGATACAAGCTCCAACCTAATCATAACAGAAACTTCAATAAGACATGATACTTCCATGCAAATGAACAATACTACTAAGCCTTATGATCCAAGTGTTTACAATCAATTCGAATCAATCAACAGAGAAGTTCTCCTTTCACATAGAAACAATTACTCCAAAGAAATGGATAAATCTGACTTGGAAAAACTTTCAATTAGCAAAATTGAAAAAGTTGATGAGGGAATCCAACATGACGAGACTTTAGAATTGGATGAGAATAGAACGTCTAGGGACTTCCAGACTATGCAAATTTTAAGAAAAGATTCAGAACAAGAAGAACAGAGATTATTGAGAGATATCACTGGCGAGACTGTAAATACAAATAATAAATCTGTTCGCCAGGATTCTTCTAAGAAGCCACCCACAGACTCACGCTTAGAAAGAGGGGACCTCGATCTTCCTAAATTGGAACTTCCTAGACTCCATAGTGACAATACATATATCAAAGCACAGCTTCCTAAAAATGAAGGAACTCTTGATTCTGTTGTTTCAGAGAGAGAAATCTTCAAACTTAAGATTCCTGAAGACAGCTTGCTCAGCAGCAGAAATGTAGCGTTTTTCCTATTTTTCTAAAATTTTAGAGCACTACTGGATTTAAGTTCTCTTCAGAAAATAAAGAAAATAAGGAAAACTCAAAATTCCATTATTTACCTCCACTTGAGGCCAGAAATAACAGTATTCAGGTTCCTAAGATCAAGTATCAGCTGAATAACTTCGCTGATGACTCAGATGAGGTAAATATTGTGAAAATCATGGATTAATTTAATAGGAGGAAAGACAAGTGGAGAGTATTTGCCGCAAGAGATGGCAGAATATTTAGATTAAATGAATACAAAAATAATTGATTGTGGGCTCTGCCTTATTTATGTTCTACATCTTGTATGGCGACTTTTTGTAAGAATAGTTCTTATATTATATTTCAAGTATTTACTTATGTAAATAAATTCAAAATAATTTTTTTACAAATAGGATTTCCTGAAAAGTGAACACCATACTAATAGATATATCAAGGCCCCAATAAGTGACCTCAGTCATAATAAACAAGATTAGTATTACACAATAAAGTTGTTAATTGATATAAAAGCTTACTCAACTCCGAAAACTCCATTGAAGTCCATCCTGAGAATCGCATAAATATGTTCTTTAACAAGCTCCTTGCTAGGATACATGGGTAACTCAAGCCTGTTGAAACATGTATGAGCAACTAAGCCTGTGGAACCTTTAGTATATTTCACACTCTCAATATTGAATTTGCAATTCTCTCCTCTATTACTCTGGAGAGCTCTAATAATTTAACCAATATTCCCTTTATTCTTACCTGAATCCCTCAACTGGAAGTCTGCTAGAACCTGTGCAGAAATGATAAAATTTAGATAATTGTTCTTGGTTGAGCTCTCTCATGACCTGCCAGAACCATCTTATAACTTGATGCCCCTTGTAATAAGATCCCTTGTAAACGGTATTGTGTTCCCAATCATTGATATCAATAAAGGGAATACCATTAAGGATCATTTCTAATTCTTCCACAGTGAAAACTTGGAATTGGTCTTTGGGTATCACCTTCAATATTAGTAAATTTCATTTATTGCTACCATGAACAGTCCATCTAAAAATGCTGTCAATTTCTGCTCAATAGAGGTCTTTCCAAGCCATTGCAACCTACTTTTTTGATATTTCTCAAAGAAATTTTACTTTAATTTGATGTATTCTTCTTTATTCTCGTCGCAAATAAGCACATTAGAACCATCAGTAATTAGTTCGACTTCCTCTCCAGTAAGTGGATCATAGGCAACAAAGAATTCCTCAAAGACTTCTTGCCCATCGATTTGATTCTCTTTGATGAACTTCAGAGAGTTATAAAGCTATTGCTATTATTCGGGAAAATTGGACAATTACTGGTTTGTCTAGGGTAGTAAGATCATCTAAAGTAAATTCAGCTCCAATAATTTGTTTTAGTAGTAATCTGTCAAGCTGAACCGGAATAGTCATTTGTTCAAAAATGGCTTTTCCGATGAAGCGGCCCAATAGTTTATACAAATCTAAGTTCTCTTTTGTGTTAGCAGCTCTTGGGTTGATTGTATAAATCACTTCGTCAGTGTCAGTTTTCACAAATAGCCCTGAAAATCAGGCAAGAAGTAAAATCATACCTCTCTCAGGCTTGAATAGTTCAATGCAAAGCAAGTGGATAAATTCTCTTAGAAGTCCTCCTGCATCATTGACATTTTTCTCTTCCTCAAAGACGATCTTGACTTCCTGAGCACGTTTCGGATCAAAAATTACAAATATACCTTGTGCAAGTTGACTTTTTTGATATTTTGCAAAGCAGAATTAACTAGATTCTTCTCAGAAATTTCAAGATGATCTGCTCCATAAGTCCAATGAATTCTATATTTTTCTATCTGGAGCTTAAACCATTTTTGCTTATCTTCAAAGGAGAGCTCCTTGGCTGACTTCACAGACATATTTATCAAATGGTCATCAGTTTTTGCTATCAGGTTTAAATCCATCATTGGACCTTATTACTTTTTCCTGCTGGCACTTTCTCCCAGGTTACCGTGTTATCCGGCCCAGTCTTCTTGACCCAAACAAAGGGACCATTCCCAATGTGTTGTGCCTGATCTAAGTGGGTTCAATATTAGATATTGAGCAAGATACTTGTTATAATAGATGAAATCTGATTTATTTGAGCCCCTGAGCCAGCCTGGACTGAGTTACTATTCGTATTGCTCTCTTGGGTGGCAAGGCAATTATCAAGATGGTAATTAACCTATGGAGTTAAAGTGATGATAAAATGGATTACTGTGTTGTATGATGCTGTAGCCTGAAATGTTAATCCACATTTTGGGCACTGGATGGGTGACCCAATACGTACAGTTCCATTCCTCTGTTTGTAATACCAGGAATTGAACTCTTTTTTCATTTTGCGTCCGCAGTTCCCCATGTTCTTCTATGAGGAAAGTACCTTTTTTAAATATTGTATTAAAACAAAAATATATTATTCATTTTGGACAAAAATAATTACTGAAAATTAGCTTCGCTCTTTCCTATTATCTGAAAATATCTTCATATGTTCAGATTCAACCAGATTGTTGTAGACCCAGATCCCTCCAATTTGGGTCATATTAGACTTCCTCAGTCTTTGATTTCTTGGAATTATTGCGAAATCTAAGATTTGCTAGTACATTCTTTGGAACAGTTCAAACATAAGAAAGCAAGCCAAATTGTATTTGCGTTCTATTAGCAAACCTTTTTTCTGCGATACAGACTTTTATTAACTTTAGTTCGTTTAAGCAGGTCAGATATGTAGATTCCTACGTGAATTTATGCATTACTCATTAAGCGATTAATAAGAAACTCCTACAGTCTACAAGCTTGACTTGAGTTTCGCTGAACACAGGTGTGAAGAATTTAAGAATTTAATAAAAATCAAAATGGAGATTATTTCAACATGTGAGTTTTAAGCCTATCTAATGTAGAGAGTGAATTTTTCAAAAGCTACTAAATTGCCATATTAAGATAATATGAATATATTGATGGTTACTAAACTTATGGCAACATAATGATGATGAAGACAGTTATGTTCGCTTACAAAAATGCTAATGATGCCCAACCAAGAATATACAATATTCCTCCAACAGATACAATTTTTCTGAGTTCTTCTCTATCAGTCATGTTCCTATAGAAGATTGGCCCACTGAAGGTGAGGGTACCTCCAAAGATCAAAGCTGCAGGAACAACAGTTCTTGAGACCAATGATGAAATGATAATTCCAACTCCTCCTGTCATACCATATCTTGAAGCTGTTGCATGATTAGATTTTTTCCAAGCAGGCCATTCATTCTTATGGGCTCCTGCTGCATCAGCAATGACTGTGCCTGCTGTAGTCAAGCATCCCAAAATGAAAGTGTATTTATTCTTTGGAATGAACTGAGCCATGTTAAGATACCTTTTTTTTTGAAAACAAATTTAATTTTTTCGCCTAGTTCGCTAGAAAAAATTCAAGCTAAAAGAGACAAAATAATACTTTTAAATTCAAAGTTGATAATCATCAATTCATCAGCAGACAAACAGAATTCAGAGTTCAAAATAAAAGCAAGAGAGCCAATTCTATACAAAATTTGAAGATTGATAGAGTTCGAAGAATCAAAATGATCATCTGAGTAAGTCCCTATTTTGATCATGTACTGTTCATCCGGTGATAAATCCTTATTATAAACATTTATCTAGATGATGAAATGAACACAAAGCTATTTACAATTCCCTACTTAGGGTAACTTACGAGTACTTATTGCTTTGCTGTATATATATATATTGGATTATGGGCACAGATCTCGAGATAGATAATTGGTGAGGTACACAAGTCATGATCAAACTGCCTACATGAAGCCAACTTGACATTCTTTATTTCTACTTTAGGAATTTATCACTTTAACTACTTTATTCAAAGAAAGAAGGATTAAGGAATGCTTGTCACTGGCTACAGCTGACAACCCAGGAGTTTCTCAAAGATAAACTAATTTGTGAAATAGCGTCTTCTCAAATGAAGCATTTCAAGGATTGAAGACATGCACCAACATGATTTCCTAGTATGCATGCTTCCTAGAGAGATTAGATCAAGTGCAAGTCGCTTTGACTCGCTTTAAGGACGCAAGTTGATCTTCAGCCACGTCCTCTGCTATTACTAAAAATAACTAGATTGCTGAAAGGTCTCATCATTTATTTTCATGTATAAAGTTTCAAAGTGTTCAGCAGGACTCATTGTATTAATAATACTAAGGACCTGATACTTTCTCCTGAGAAGCAGGCTTTCTGAGCAATATCATTGGTGGCGACCAAGTTAGAAAATAGATATGAATAGCAAATTCAAAATTTTAAGCATTACTGATAGTAAAATCAAGTCTAGAAGAAGATAACCAAAAGTACTACAGTTCTTGTTAGCTTATTGAGAATACCCTGGTGAGAATAGAAGAAACTATCTGCACATAGTACGGTATTTTACTAGTTGACTAATTTTGATTCCAGATAAATAGAGAAGTTTATATAGAAACAATCATGTAGCAACAGCTATCTTAGGCAAAATCATTCATTACAAAAATGCCAAGGATGCCCAGCCGAGAATATACAAGCCACCCCCAATAGGAGTGACTTTTCTGACATCATCTCTATCTGTGAAATTCTTATAGAAGAGAGATCCACTGAAACAGAGGGTTCCTCCAAAGATTAAAGCGGCAGGAACAACAGTTCTTGAGACCAGGGATGAAATAATGATTCCTACACCACCAATCATGCCATATCTTGAAGCTGTTGCGTGATTAATCTTTTTCCAAGCAGGCCATTCATGCTTGTGAGCTCCCGCTGCATCAGCAATGACTGTGCCTGCTGTGGTTAAACATCCCAAAATGAAAGTGTACTTATTTTTGGGGATAAGTTGGGACATGAGAAGATATCTTTGAAACAAATTAAATTTTCTCCTAAAAATTTGCCAAGGAAAATTGAAGTCTAGGGAGAAAGAAGAAAAACTAAGAATTAGCTTTAGAAACTAAAAGCCTTTGATAATCACTCAGAATTCAACAATTCTGGAGTTAGTGTTATTTTACTATTTTCTTTTTAATTCTTTTATATCTGTAAGATCATTATTCTCAAGACAAGTAACATTGTCTTATCTATGCACAATACGGAGTATTCAATTCTCTTAAAGGATTGCCAGCAAGCCCCAACCAAGAATCATGGCTATACCTCCGATTGGTGCAAATTTGCTGAGCGCATTGCTGTCAGTGAAACACTTATACATGATGGGTCCACTGAAACAAAGGCTTCCTATGATAAAGAAACAAGCAGGATATATAGTATCTGAATAGAGTGCAGATAAGAGGACTCCTATGGAGTTTGCGAGTGAATATTTGGTTGCCTCAGAGAAAAGATACTTTTTGTGGGCACTCCATTCATATTTATGACCACCAATTGAGGCCATAATGATAGTTAATGAAGCCATGCAGCAGCCTGCTTTCCAGAGGTTCCTGTACTTTGGCTTTTGTTTATTATTTTCACTCATCTTAGATATTTAGAGATTTAATTTATTTCGCACGTCGTCATCCTTGCCCTAAGTAGAAGCCCTATAGCTTTGAAAATGTGCTTAGAATCTGACTAAAAGGTATGGCAGGATAGAAGTTACGTTTTTAGAATGTCAAGAAATAAAAGCGATATTTAGAAAATCAAACCATAGAAGAGCTGATGATGAGCTATGGATCATGAATATCTGTTCTGCTTGGAGAGAGAGATAACTGGTTCGGAGATCCTTAATCTGAGGAATTTCAGATATAAATTGAATGAGTGAACTTAATGATAAAATCATTAAGATCTCAGATTTTGATTAAAGGGCTATGTCTCACAGAAAATTCGAGCGTCCTAGACACGGTTCCTTGGGATTCCTCCCAAGAAAGAGAACAAGACATCACAGAGGAAGAGTTAGATCCTTCCCTAAGGATGACAGAACCAAGCCTGTTCACTTAACTGCTTTCCCCGTCTTCAAGGTATGCATTTCCCATTATCGTGCCTAAAACCGCTTAGGCTGGTATGACCCACATCCTTAGAGAAGTTGAGAAGCCAGGCTCCAGTAAACTTTAGGCTTATTGTATTAAAATCGTCTAGAGCTCCACAAGAAGGAAGTCGTTGAAGCTTGTACCGTTCTTGAAGCTCCTCCCATCATTATTTGTGGTGTTGTCGGATATATTGAAACTCCCAGAGGTCTCAGAGCCTTGACCACCGTCTGGGCCCAACACTTGTCCAGAGAATTCAAGAGAAGACTTTACAAGAACTGGATGAACTCCAAGAAGAAGGCCTTCACCAAGTACGCTGAAAAGTGGAAGGATGAGAAGAACATCCAAACCCAACTCAACAGAATTAAGAAATACTGGTAAAATGACTTTTTGTTGTATGGTCTTATATTTTTAGTACTGTTGTCAGAGTCATTGCCCACACCCAAATGAACCTCCTCAACTTCAGACAAAAGAAGGCTCACGTTATGGAAATCCAAGTTAACGGTGGATCCATTGAACAAAAGGTCGACTTCGCCTTCAAGAACTTCGAAAAGGAAATCAGAGTTGGATCTGTCTTCGAACAAAACGAAATGATCGATGTTATCGGTGTCACCAAGGGTAAAGGATTCGAAGGTACTACTACCAGATGGGGTACTAGAAGATTGCCCAGAAAGACCCACAGAGGTCTCAGAAGAGTTGGTTGTGTCGGTGCTTGGCATCCTGCTAGAGTTAGATTCAGCGTTGCCAGAGCTGGTCAAAATGGATACCACCACAGAACCGAAATCAACAAGAAGATCTACAGAATCGGAACTGGAGTTAGATATGAAGGTGGAAAGAATAACGCCTCCACTGCTTCTGATTTGACCGAAAAGTCCATCACTCCTTTGGGTGGTTTCCCTCACTACGGTATTGTCAAGAACGACTACGTCATGATCAAGGGATGCTGCGTCGGAACTAAGAAGAGAGTCCTCATTTTAAGAAAGAGCTTAATTCCTCAAGTCAAGAGAGTTGCTCTTGAACAAATCAACCTTAAATTCATCGATACCTCATCTAAGATGGGACACGGTAGATTCCAAACCGCTGAAGAGAAGGCCAGATTCTTCGGTGTCAGAGCTGCTCAAGCTAAGAAGGCTAAATAAATTTAATGTATTCTTGCATGTTCTATAGCCCGCAATAGCAAAGAAACTTAGACTGTTCATTTAAAAATAAAGCAGAATATCAATCTAGGGATCCTGAGTTTCTCTTAAATTCTCTTTTCAAACTTCTCAATTAATAAAACTTATTAATACAATATATTGGATTGTCTATTATGTCTAAGAGTGTGTACATCGATACTCTTGACATCAAAGACCTAAATAAGTACCAAAGTTTAGGTCCTCAATCAAAACTTTTACTTAGAGTCTGTTTCTTGGACCAATATCTCACCTATTGTTTCAAGCAAAAACAAAGTTATGATCTTTGGACTATAATAAAATCTCACGGCCTCACAGCAGACGAATTTAGACTACTAAATTCATTGGGCGATTATCCCAAATGGAATCACACTGAATGCTTGACCGATAAAGAATGCCATAACATGCACAACTGGATTTTCTGTGATTATAATTCATTGAAGACCTTGTTCAAAATCGTTGAACAACTTGGAAATCAATTGACTCCAGCACCAGTTACCATTTTGAATGATCTACTAAGGGAGCAATTTATGCTAATGTTAGGCGAATGTTTTTGGAAAAGTTCTTCCGTAGACAATACACTTACAGAAAAAACTGTGGGAGTATTACTGATGAAGCTGCACAAATTTTTTGCAACTATTTTCCAGGTTTTAAGAATGGAGAAAGGGTTCTGAATTTCTGTCCTTGTTTGACAATGACTAAGCCACTAGAAGGAAAGCTCTATACAGAGGAAATCTGGGAAATAATCAATGAAAATTACAAAAAATTGGGGAAATTTATCTTAGGAGACACTTTTGTGCTTCCAGTACATACAAGCGAAAAAACCCATTATTTGTTTGAGAAAAAACCATCCGCTGAAGGATGTTTTATTAATATCATTATCATGCCCAGAAAAAGTAATAAGGCCTACACTCTTGAGTACCCACTCCTTAGAGTTGATAAAAACTGGAGATGTCATAACCCACTTAATATTAATCCTGGAATGTGTGAATTGGATTCAAAAATCAATAAGCTATTGCCATCGATAAATCAAAGTGTTCAGGATATATTATCAGCTAAGGAGAAAGAAAATCGTAGTACCTGGGAACTATTGAAAGGAAGTCTTCAATTTTTGAAGCCTTGCTCAAAAAGAAAAAATGGACAAAAAACACAAGATGAGGATTCTGAAGGGAAGGAAGAATTAACCAAAAAGGTTCATGTCTAGGGATCGATAGGCTTTGAGATATAGAGTTTAGAGAAATCCATATAAGGCCTTTGCCATTATTTATCTTCACAGATTTGCATTACTATGATTTTTAGAGTGTGCATTTGATGTTATTACCTATTTTATTTTGTTTAATGGTGTAGCTAAAGCCTTCTACTATTACAAATACAATATTTTACAGGTCTTTAACAAAAGAGAGCCTGAATAGAAGAAATATTTTGTAAATAAGGAGAAGATTATTCAATCACATCCTTAAAAACCTCTTGAAGTTGATTTTTCTAATATTGTAATTTCTGGATAATAAAATTTTACTTGGAAGATTTTGGTCAGTATGCTTTTGAAATGATTCTCCATAATAGAGTCTTCATTTCTATGAGAATAATTCTTTGACTTGAGATATTGCAAAATATCTATCAGATTTAATAAAGTTTTGCAAATTTCTACAGCCAAGATTCTTCATCTTTTCAACATCTTCTCCGTTATTTTTCAGATATTCCTTGAAGCTGATTCTTACAATTGAAAGATCCACCAAGTTTAAAATCGAATGAATAAAGAAACTGAGGCGGCTATTCAAATCAAGCAAAATCACAAGATAGTCAAGTTTGCTCTTCTAAAAATATTAGGCTGTAAATTCTCCAAGATCTACATCATCCTTTTTATTGATTCCATCATGGAAGAATTTTCTAAATCCCTTGAAAAGCCCAAAATATTGATTTTCATTGTATGAAATTGAAGTTGCTTCATTAAGTAGGTCCCTAATAATGACCAAGAAGTTTGTTAAATCTTTATGTTTGGACCTAAAATAATTATGCTGCTTAGTTCTGATTACAAATTGAAGAAATTGGTCAGCCAATTCCAAAACTGTTCCTGTAAATTTATGGGCCACTGAAGTGATCTGAATATTATTTAAATTTCGAGGATAAGATACTCTTCAATTAGTCTTCTCGGATTATGAGGAATTATATTTATAGTATGCAAAGATAGCTCTTCTTCCAACTATTTTCTCAATGATGATTTTGTTAACTTTACATGGAATTGCAATGCTGGATCACTAAGCTCAATGATAGTACGAAAGACCTCGGCTCTTCCTGCAATATAAGTTTTAAAGTCACTCAAGATCTTCGATTACTTATTCTCGAAATCAAATTTTACTTTCAATAGGAGCTCATTAAATTGTTTTTGGCTTAATACTGAATAAAGCCTAGTCAAATCTGTTGAAATCTGAGAACTAATCTCAGACTCATCCATGATCTTGGTGTATTCTTCTAAGAAGGGCTTATCAGGGTTTGTCACTATTTTTTCAGGATTTGGGATTTTCTTATTACTTTTTCTATAGCAGAAGAGCAAATATTGAACTGATATGGTAGACTGAACTCTGAAACAACCTCTTATTATTTGCTGTATCGCTTGATAATAGTGATGCATTGTATGGATTGTTTCAAGAGCATGTCTAAACAAAACTAAAATAACATTTTCTTCATTTTCTAAACCTTTAAAATTTTTAAACAATCAATAAACCTAGGAAAAGATCTTGGAAGTGTTCCTCAAAGAAAATGTCTATGATTGTGGCAAAATTTGAGTAGTCTAATTATTTGGCAAATATAATTTGATGTGTTACCTTCAGGGGAAGCCTCTTCTTCTTGGGTATATTTCAGAAATTCCTATTTATTATGGCTTAAACAGAAATGATTATACCCTCAAAAAACTCTCAAAGTATTTTTTATTCTGTTTCTTTTGCAATTTTACAATCTGAAACTTAAATCTTTGGCAAAATAGGAATCCATTATTTAATCTCTGGACTATATCATCAAATTCCTGGCCTTTGGGTTCTTCTTCATCCATAACTGGATCATCCTCTGCATAGAGAGAATTTTCATCGAATAGTGGTTTCACAGAAAGAGGATCATATTCTATAGCCTCTCTATTCTCATCATTCTCTTCAACAATTCTATCAGGATCGTATTCAATTTTGCCAGGATCATATTCATCATCGCCTACAATAATGTCTGGAGATTTGAAGGGTTTCTGGTCATCCAAGAAAATAATTTCTTTTTCTTCTGGGACTTTATTGATGCTTGGCTCTGCCTCATACCCTCTTTCTGTAGGAATATATGACTGGATTTTCTCTCTAAGACCGAGGTCTAGACTGTCCGAATATACCAAATCATCATATGAGCTTTTTATTACTTTTTCAAAATAAGAAGCTTACTTCACAATATTATATCTCATGGAGTCTCCAAAAACAGATCTCACTGAGGCCCTTATATCCACTATCATGCCGGGATTGAATCTATAAAATTAGCTAAGACTATAACTCCTTACTGTTCACAAAAGAGAAAGAGAAATTCCAGAAGCTCCTGACATAATAGCGGATTGATCATGAATGTATTTTTTATTAGAGTTAAACCAGGTTCTACGAGCATAACTGAGTCTTTTTTGGGAGAATAGAACATCCAATCAAAAAAGATATTTTGCTTTATCAAAGATTTGACGATTTCATTTTTCGAGTTGTCCAAGATATAATGCAGAGTTTGCCATCTTTGTGTTATTCCTGTGCCTAAAGTGTTTGTTGGAAAGAGCACTGTTATTATATAACGAACGATATCAGGGAGAATAAATTCTGTGTAGCTATTAGGATAAATGTTTAATTCCCTGAAAATCCATTTCATCATTCTGGGCATATTCTCAGACACAATCTTGAAATTATTCAAAATATCGCGTGTATTACATGGAGATGAAGATAGGATAATAATTCTTCTATATGGGTTGGGATTATAGTCTTCATTATATCTGCTACACTTATGTCAGTTTCCTTTTTTTCAAGCAAATGGGCAAATAAAGAGCTATTACTTAGGCCAATATAACAGAACTATACTCATGTTCTTTATAGGAATTCTTCAGGTCATTTGTAATAAATTCCATCTCCTTGAAAAATAAACTGTTTAGCTATATCGCCACTACCTTAGATTTGAAGACGTCCATCATTAGTCTAATAAGCTCCCTCCCAAGTCTTATACAATCTATACTTTGAGTCCAAAATAAATATAATCTACCATCTTTTCTAGATTGCCAGATTGCAAAGACTAATTTCAAAATGACTTTGAAAGAAGGATTGTCTGAGGCCAAGGTAAAAGAGACCATTCTTAGAAGTTTAGCAAAGATTAAGCCAATTTCTTTAAAGTTTTGTGTGAACCATTCGAGTTCTTCATTAAGTAAACCTAAAATTGCTTGAGTATATTGTTTCATTTTTTCGCTGGGATCTTCGATAACAACCTGTCGGACACAGAGCAAAATGAATTGGTCAATTCTATTCACTTTTAATCGGATAAAATGTTGGAGAATTTTGAGCATATTAAGTGCTGCATCAAGCTTTAAATGATGAAATTTCAAGTAGAGTATCTAGGAGCGTTATGCTAGAAAATTCCAGATACATTTTCTATTTTATTTAGGAAGAGCCCAAAATTATCTGAAGTGATTAGCTGGAGAGTCTGAAGATATTGCTGGATTTTGAGAGGATGAGTTGAGGTTAGAAGGATATTTAGGATTCCAAGGGTGAATTTTTCGTAATTGTCTCTGTCCATCGCGATCTAGGCAACATAAAAAACTAGTCTAACAAAATACTCACTCTTTGGTGGAGGACTTTGCTTATATCGACATGACTAGTCCTGGGCCCAATTATTTGGTATATTAATTTTTCATATTGGACCATTTTCTAACATACTCAGTATGGAATTATAAAATACGTACAAACTCCTCTTCATCTTCTAGGACAAGAGGAGATCTGTCTGTTATGGGGACGACCTCAGTTTCCATAAAATTTGGATTATTTAGAAAATAAATTTTATTCGAAAAGGGCTCAAACTTACTTTTGAATTAGTCACTTTTTTCAAGAACCTACTTTTTTCCTTCTAGAGTTATTTGAAGTAATTTTTAACAGAGGAATCTTATAAAAATCTTATGGGAAAAAAATTCTCTACTGTATTATTCACATCTTCAAGTCCTAATAATTTTTGTTTCTATAATAAGTCGCTGAATGCAATGAGTGAAAAAAAAAGATATGATTCTGCACTTCCTAAAAAATAAATATTTGTAAACTAGTGATCGAAAAGTGAAAAATGAATATTGATATCAAATTAGGAAAACAGTACATATATTTTCCATCATCCACATAGAATTATTAGAAAGAAATCTTGCATCAAAATTATGACTCAGGTTTGTTTTTATCCTTGAGCAAAAATAATTACAAGGAACTCTTCAAATAAAATTTATTCCAAAGAATGTTTAGATCCACAGAGACGAGACCTACAAGTAACAATTACAATGAATCTCATTTTAACTTTCAGTGATAGGCACCCAACAAGGGATGATGAGTGGGAGAACTTCAATAAACCCTGTGAGACAATCTATGCAAGTTAATACTATGAGTACAAGCTTCACAGGAATAAGGAAGTCTATGCTGCCAGGAAGAAGTATAGCAGGTCTTTATATGTATAATTTTTGTAGCTTATGATACTTTAAGAAGTTTTCCAGATAGAGTAGATATTGGAGAATCAGTGTTTAATATTCGTTATAGGAAGATCAAAAAGCAGCTGCTGATTGGGATGGTCGAGAACTTTATGAGATTAATACAGAGAAGTATCCTAGGCAATAATAATAATTCGAAAACCCTAGAAACCCTACAATAGATACAACATTTATATTATTCCCCCAGCTTCCTCAAGGAGTGAGAATACTATCCATGTGCTGCACAAACGAAAACACCTTCTTATTGACAGGCAAATCTTATGACATGTTTATTTGAGAAATTAGTGACTGGAAGAGTTTATTCCTGGGGCCAACCGAATATATGCCTAGGAAGAAAGACAGACGGAAAGGCATAATTTTTCTTGAACAAATCTAAGTATGGAATAGATTAATGCTAAACAGCCAGACTTGATTACGGAACTCCAAAATATAGTCCAAATGGCTGCCGGAGCACACCATGTTTTAGCTTTGGACTGTTCTGGGAAAGTGTACGCATGGGGCTCCAACGAATTTGGACAAGTAGAATATCCCACTTTAGTGTTTGAATTCATTAGCTTGGTATTGGAGAAGATCATATCTCTTGCACATCCCCAGTTTTAATTCAAGTAAAATTCAAAGGATATTTGAATAAAAATTAGGGTATTGAAGACTCTGTGGCCCAAATTTATGCAGGTCCGAATTGTTCATTTGCTGTTACTGTGAGTGGAGACTTGTACACTTGGGGAGAAGTAATAAGAGATTGCATTTGATAATAGTTAGAATACATTTGGGCAACTTGGAGTCCTGGGTGGAACTAATTACCTTCCCATTCCGGTCACTAAAACTCCTTGGAATAATGAAACGGACCATGTCCTCGTTTTAGGTAAATCCTATGTTGGATATGCTTATAGCAGTATATTTGGTTTTATTTCATTTAAATTTTTAGCTTATGCCAGCAAGCATAGACAGGGTAGGGCAACCGTTTCTGGAGATACAACGCAACTCGAAAGAAAAATCAAGGAACTCGAGGAAAAGTGTGAAAACTTAAGAGCTGAAAATAGCAGATTGAATGATATGTTCGATGGAGATCCAGATTCAGAAAAAATCAATCCAAAAATCAATCGAAAAATCAGGGTAGTTTTTATTTTTCCCCTGAGTTATATTAGTAGAAACAATTCGAAGATGATAATGTCCTCAACCAACTAACAGATGAATCCAAGCAATTACGTGAAGAATTGAATTATTTAGTAAATTATACAGAAATGGCAAATTTAACCCTTAGGATAAAAAAATTACAAATTTGAATAGAGAAATTGATGGTATTTTGAACGACCTTAAGGGAATTAAAAATCAGCTCAGTATATCAAAACATTTCATTTCTTATCTGTTTATAGAGGATATTGAAACAAAAGAAGAAGAATTAGCTGAAGAAATCAATAGTTGCGAGGCTAGAATTCTTCAGAAAGGTAGACTAACAAACGAAGCCAAGGAAGCAGAGAGACAAAAGAAAACAGCTGAAGAGCTAGCAAGAGCAAATGAACAAATTAAAAATATGATCCAAACTAAACAAAATGACAAAGAAGAAAGGAGACTAGAACTAACTCACGAGAGAGATGCGCTTGAGCATAAAAAGAAGAAAATAGAGGATAAGCTTAGCATGATCGGAGTTCTTATTGCTGAGAGAAAACAAATTATAGCTAGCAAGGCTGTGCAAGACAATAAAAATGGCATTGCTGAACAGATAGGAAGATTCTATGAAGTGTTTAAACAATCAAAGGTTTTCTGTGGTGTTTTCTTTAAATAATTTTTAGCAAACAACCCTTGATGAAATTTGCAAGAATGCCTATAATGAAAAGGGGCTTCTGGACATCCTGACACAGGCTAACGAAGAACTACAGTACAGCTATCAAAATAATTAGTCATCCCTTAGACGCCAAATAAAAAATATCGAAAGCCTAAAGCCAAAACCCGCTGATGCTCTTTATGATGTTATGGACAAGATGTCAGAAGTATATTTAGACAATCTCCAGCTCAGACTCAAAGTAAACGACAAATGCAACTGATCTATAATTATAGCTTAATGATTATATCTATACAGTGCTACTTCAAAGTGCAGAAAAATTAAATAGTGGCCCAATTAGCTTACTAGCCCAACAAAAGAAAAGGACAATGGGAATTGAAGAAAAAAATCAAGCTAAAAAGAATAATATCTTCAATATAAAGGTAATACCACAATCCCTGATTTGTAAAATTAAAGAAAAAATATGGAGCAACTGATATTAATGAACGAGTTAGCTTTGTAGATGCTCTTACAAGAACCGACGATGTTAGAGTACAAATTTACTGATATTTTTTATATATAAAAAGAGTCAAAATATGAGCCAATTTGACCCTGACATGATTAAGTCTTTAAGGTCAGTCAAAGGAGTAAAAAAGTTGATACAATTTTTTATTTTTCTAGCCTAGTGGAATGTCGGACCAAGATTTTAGAAGAACTGAAGCATTTGCAATGAACAGAGGGGGAGTAAGTCAGAGGAGTAATCGCATAATGTCTTAGGATCCATATTCAGGAATGGACAAGGGAAGGGCTACTTATTACTAATTTAAACTTTTCTAACGATGAATGACATTTTTATTTTTGTTGGAGAGTTTTACATAAGATTATGTGCCTCATAGAAAATTTAACAATGTATGGTGGCATTTATATATGGAATCATAAAGCTCAATTCTATTTGTTTATTTTTCACCCTCCTTAGGTGAGAATCTTTCCTTGATCCACTTAAGGGTGACAGATCCGGGTCTTTCAATGGGGAAACCTATTCAATAAGACCAAAAGTTTTAAGTTAAATTACCGAAAGCTCTAGACCAGAACAAGTTGGTCATGCAACCAATAGCTCTGGAAACAGCGAAGACAACAGTGTAGTAGTCGAATTCCTTCATGCCGTAGTGGTAAAGGAGGACACCGGAGTGGGCATCGACGTTGGGCCAGGGGTTCTTGACCTTACCCAATTCCATAAGAATGGGAGGAACAACGTGGTAGACAGTCTTGCAAAGATCAACGAGAGGATCGTTCTTGATGTATCTGGTGGCGAAGTTTCTGAGATGGGTGTATCTGGGGTCAGTATGTCTCAAGACAGCATGTCCGTATCCTGGAATGACCTTACCTTCAGCCAAAGTTCTGTGAGTGAATTCTCTGACCTTAGCCTCACTAATATCGTTTCCGAGTTCTTCCTTAAGGTCAAGCAACCATCTCAAGACTTCTTGATTAGCGAGACCGTGGAGGGGACCAGCCAAACCATTAAGACCAGCGGAGTAAGAGAGATAAGGATCAGCCAAAGCAGAACCAACCAAGTGAGTGGTGTGGGCAGAGACATTACCACCTTCGTGGTCACTGTGAATGGTCAAATATCCTCTAATGCACTCCTTCATTTCGTGTTGTTGGTATCCCAACATGTGAGCATAGTTACCGGCCCAATCAAGATTAGGATCAGCCTTGATGATTTGTCCTCCCTAAAACTTTAGCTTTATTTCAAAATCATCTACCTTGTAAAGATGTCTGTAGATAAGAGCAGCAAGTCTGGGAATCTTGGCGATCAAGTCCATGCAATCTTCATAGATAACATCCCAGTACTTAGACTTGTGGAGACCCTTTCTGTAAGCTTCAGCAAACTTAGATTGGGTTTGAAGGTGGAGAAGAGACATGGAGAGTTGAGTCATAGGGTGCATGTTCTTGGGGAGGTTAGCAATGAAATCTTCAGTCTCCTTAGGAACATGGCTTCTGGCTTTGATTTCTTCAGAAACAGCCTTGAATTGAGTTTCATTAGGCAATTCACCAGTCATCAAGAGCCAGATAAGACCTTCACAAAGGGGTTCATCACCACCTGGGGCTTTGGGAAGAAGTTCGCAGAGATCAGGAATGGAATATTCTCTGAAGGTGATACCCTGAAAAATTTAAAGGTTTGAAAGATTTATGTTACGTCCTTGGGGTGAAGGAGAGAGGCATCCCAGACCAAAGCGAACATGTTTCTCATACCACCGAGAGCTTGGTCAACAGTGATGGTTCCGAGACTCTGATTTCCGAACTTTTGCTTGACTTCCTTAAGTTCAGCTTGCTTTTGGGGAACAATTTCTGTGAGTCTTGTCTTAAGGGCAGATTGGGCATAGCCGTAGATGGGAACGTTGGAGAAGGATTTTCCCTATAACTCTTAGACAGTCTACATGATCACTTACGACAAACTTAGAAAGTGCCTTGCTGAGCATGATTTTTCTTAGATATTTTGATTATTAATTGCAAAATTTGCCTGATGTTAAATTTTAACTGGCAGGTAATTATGAAATTGAAAAGAGGGTTTTTTAGAATTAACTGCCCTGTGAATTGATAATTAGGCAGCCACTTTCCAGTCATCTTAAAGATAGGCCCATGAAAAACATATATGTTGATCGCTATCATGTGAATCTTTCTAGCTTTTTCACTATACCGATAGCTAGCATTGATCTGTATAAGACCGATAGTTATTACGTCATAGACGTGATATTATTTGCCTTTTTTAAGATCACTAGGTTCTTTCTCTATTTTTAGGCCTTGATCTATTAGGGATTACTAGTATCTGTCTCAACTAACTCTACATTCGGTGGGAAGTATTATTAGAGTTACAGCTCAAGTAGCTCAACTTTAAAAGGTTTTGAAGCTTTAATCCTAGGATGTCAGTAGACTGGAGAGATCTTGAGATGCTATATTGAAATCTATATCGGATTCTAGTTGAAAAAACTTGTTCATTTGAGAATACTACTAGAGAGCACGAAATTCTCGGAGGAAAATTATATAATTATTTCCTTAAATAAAATTATTGTTCATCTGCTATGTTACAGGCCCAAATTGGTACCGTCTTTAGCTTGCTTGTACTCTTCATATACAAAGATGTTTCATAAAGAGAAAATTTTAGAATCCATGCAGAAGAATTGAAGCTTCACTAAACACATAAGAGTAAAGAAGAAGGCTTAGAAATATTCTAGTTTTAGCTCAAGTATGATGATGAACTTTTTAGAGAACCATCAAATGATTTCATTAACTTTAACTAGCATATAAAGTTCACCTCTTCAATCTTTGACCTTGAGACCAAGTGTACAAAGGGAAACTATCACAGAATTTTAGACAAAAGGATTTTTTTCAAGCTGAAACTAGAAAAAGGATCTCTGGTATTAAACTTAATCTTTTCTTTTTTTTGTCTTAAAAAAGAACCTTTTGAAGAGAATAAACTCCATTTTTTCTAAAAAGAATTGCGTTAAAATTCAGACAATTTTGTTTCAGTGCGATATCTAAATTAAGAAAATTTCTAGATTACTTAGGTTCTGAGAAGCTGTAAATTATGGAAATTCTTCATTGTAATAGCTTTTCTTAAATTTCAAATCGAATATCATGTATGATATATCCTAAAGTCAAATTGTTTGAGTAAATGAACGACTTAGACAAATCTTTATATTGAGATATAATTCATAAAAGACCCATTTGACATTTCTTTGTACATCAAAGAAATCAAAACTATCATTCAATCAAAAGATAATAAATCTTTTTGGCATACTAAATAGAAAAGGAGACAAAGTCTTCTTTTTTTTTCTTGGTTATTTTCCCTTTCTCAATTTTCTTCAATTGATACTAACATATTTCTCTTAAACAAAGAAATCAATTCTTTCAATATTTTCAGGGACAATATTATTGCTGATAAATACATAGACCATTTTATTGCGTATTCAATTCTACTCTCCTAAGCTAAGGAAACTCCATTAATTTCAGCACTGAGACAAAATCTCTGATAACGATTCTCTATTACTTTTTACTTGTCTGTCCTAAAGACTTAGAAATTTTCTATTCTCATCCCTAAAATTTAAACTATGTTCTCTGCCATTTTGTTTCAATATTCAAGGAAGTCTTAGCTTCACTATTACAAATTTCTTTCATTTGATTGATACATTCTCAACCATTTTAAGCTCTAAAACAAATAGAATCCATAGGATGAATCCAAAGATGATTGTCTTTCTCTTTATAGCCTTCCAATAAGAAAGATTAGTTTTAACATGAAGATGGAGAAATTTTCAGGAGCAGTTAAAGATAGACGAAAGTGAGAAGTGAATAGAAGAAATGGAGCCACAGAAGGTTCTGGGGTTATCCAGTTAAGAGATTGAATAAATATTTCGAGCTAGAGAATTGTTTTATTTTCTGGCATTCCTTGACTTATATTTGATTGATCCATTCTATGAATCAAATCCTGAAAAAACAACATTTAAAGTTTATATTTACAAAGGATGGCCAAGTTCCTCAGGAAAAAGGAAGTCAAGCAAAAGAAAGAACACCTTAAGTTCAAGATTGACTGCAGAGAACCTGCTGAAGATGACGTTATCGTCATGGAAGACTTCGAAGACTTCTTGAAGAAGAGAATTAAGGTCAATGGAAAGAAGGGAAACCTTGGAGACAACGTCACCGTCTCTGTTGAAAATAAAAACAACCTCGTTGTCACTGCTGAAATCCCCTTGGCAAAGAGATATTTAAAGTACCTCACCAAGAAATACTTGAAGAAGAACAACATCAGAGATTATCTTCGCGTCGTTGCCACTGACAAGACCACCTACCAACTTAGATACTTCAACATCCAGAACGAGGAAGCTGAAGAAGCCGAGTAAAGTGTCCATTCCCATTTACATGGTAATCGTACGCCGTCCCTATTTATGTGCCATATGAATCCATCTGTATTTGCCAAGTACGAACAGGACCAGAGATCTAATAGACATAGTAAATAAAATTAAATCCCAAAGCCACAACTTCATCTTATCTTCGGTCTGGCATTTAGTTTAGCCCTTAATAAATAAATAAGAATATACACAAATCCCATAATAGATATACATAGCAATGAGTAGATGGTTAAATGACTCAAAGCATGATTAGAAGAATTTACGATTAAGCCAAGGCACAGAAACAGAAAATTGGTAAATAATTTGGAATTTCATTCGCTCACTGTGGTCCAAAGGACCAGTCTTTGCTCATTTCTTAATGCCAATCACCTGCTCTAGGGAATTCTTTGTCTTTCTGGCATCTTCTAAAGTCTGCTGGATCTTACAGTTAAGAAAAAGGACTTGTAATTTTTACCTTAATTTGGCTCTTTTGGGTATTTGATAAAGGATATTTATTAGCATAAGTTGGTCTTTTCTGAGAACTCGATTCCTTATGAGCCATCGTTGATGTTGTATTGAAGGCACTTAGGGTTGTCCCAAGATTCTCTGGAGTAGTATCGGGGGTTCCTTTCTTGTAGGTGCTGAATTTTGACTTGGAACTAGGTCTTTTTTGATCTTCAGGATCAAGCGGAGATGAATTATATGTGATTCGACTAAGACTGTCTTGAAAAGTTAGAAATAAAAAATGAAGATTTACTGCTTCTAGGATTAATTATGGGGAGAGTCACTTCTTTTTTATTGTTCCCCTTTAGGGAACAGGAACTTGGGGATTTCACAAAAGTAAATTTTCCATTGTTAGTTCCCATAGGAGTATTACATTGGGAGTTAGATTTCCTTTTTACATTGAGATCCTCCTTGGTTCCAGAGTGCTCAATTCTTAGTGGAGTATTGAAAAAAGGAGATTTTTTCGTAGTTGGCGTATATATGCTTATCCCAGGGCCCTGAGAATTGTATCTTCTTCTTGGGTCTCCAGAGTCAGAATCGTCTGAGTTTAAGGAATTATTATGGCTGTAATATTGCGTTGGCTGTGGCTTCAATATAATTCCTCCTCCAATTGAAGGAGTACGCTTCTTATTTGGGCTGTCGCTTCCTGCTCGGTTGTCACTAAGGATTAGAAAAATAAAATTTGATATACTTAGAAAATCCGTATTCATTATGCTTGGAAGGAATTTGTTGGCTTTTTCTCAAATTATAGGCTGCTTTTATAGGAGCCAAAATAATATGTTGGTGTGAGGAGTAATGAGAGCTAGGACCTGGCATAACACTATGCTTATGGAGCTAGAATGAATAAAGAAATATTTTGCATTCGCTTACATATTCAGGCTGCTCTGGCATATCAGAAGCTCTTCTAAGCACTTTTACTTTATTCGCAGGTGACTCTAAAACTTCATCTCGTTCTGAGGGGCTAAGTGTTTTATCAACAGCACTTCCAGCTCTTTTCCTTGAAGGTGAATCTACTGCATTATTTTGGTCCATGGCCAAGGTAAATCTATCCAGTCTTTCATGTTCTGATAAGTTGCTTATAGGTGTGCTTCCATCTGAGGAGATGCTGTCCTCCTTGGCAGCATCATCCATCTTGAACAATTTTTCAACAAAATCGTCTTGAACCATTATGCTTCTCTGCATCCTGGGATTTTCAGCTATATGCTTTTTCTGCTGTTTGGAAATCGCTCTGACTAATGACTGGTATTCCTTGGTTGGCAGCAGGGATCCTTTGCAGAATCTCAGATAATTCAAGAAATAAATAATCTTTATGAGCTACAAATAATCAATCAACACCAGATAGTTATACCCTTGCGAAATTTTGTTCTATGTTAAAGTATGTCATACGCTCATGTGCAGTAAAAGGAATCTCAGCATCTTTTTCGCCAGTCAACCAAGGATGATTGGCTGCTTGCTCAGCTGTATATCTTTCAAGAGGGTCAGTGCTCACTAGTTTAAGAAATAAATTTTTTGCAAGTCTAGAGAATGAAAAAATGACTTCAGACTTATACGGAGAAAAATAGTCACCAAAATCCCATTTAGGATCTTTCAGTTTCTCCAGAAATGTTTCAGGAGTATCTTCCTTTCTATAAAGAGGATGTCGCCCTCCTGATAGCAACATGTACATTATTATTCCACAACTCCAAATATCAACAGGCTAAAGTATTAGCAATTAAGCAAATCTATTCAACCTTGCTGTAAGTTCTCGAGCCAGCCAGCTCGGGAGCCATGTAGATCATAGTACCACACTTTTGCGTGAATGATTGGGAATTCATAAACCCATCCTTAGCGAATTGGGCACTCAAACCAAAGTCTGCAATTTTTATTGTAGATAAATCGTTCAAGTCTTCAATTAGGATATTTTCTTCATACTTATCAACCTGAAGCAATAGCTTACCTGGTTTCAAATCTCTATGCACTATGCCTTTATCGTGCAGATAGGCTACTGCACTCAAGATGCTTCTTATAATGGTACTCGTTTCCTCCTCAGTGAACCTTTGTTCTTTCTTTTTTCTGGCTTTAATTAAGTCTTTCAAGGTTCCGCTCCTCACTAGTTCCATGACTAGCAATATTCTCTTATCTGTTTCTTTTATCTATACAATATACAGTATAATTTTCAATTGTTACATCCTTAAACCTCACAATGTTTGGGTGTTTCAGCTCAGAGAGAATAACCGCTTCTTGCCTGAGTTTATCGTAGTCTTTAGATATGCTGTTCTTGTGTATGACCTTTTAATTATCATGAGAGACCAAAGAAATAAACTTTGACAGCATAATGTGCTCTATCACTCTTTCTTATCACTTCAAAGACTGAACCAAAAGCTCCTTTGCCTAAAGGTTGAACAAGTTCGAACCAGGCTGAGAATCTGTTGGTATAATCGTCAGCATCTAAATCTTCCTGAGTTAATTGGTGTTCATGGGAGTCCATCCCTATTGAGAAATAAATTAAATATTTTGTATTTGAAGTTCTATTATGAAAGTAAGGACGTTTCTTATTTAACCAGGCTTCAAGTTTTCCAAATTCAACTGGCAATTTGGTTACACTCTTCTATTATTATATTATGTACTTATTTTAGGGAGTTCATTTCTAGGCCGAAATAGTTCTGATCCACCAAATGTTATCAATAATTGTAATCATTCTCAATTGATATTATCATACTCCTATAGTAGAAATAGAGAGAGGATAATGCCTTCCTGATTGGATATCAACTTTAAATTGTAAATCTCTTTCTCTAGAGTCAGAAATCTTTAGGTTTTTATGTTACCGATATTATTTGAAGATCAAACATAATCTTCAAAGGAAGATTTTGTACTCAACCATTCTAGATCTAATTTTAAGAGCAGAAATTATTCTGAGCATATTCCTTATTCTTTAATAATTCTTGTTATTTCCATGAGTGATCAGGATAGTCATAGTTGAGAGGAGGTATCTTATTCTAAAACTATGGACACATGAATCTCTCCCAATATAGGAGGAATATTGATATAAATCTGAAGTAAAATTATTGTATTCCTGATATAGGGAATGGAAAACAAGAACGTTACTAAATTTGCATTTAACCTAAATTCTCCTATCAGTACTTTAGACTCAAACAAGCAATGCAATTTATTGGCTGTGGGCGGACGTGACAGTATTTTTCACTGATAATTAACCTTTATTTTAACTAGTCCTCAAAATTGTCGACATCAACTTCAAGGATGAGAAGTTTTATTTGAGAAGAAATCTTAGACTTTCAAAATTAGATCTCCCCAAGCAAAACACAAATTATCTCGAGTGGAATCCTAATGATGGTTTCAAAAGTTTTAAATGATGATGACCTAATAGACAATAAAATTTCTACAGCAGCTCTAGGAGGTTCTATTTCTATCTGGGATGTGAACCAAGGCACTGGAGCAAAACTCAGTACAAAAATCCCCATACAAGAATTACCCTGAATAGATACCATTTTTAAGGGTCACACCCAGGCCATCAATAAATTGAATTGGCATCCTACTCAAGCTGACACAATAATATCAGCATCGCATGATGGTTCAGTGAAACTCTGGGTAAAGAACTGTTGAATAGTTCTGTTAAATGTTTAGGATCTGAAAACTCAGCAAGCTTCCTTTGAAATAAAATTGGGAGACAGTGTTAGAGATATAAAGTTTGTGCCTTCAAACCCTAATTACTTTGTGGCTGCACTTGAAAATGGAAGTTTGGAAGTATATGGAAATTTTTCAAATTAATTATTGTAGCAATACGATACGAGAAATCCATCAAAGGCATTTTTCTCTAATTCAATGGCACATAAAGTAAGATAAAATTGGTGGGTTATTGATCCTGTAGCAAGCCATCCTCACACTTGATTTTAATCCTCAGATAAAAAATTATCTGGCAACAGGATCTATGGACAAAGTAGTTAAGGTATTATGAATACTATTTGGCCTGATAAATAGATCTGGGACATAAATAATTTAGAAAAAGAAAAGCTCAAAATCCAATATCACCATGGTGTTGGATTCGTAAAATGGAGAAAAGAAAATGATATTTGTATAAGTAGTTGCGCAGCAAGTTTCCACAAAGATTCCACAATAACATTGTGGGATGTCAGAAAACCTAAATACCCTGAAGCTGTTCAACGTGGGCACAAAGACGTTGTTACAGCCTGTGTCTTCGATCCAAATTCGTAGAAAAAAATTCAAAATACAAATAATTCGTCTAGAGAATATATTGTCACCTGTTCAAGGGATGGATACTTGATCTGCCATCGTTGGGATGATGCCTACAAGCCCATGAAATTTTGCAATAAATATGCTATGTCGTTTGACTTAGATAGCACTCTTGCTTTTACATTCAGAAATACTAAGGAAACTGGCAAAAACAACGTTTATTTACGTTCAAGTAAACAAGGCTAATATCTTCTAATTGCAACTAGAACTTAATCTATTTTCTAACTCTAGTTTTGACACTCAAAGAGAAGAAATAAAACACTATGCAGAAAAATATAAAATTCCCACTGGAGATGAATCACTCATAGAAGCATGTGAGTTCAACGCAGAAGTAGCCAAGGACAATCAGAATGTGGCAACTTTGTGGAGAGATATTCCCGCTATATTGAAAGAGATGTCCTCAGAGTTTCTTTTTCGAAGTCTTGTATAATTTGAATAGGAGAACAGAGAACAACAGTGTGAATTTTGCGAAATTCTTGAAGCTGAGCTCTAGAACAGTTCAGGATGATAGCTTAAACTCTCCTGACATAATAGCACATAAAAACAATAAGTCCTTCCTAGGACCGAATGATATAAACCTCCTTCTGACCTTCTACGAGAAGCATCCTGACAAGTTCAAAGCTGACGTTAACGAGAAAAAAATTGTGATTAAGGAAGGCAGAATTCTTATCCAGCCTCAATTTATCAAGGATATACTTTCGATGATCCAGGATGCCAACAAAGAGCTCGAGAGGACTGGTTCTAAAGCAGATTCGAAGAGAATGGAGAAGTTAACTTGTGATTCTGTGGTTAGAACAGTCCAGGAATTAATTAATGCTGGAGATCTTCAAAGTGCCTACCACATGTATTTGATTCTTAATGAGAAGATCAGTTTCCCTGAATCCTCCGTGAAGCTGTGGGCTTTGGGATATATCGGTACATCATCAAAAATGGTTTTTTTGATTAATCTAGAATTGCTCAGAACATATCGGTTTTATCTGGAGTCTAATGTGATTATTCGATCTTGCCCACTCTCCATCATCAACGAAGGAAACAAGGTATACATATTATAACTTGATAATATATCATAGAAATCCACAACATTCTATCCCAGATGTGGAATATGCCGTAAAATTTCAGAACTTGACGGAAATCACATTTGTACCAATTGCAAGAAATTTCTCTCAATTTGTTCTATTTGGTAATAATTTCTCCTCATTGTTTGACATGTAGCAAACTACCTGTAAAAGGTTTGATGTTGTGGTGTCAGGTGTGTGGACATGGTGGTCACTATAGAGAAATCTATGATTGGTTTAGCGGACATGATGAATGTCCTACAGGATGTCATCATAAATGTTTTACCATTAGGAGGAAGGCCGTTAAGGAGATAATGCCAGCGTTTAAAACTAATTGAGTCTAAATGAGTTTTGTATTTAAATTTTTTTTATCAAACGAACAAAAAAGTTATGCGCACAATTATTACCTGTGTTTTGAATAACAATAATAAATAATATTTAGAAATTTCTCTTTTGTTTGTACACTTAGCAACATTCCTTCTATATGCCGCCTAAGAAAAAATCTGCTAAGATTAAATCTGAAGAGAAACTGAAAGCCAAGCAGGTTGAAGAAGAAAAGTATTTTTTACAATTTTTTCCGTTCAACCGCGCTAGAATCGAAGAAGAACGCGTCTTAACTCGCAGCCAGAAGAGGAGGTCAGAGAAATCAACTGATAAAGTGGCAGAAGAAGTCAAAGCAGCGAAACCTAAGTCAAAAAAGTAAAAATTTCTCTTTTTTCCCTAGCAAAAAATCAAAAATTTTAAGTGCTTTATTGTTTAATTTTTCCTGTGCTGTTCAGATTATAATATTTATTAGAACAAAATCTCAGCCTCTTTCAAACACTTCTTTACCACAAAATCCAACTAA
>Ga0065720_1019174_pt1 | contig 34143 bp, 32 predicted proteins | sample Thericmetagenome_FD_59107 | JGI IMG/M metagenome (GOLD analysis project Ga0065720, IMG submission 59107) | Thermophilic microbial communities from the Joint Bioenergy Institute, California, USA of rice/straw/compost enrichment - eDNA_2 v2... | ecosystem: Engineered > Solid waste > Grass >... | reverse complement strand
AAAAAAAAAAAAATGCCTGTGCTTGCTCCGGGATATCCAATCCAGTGACGTTTGAAGGATTTCTCACAGGCGAGCTGGCCGGCTGGGACTATCGGAGAAGCAGGGCCGTAACAGCGTCGCTTGTTAGAGACACCCCCGTGGTGCGGGGCTGGGCTCCGGCGAAAGCTGAAAGAGAAAGCGGTCAACAAAGCCAGCTGGAACCAGGGATCTGGGAGACGCGTTCGTCAACACCCAGCCCGTCCCTGTCTCCCGAGACTTCATGATGTACCTGAAGCAAACACGTTACCTATCCCCCAGGACTGTTGACGGCAATGTATCCCTTTAGGCAAGGTAAGGCGAGAATGATGTGGACTTATAAACCCAGAATTGCACAGTTGATTAGACTTCTCCTGTGATATCAAAGCAGATGAACCAGGAAACTCACGTCAAAATGTTGGATTCATGTTTGTGAATGGTTAGCAACCTAAGTCCTGGGCATAGAGCTTTGAATGGCAGCTGGAGTTATACCTCATGTGCTTGAACAAACCAAGTTTCAATTTCGACCATCAGGCTTTGGGCGAAATCACGATTTCAAACAGTCCCGCAAAGCATAGAGTACGTATCTTGCAGCCCACTTTTGACACAAAGCCCTTATTCCTGCTTGCCATGTTTCTATCTGCTCGGGATGCTTGTGGGAGACCTGGTTCACGGGAAATGAGACACAAGCAACAGGGTGTCCAAATTCCATGATGCCAATATGACTACTTTGGTTTTGCATCCGATGTAAGCACTCCATCTCAACGCTACCAAAACGCTCACCACGAGATCCTCCAGAACCCTGATCAGCATCACGTGTCAGCTCCAGACGACCCCTCCAATTCGGCGCTTACCGCCTGCCCCTCTGAGGCGGCCATCCACCAGCTTGCCAGAACTGGAGGCCAAAGTAGCAACCTATGGCTTGGCCATCAATATCACCAGCTGCGTAGGTTGGCGACCAGGGCTAATTCACTGGTGAGTCGTTGTCCTCGTTGATATGGAAGGTGACTGTCTGGCCCAGTCAGAGGAGTGGACGTGGAAATACGTGGTACTTTCCCAGTTTCCATGGGCCGCTGGGCTGTGACGCTTGGGAGCAGGCGGTGTGGCGGGCAGTGCTGCTGCAACGAATCTGTCAACGGGCATGCCTAGAAAGAAAGCGCCCACTCAAGTGCACAAAACGCGCTTCATCAACAGGTGAACAGCCTTGCGGGTACATCGTCAACCATTGTCAATGTGCATCCATTTCAGTCTTGAGGTGGCCGTTGCAGGTTTCATGGAGGCAAAAGGGCCCAGCGGGTCGGCTAGCGTTGGGCTGAGGTTTCATGGCTCATCTTCCTCCTGCAAGTGACGTTCGATGAGTACAACAGCTCATCGCCAGACAGGCTGCAGCCAGTGGAATCCCACATGCAATTCGCTCTTTTCGCATGTACCCTGAACATGACGATTCGAACACGCAGACTTACTGGCCACACACTCATTACTCAACCAGAGGATGTACTAGGCAGTTGTATACACAAGCAAGAATATGGCTGAGCAACGACTGTTTCCCTCTGGCTAAAGACTTGCCGAAAGATTCGAACAAACGATTCCCGAAGGCAAAAATGCCAAGGTCAAGGCAGACAGCATTTGCCTATGGCTGCGAAAGCGTTGAACAGTTTCAGAGGTACTACTTACCAGCTGTGTGAGCGCTCTGTGGTACAGTGCAGAGGTGTCAACCTGGACGACTCGTCATATTCTAAACTCCAGTTTTTCCTATCCACATTACATCTCATGTAAGATAAAGTACCCCAGACATGAAGCTATGCATTTTGCTTGTTGAGCATTTGTCAATAACCCGTAACTGCCCTCCTACGGGCAAGATAGGTTGCCGGCATGCCGGAGTCAACCTCGGGACTTGCTCCGAGCTCCGTCGTTCGTGGTCGCCAGTCCCGGCGTCAGTAGAGGGCTCCGCTCTGTCTCATCAGATCCTTCCCGATGTCCGCCCCTCATCAAGGACCGCGCTGCATACGGGCTAGATCGGCGTTGGGCAGGAATGCCCCGCGCCTCAACACACAACCACAGGGTGCGCAACCCACGCGCTGGTGGGGTAACGCATGTGTCTAGTGGAGACCCTGCGTCAAGTTCTGTCCAGGAATTTTTTTTCCTTTGACCCCTCTTTCTCCATCCAGCGCTCACGCTGGCCCACTGGGAGCCACTTTTAGGGAGGTTCGATAGAGGCGCACAATGACATGGATCAGACGACAAGAAAGTGGGCAAAAAATTTCCCTCAACTGCAACTTTCTTTGGCCATCCGATGGTTCTGTAGCATCGCCAACGGCGCCCGCCCCCCACCAACAACCTCTCATATTCTCATACAAGGCAAAATCATGGCTCTCGATTGGCTTGCCCACAGCATGCGCGGCGACTCATTAGCCCCGCCCTTCCTCTGCTTCCAAGTTCTCTTCGCCATTTATTCTGGCGTATGGTCAATATCTCCTATGTCTTTCCTCTCTTGTTCTCATGCCGCCAGCTCAGCACAACTACATCTGAGAAGTGATCCACAGAATGGGACCGAAACACTCAAACCGAAGCCGAATTCTGTTGCATCAAGCATATCGCATCGCTTCTTTCAAGACGCAGGTTTGTCCGCGAGGATACCCAAAGCGGGGCCTGCGTTCCCGATGCCCCCCTATTCCCACCAGATGCGTCGATGCGTTCTTTGCTGCATCTGCTAGTTCCCATATCGGGCACGCTTGCCGGGTTGTATCGGCGCTTCGATCGCTCACGGGAGAAATCAGAATTTTTTCGTTGCGCCAGCCAGATCGGCAATGTCCCAGTGGGTTCGCTGCTCCGCTCCGTTCTTCTCTGGGCTCGGTCTCGCACTGCGATCCGTCCACTCACAGGTGCCATCGACGACCCTCTCCAACACAGGCCATGCTCGGCCTTTCGCGCCAAAAAAAGAGTTTCAAGCCTACCAAGGCTAATAGTATTTCGTCATAGCACCAGCCGCGTAGTCTATGCACGTGGACGGATTGGGCCGTCTGTTTTGTCAGGCGCTGTTATTCAGTCCTTCGACGCCGGCAACTCTATTGAAACTTGCCCCTGTGCTTCCTCCGGCTCCCTCTCCTCAGCCTCCTGGAGAAGGGTGGAGCAAGCCTCGTTTTACATATGTACGTATAACGGGTGGTTGGTCGATGTCGATCGACAACTGCGCCCGTGGTGTTCTCTCGTAATTCTCATCGGGCAGATGGACCCTCCCCGACCTCACTGCGCCCACATCGTCACCAGCGTCATAAGCAATCTGAACGCTTCGCCAGGCATGGTATCCCGTAAGTCAACATCTCGAGTAATGAATCCATCCATGGTCAAGCCACTCGTAACAAAATTATAGCCTCTTTTTTGCGATCCGCAGCTCCGTACGGCTGGCCCATTGATGCAGTTTGTGGCTAGTAATTCGAGCTACATCAGTTGTCATTGGTTGCAGAGCAGCGCCGCGCCAAGCGTTCCTGTGTCGTCCGATATCGCCCCCGCGATGATCATGTTGGGTTACAACCGTCATGCTCTGTGGTTTTCCTCGCAAACCTAAAGTGGCATGTTTCGTTAGGGGGACTCACTGACAGGTAGTCACATTGCACGCAGACTCTGCACGCGGACTCGCTGTTGTCTGCTTATGCATGACTTTAACGGATTTGTTAACAGGACACGTCGGACGGGAGAACGAAAGTCTGATGCATGGCATACGCAGGTATGTCTGCGCCTGATTGTGTGTGTGTGTGTGTGCGTGTGTGTTGCTTGAACCATGTTAATTTCGATGAATGTTGCCACAACCTGCATGCCACTCAGAGGGCTGCCTACTGTCCCTTGTGATGCCTTCCCGGACAGTCCGTTATCACACACATACACGAGGACGAGCCTGTGACAAGCCATTCATTTTGATCGTGCTTCGCAGTTGTCATACACTGCCTACATTTTGTAGCCAGAATCATTTTGGATGCGGTCAGGTGTGTGGACTGACGTCTTTGGGTGGCACGGTCATCCATCAGCCTTCTTTTAAGCCGTCGCGATGTTGGCCAACCCTCTGGTTGTCGAGTTGTTTCGGCCTACGGAAAAGTCACCACGGCAAGAACGTCGGCTTTGGTCCGGTAAGTGTGGATTGTTGGTTTAAATAGAAACGTTGCATTACCGAACTCGAGGTTGAGTATCATCTGAACGGTAAGAGATGTAAGCTCCGATTCAAATTTGCGGACATGAGAGTAAGCTGAGTTGACACTTGACTGAATATATGGATGATTGTGCAGTTACGTATGAGTTTCAAGAGCGCATCGCTCATGTCCTTGTTGAGTGTGAATGACCCCCGTTTTCGGATTGTTTAACCATGTTCTAGTTCTCTTTACAAGGCAGAGCCCACACAGTTTGATGAAAAAATGGCAAATGAGATAGGTTAAACTACAAGCAAGAACCAACGATCCTACTGACTTATCTGCAACTGGACGTACAACAAAACTCAGTGTGAACTGTCACTTATTTGCCACATTCTAGCACTAATCTGTCCTGTATCAAAGACCACGGCTCAACCCGAGCGGTATCATACCCAAGAATCCCTTCAAGGAGCAACCGCACTCTCTCTTTCCAGGCCCTTGAGAACACGGACAGAAGTCGAGTCCACACCTTGTGGTATAAAGAAATCATGTTTCGTTTCCTCCTTCTCATGGACATAACTAGGGATATCGAAGTACAAGATCGTTGCACAAAGAGATAGCGCCCACTGACAAAACCAGAAACCAATTTTATCCTTTTGTTTCCTCACTCATAGGCCTGGTTCCTCTCGAACTACTACCAGTTCTGGATTACCTGTCATATGTATTAACTGCCCTCCCGCATGCCCGCTGCAGTGATCTGCCCACACCCTTGATGGTCTCTCTCAACCAAGAGTCATCGAATATGGCACAATCGCCTTATCGATGATGGGTTCCCTACGCGAGGTGCAATCCTTCTCATCCCCCCACTTGGCGAACCAGTTCTCTTCCTGCTCTCTTGCGCGATCAAACGCAGCACGACACTCTGGGGGCAGCAGGTCGCGAATCTCGTCCGACACAGCCATGAGGCCCTTGAAAGGCGCTGTGAAATCGGTTGCAAGCCAGTTCTCGTAGTCGGCGCGGGATGTACGGAAGGGTACGTCGTAAGCAGCAGGGGAGATACCAGCGGGAGGAGTCTCGAGGTGGGTGTCCAGAACGAGGAAATTACGGGAAATGGAAGGCTTGAGAGGTGGGAAAACCTTGGACTTATGAGCATCAGGCGATACCTCGGAGTCGTTGACTTGAACAATGCGGGCATGTGTTGGCTGCATGGTGCGCGGATAAAACATTGTGTTTGTGTGGATGTCATAAACACCGTTGAGGTTCTGACGGCGGACTGCCGAGAGAACGCTGTTGAAATGGCTACAAGAGAGACAAGTTAGTATTATAACAGCTGCAATCCACGAGTTCAAGAGCTCACCTGGCTTCGCGGGCATGCTCCAATTGCCAATTGACATCATTGACAGCAACCCGGCGCTTCTTTGTATCGGCTTTGACATTCTGCTGGGGCACAGATGGACCACCAGAGTGGTATACCGAACTGGCACCATGCCAGGCGACATATTGGTTCTTATTATACGGCTTGTCAGGGTCAAAGATATCGTTGGGATCGGCAAGCTCGCCCTCCACCACTCCATCAGCGCGCGCCTTGGCCACCTCATAGTCGTCGATGATGCGACGGCCGCCAACGATGATCTGAGCACCGAATTCTCGAAAGACGGACCGCGCCGTGACGATACCGATCGAACGACCCTTGTAGCTGTGGGGGATGATGTCCCGCTCAATCATGTCGCGCTTCTCTTCATCATTAACGATAATTTTGTGGAGCCGTTTGTGCTTTGTGAAGAAGAGGTATGAGTCGCGGAAGCCTACACAGCGCGCTGGCTCAGTGGAAAGCATATAGAGCCGCTCGCCGCGCCCCAAGACGGTGAAGGTACGGCACCGATACTCGCGACCGCCCTTGAGGTTGCCCAACTTGTCAACCTTCTCCTCACCCTCAGGATCCTCTGGAAGATCCAGCTCGTCATCCACGATGTTGTAGAACACGCCATCAACCTCAACTGCCTGCTGCTGCGGTTGTTGCTGCTGGCCCTTGCGGCCGCCGCGGCCGCGCCATCCTCCACGTCCACGGCGCCGGGGCGTAGCATCGGGATTCGGTGGCTCGATGGGCAACTGGTCCCAGTCCGGAGGGCGGTTCTTGGGAGGTCGACCCAGGCGTCGCCGGCGGACAACGGGCTCGGGAGGAGGCGTGGGTGATTTCGCTGATTCCTCCTCGTCCTCTTCTACTGCTTCTTCCTCGACGACAGATCCATCGTCCTTGTCGCCATCCTCGTCGGCGTCATCCTTTGCTTCCGCATCCTCTTGCTCGGCAGCATCAGGCATGGGCTCATCCTCATCGTCGATGCCCTCGAAGGTTTTAGGCGTGCTCTCTGGCAAGGGAGTCACAGTGTCAGCCATTGCTCAGCTTTAAACCCAGCTAACCGCAAGCCAGCCTGCAATTGCGATCCCGATGCGTCGTGGAAGCGATACAGGGGGACGGATCGCGTGGGATGTATGGATTGCGATGGGGTAGGTAAGGTAGGCATGCAGCAGCAGATCCCCGCTACCCCTCGATGGTCACCGTTTGGAGGAAGTGACCAAACTGGGCGTCAGATCAGGACGCTCGCAAAGCTTTGCTGCACGCCGACGGAAAGCGCGTTTCGGCAGAGCAAAAGGGACGCTCTGCATGCAAACGCGGACACAATGGTTGACTGATACGGTGTCGCAGATGGGCAAGCGCAGTGCAGTGAAGGCGTAGAGGGGAGAGGGAAGCTGGAAAGCTGGATGGAACCTGGAACCTGAAGAAAGGCTTCTGAACAGGGCAAACTTCGAAACTTACCCAGTGCTTGTTGGGCGCGCTTTGCCGCGGCGCGGCCGGACCGTCGAGAAGGCATGACTGAGAGGTGTCTGTTTGCCGCTGTGTTACAAAGTAGTCCGTTAGAATGGTTGCTGCTGCAGCACTTTGTTTGGCGCAGAGTCGGTCGTCGCAGCGGTTGGCACTCGAACTGCGCGAGTCCAAATGCGACCAGGCACGACTAAGCACGACACAGGCGACGCGATTGCACGGAAACCAGAGACGTGGATGGGGATTTGCGCACAAGCCAGCCTTGGCCCCCAGCAGTGATTGTTACCCCACCAGTGCGACCAGCAAACCAATAATAATTCGATAAACACAATGCGATAGCACAGTATCTGCAATGGATGCCATGTCATTACGCACTGTATCATCATCAGTCTTTTTTTTTAAAAAAAAAGAAAAGCAACCCCAGCCGTGCACATCTGCTCCGAAGCTGCTCTCCTTCCTTCCACCTCTCGTCAGTTTGCCTACAAGAAGACTTATTATTAGGTGTACGTAGGTAAGTAAGTTCCTCCCAATCAGGTTGGTCTGATGGGCCTGATGGGTGCTTGTGCTCTCAAGTAAACGGTAGCACATGGGCGTTTGCCCAAAAAGAAGCCCTGCCAGCCTCAATTGCAGTATGCTCATCTATCTCTAAACTCCCATGCGCCAGATCCCGATGCAAAGTCAGATAGCTTGGTTATGCCATCCTGAGTCCCACCAGCAATTCTCTAGTTCACCGGCAGCTTGTCCGTGGGAGGCACGCCCTCTGGGAAGACCTCCTCTGTCAAGATAACGTCCTTGCTATTGTAAAGGTAGCGGTAAGCAGTCTTGACAGTGCCGTCGCTGACTCCGGCGACAACAGAGATCTCCTTAGAAGTGCGGGGCTCTCCAGCAAGGTGAGAGGCCATGTAGATGCATGCCGCTGCCACCGAGAGCGGGGACCGACCCGCCAGATCGGTGACCTTAGCCGATTTCTCAGCCAGGCGGCGGGCAATATTCTCGACACGGACAGCGTGGCGGAAACGGAGGTTGCTGCAGTAGCGGGCGCAAAGCTCGGGTGCGCTCGTCGAGCCCTTGGCCTGGTACTGCGCGGTGAAGATGCTGGTCTGGGCGACCTGTTCTTCGCCTCCCATCTTCTGGAGGAAGGCCTCAAGCTGCTTGAAGACACGACCAATCTCCTTTTTTGACACCTTTGTCAGGCCATAGATTTCTCGGAAGGTACGTGGCACGCCCATCTGGCGGCAAGCAATGAAAATGCAACCGGCAATGATAGCTTCTTGCGATTTGCCCTTGAGCGCCTTGTTGTCTTCAACAAGCTTGTAGATATGCTTGGCCGCATTCGCAACTTGCGAACCAGTATTAATCGAGTCTGTCAGACTCTGGATATCGCGGTATGCTTGTAGCAGGGCCTTGGATGCTTTATCCTGGTTGACCTTGTTCTGCAGGTGGGACAGGTTCCTGGCATTCTTTCCTTCACCATACGCGATTGTGGTCTGGAGCTGGTCGCCGTCAATCATCAGGTTCGGAGCGTCACCAACACGGGATGGGTCATCGTTGCCCTGATCGTCGTTGGAAAAGGTGCGCCATTCCGAACGAGTATCGATGATGCGGTCGCCCACAACCAGTCCGCATGACCCGCATACCATGTCTCCAGAAGAGAACTCCTCGATCAGGTTCGGGGGAAACTCTTTGCAATCTTTGCAGATGAGATAGTTGTTAAGATCCTCCTTGAACTCGCCCTCCTTCACGGCATTCTCAGCCGCAAACACCTCAAAGGGGTTCGCCATGTTCAAATGGGTAGCCAACCGACTTGCAGCGAGCGCGAGCACAAGGATGGATTGCGGGCAGAGCTAGGGATACTAGACAAGCGAGTGGGAGCGGAACGCGTCAAGTCGTCGGGCGCTCGATAGGCGAGCAAGAGGACGTAGGCTTGATGGGCTCCGCGAGACCAAGTGGTCAGGCTAGATGGGGGGTTGATGCTTCTACTCCAACAGAAGTTGCTAGAAGCAGCGAGAAGCTCGCAACAGGTGATGGACGCCGGCTTGTAAACCACGGCAACACTGGGCGCCCGTGAGTAGCTTGCTCTGCAGCAAAATGGCAGGGCGTGCAAGAGCTGCAAAAAGAGGTACCTTCAGCGACTGCTCTGCAAACCAGCTAAGGCGTCCGAAACCGCCCCGGATGTGGAAGTCAGGGTGCGCGTCTCAGAACAAAGAACAGTCGGTGGCCGGTAAAGATGGGGGGCCTGGTGTTGTTGGTTTAAGTGGCTCGTCGTCGCTGTGTGAACTTGGGGAAACGGCCAGGCTAATGGAAATGTCGAGAGCGCAACTGAAAGCAGCTGCAGAAAATATCTGCTTCTGTTTATGTTGTTGCGCCGGCCGGGCACAAGAGCGAGCGGCGAGGACACGGGGTCAGGAAAGAAATGGGAGCGTCCAAGTCAAAGGCCCGTGGAGAGCGCAGTGCAGTGTTGGCCTCAAATTTGGGGAAGGGGGGGGGGCCGCCTGTTGCGACCTACAGGCTGCAGCAGGCGCTCAGTGGCAGTCACTGCGTCTGTTTATGTTCGTCCAATAAATGTTGGAGTTTACACGTGATCTAGGCCCACCCTTCCTCTCTCTGTGGCTGGGTTTGTTTCAGAGCATTGTCGCAGGTTTTAACTGGAAACGTTGTGAACAGAAATGTCGTCGTCAACAGACACGCTTGGTTATGCGAGAATGTGTTTGGATTTAGGAATGCCTCTACGTATAGGGCAGAGTTTTGACTCAGCTGAAATTCTGATATACTTATACCCTGAAACTTCACTGTCTGCTCTCAGGATGTAGAAGTGCTTTGGCTTATTTTCTCTCACGTTTGATGTCCGATTTGCCTTCACGAAACCCAAGATGACATGCTCCCTTTTCCTCGCAGCCATGCAACCTGCGACAGTCATATGCATCATTATGTCGTCTACCAACAATTTCCTGAGTCCTCACTTGGTTGTGGAGTGTCTTCGAATACCAAAAAAAGATGTTAATGGGCCTTGTTGGCGCTGTTCAGCCTTCAGAGGGCGCTGTTCATTATCGCTGCGGGTCCGATGCCGAGGCGCCGCTCACTAAGGAATGACGTCAGTGCTCTAGGCCCTTGTTTACCCCCTAGACGCTATCAGCACTCTTGACGACCTAAGTTCTTGAAACTTCGCAGGCCGACTGTCAACGATAATTCCTATTGCTCGGTAAAAAAACAGCCGACTGATTCATCAACAGGTATCACCATTCATAATCTTGCTTGAAATTGGATCTTCCGCCAAAGCAGGCCTGAACAAATACTTTTCGTAGTTATGTCGGCAGTGGTGGCGGTGACAAGCGATTAGGGTTTCGCGGCGGCGGCGTCGGTGATGGAGTCTGAAGATTCCTCTTGCTACCGGATCGACCGTGAGTTCGCAGTTTCGCTGGCGACGGAACCGCAAGGATCGGTACCCTGGTTGCCGTTGCTGTTTTCGTGGACCCCGTCGGCGTCCTGGGCCTTTTGGTCCCACTTATTGGGGTCCCGGATAGAGTCTCCGTGCCGGCTATGGCGGGATGTTGTTCCCCCGAACATGACCTCTCGTTCTTGATCCTGGCTTCCCACCGCTTCCAGTCTTCTTTGAGCCTTAGGGATGCCTGCCGGTCAAGTGCTGCAATCTCCCTCTCGATATCGGCCGCCGTCTCTGTGGGGTTTCGTTCGATCGATTGGACTCCAGACGGGCGCCTCTCGGCCAGGGATGGTATCGACATTGACGTCCGAGCCGCGAGTGACTTCTGGATAATGTAGCTCCTGCGTTTTTCCTCCTCCCAGAACCGATCTGTCATGCTTAGTCGCGATCTCTTAATGAAGTCATCATAGGACAGAGTCGGTTCGAATCGCTTTGCTCTTTGGTATTGGCGTCGACGGGTATAGCGGCTGACGGTGTACGCAATGAGACCACCTAAAATGAGAACGCCGCCTACCACTGAGATCACGATCCAGGCCACAGTGCTGCTTGCTGGCTTTGGTGTTACATGGTTGGCCGCCGGTGCTTCTGCTCCCTCTTTCTGCACTTCTCTTATGCTACGCATGGCATGTGGCAGCCACATCTTGCCCGATATCTAGGTTCCAGATCATGCAAAGAGAACATAGACAAACAACATCCGGAGTGCTACGTTGAAACAAGCTGCAGCAAGATGCAGTGCATTTATGACGGGCAGTTCGATTCAATATGCTGGAGCGGGGGAGTTGGGTTTTTGTTATACAAGTCCCAGTCCAGCAGCTTGGGCTCACCAGGCATGGCCACATGTTTGACTTGGAATGGATCACGGCTGCAAATCGCAGTCCACTCTGGTGACCGGTCAGTGAGGCTCTAGTGTGGACAACAACCCAGAGTCGTTCTATAATCGGACGGGCGCAAAACTGTTCTGGCTATCTACATGAAAGATCCTGTTGATACCCCAGTTTTCTTGCCAACACGCTCCCAGTGATCCTCCCGTCTGCGATAACGTTTTCAAGCCACTGAATCTTGCACGATCTTTGAGGGGCGCAGCTCGCACAACCGTTATAATGGCCGACGGCTCGTTCGGCTGAGCAGATAATCCACGTCGGATATTGAGGGAACCCCGCGGCAGAGGATCCACCTAACATAAGATTCGCCCACCGTGCTTTTTTTTTCCGTTAGAATGACAGTCAGCCGGAGCTAGATGATTGGCCACAACTATGATTCAAGTACTCCAACTACAAGCCATCTCGGAGCTAGACTTTAAACATCGGGTCTCTGCGTTTCAGCAAGTGGTGAGCCAAGGCGAAAGAGACACAGATGTTGTCCATTCACCTTGCGGCTGGGTTGGCACACTGATCAGGAACTATGCTTGCTGGTGAACCTGTGGCCACAAAATACGAAGAGTGAACGAGCTAGAGACAGATGGCTGGACCGTGGCGCTGCTCAGTGTGATTGGTCCCAAACAGTTTATACCCGACCTCAGCCGTAATGCGGCAGTGCCAACTTGTCAAGACAAAGCAGTAGATCATCTGTGTGCCTTGTGGGGAACCACGTTAGAAAATACCCAAGCATTTTACCTATCAAGGTTTCCTCTTGGCGAGTATGCTCAAAGGGAAGCCAGCGGGTTCATCTTCCATGGGAACCCGTGTTAAGATAAGCAGCTATCGTAATCCCCCAGAAATAAACTCGCTTGCCTTATCCGTCTTCCAGAGACACAGGCCTTCGGGACGCATCAGGTGCTACTGTAAATAACATCAGCCATATATAGGCTGTGTAGCGGATGCTCAATTGCGATGCTCACTGCCAAGATGTGGAAAACCTTCTTGTGCGATCGATCTTGAGCTTCTTCAAAAAGTCAAATTTATCATCTATGTACGCTCCATTCATATTGTATGCACCGAGCCGTGACCGTACGCCGTATGCCTTCTTGCCTCCAACCACGCCTAAGATTGACCCGGGTACCCTATCCAGAACAAACGTCATTAAGGGTATCGTGAACTCCCGATAAATCATTACCATTACTCCAAAATGCACCAGCCAATCAGCCCGTCGGAGAAATATCCAAAATAATCAATCACTGCCTGATATCAGCAGGCCGCAGAGCTGGACCTAACCGGTTAACGTTGTCGATGCCGTCTGCAGCCTCTTTCCACTTCTCAGTGGCTTCCTCTTTAATGCTTTCCTCATCCACAGCCTCGAAGCGGCTCGGCTGGGCGATCTTCTCGCTATCATCCTTTGCTGTCCCGCGCCGCGAACCAGTATCTTCCTCAGGTTCCTCCCACAGCGTAAGATCTGATGGGTGATCATAACGGGAGATTGTGTTCCTTATTTGTGACCGGCGTGGCTGATCTTGATGCTGCACGTGTTCTTGCGACTGCTGTTTTTGCGGTAGAGAAGACGGCTGATGCTGGAGGCTTGGCCGACTTTGCTCTCGTGCATACTGCTGGCAAGCAAGCTTGAATTCGGAGCTTTTGCCCCTTCCCCAGTAGACGAGCCGCTGCCAAGTGCGGATAACAGGGCAGCGGGAAGGCTCCCGGATGTACTCATGGCCTTCAGGCGTAAAAACCATAATCCTGACATTCTGTCTTCTTCGTAGCAAAGTCCCCATGATGGTGTGCAATAGGCTCCAATAACTTAAAATAATGCTCGTTAGCTACAAGTCAAACAGACGTATTGCAGCAGTTGAGAAACTCACAATTCTACCCATACAAAGGTGTAAACGAAGATCTTGGCTTCACGAGGAGACATACCCCAATATGTGTCTCCGTCCGGCAACACATGGCCCAGAGACTCGTAAACGAGAAATATGCAAAAATAGGCCATGGAGCAGATGACGCGAAGCATGTATCGGATGTGTGCACCCCTCGTCCACGATTGTTTCGGGATAGCTAGCACAGAAGCGTCGAGAAGGAACTCAACAGCAAGGACACAAGTCACAACGATGGAAACCCTACCCAGCGAGTTTCGCCCGTTCAGCTGCGCGGTGTGGATCGCGCAACCATAGAATGCCAGGACAACCGAGATCAGGAGCATGTGAATGCCGCTATGCAATAGCCGAAGTCGGTTTAGCCAGTTTTGATTTCCCTTTAGTTTCGAAATTATAGACTTGTCGTTGGCTGAGAGATCGGTCATGCTGCGGTTATTCGAGCTGATATTCTCCTTCGACGGGCCATACCAGAGATTAAGAGTCGTTTCCGAGGCGGTAGCAGCTGGCGTTCCGTCTGTCATGATATCTTCAGTAAAACGAGACTGCCGTCGCTGAAGACGAGGCTTGCTTGCAGGAGGTTCTCCCGGGGAGGGAGGACCGCTCGGCGTCGGGGCCATGGTGACTTCGGTATCTTGACTCAGTCTTTCATCCATTGTGAGCGTATGGTTCCCAACCGAGCAAGAACCACGGGGGTTTAATTTCCTTGATATCAAGGAGAGCCGTGATACTGACAAGATCACGCCTAGATATTGAAAAGGTAAAGGTAAGAATTCATGTCAGGCGATAGGGGGTGGTCGCGGTTGAACAGATAGTGGTTTTGTGAAAAAATGAATGTTGCCAGCGAGCAGAAATCGAGGTGAAGATTGTAGAGACCGTTGCTAAGTTCAGAATGAGGGTCGCGCAATGGGCAGGTGTTGGAAAGCCTGGTGTGGCACAGGAGAGGGGACCGAAACACGGGCGGCCTTGAAAATGGGAAACGTCTTATGGCGGCAGTGCAGATAATCATCCAACAAACCCATTCAAACAGAGGGCTGCTGTGTGTACTCTGTTCATAAACCAATCGGCATCAAACCCAATGCTGGCGATGTAAAGCAAACGAACGAGACATCGAAAACGAGAGACATACAAAGAGTGTGCATGGAAGGAGAAACAAAAGGCGAAAAGAGATGGACCGGAAAGAAGACAAATAGGAAAAGGGCAAAAGAAAATCCAGATGGGTACGGTTACGAGCCGACAAGGAGTCCAAAAAAAGGTGCATTCGAACGGCACCTGACAACCCTGAGCGTAGCGTTCAGGTAACTGGCCAAGCCCACTCGGCCTGAGCCGAGGTCCTGAGCCGGGGTATGCCGGAATCAAGCAGCCCAACGGCGGCCAACGGTTCCTGGGGAGCGGCAAGGACTAAAATCAGGGGTTCCGCAGAAGTGGCACCATGGTGATGCACGAACAGGGACGCAATCTGGGGTTGACAGGGCTCACCCCATGGGCCAGCCACCAAATGCAAACGCCGAGAATTTCGAGAAGCGTTCAGCTGACAATATTTGCGGAACAAACATGATTAGGATTTGGATTTTGAGATCTGGGGATCGCTCCACGAAATTTGCGTGCCATTGGGTAGAATTGGGATCAGTGATCTACTATTTCAGTTGCTCAGGTTTCAATCTTTCCGCAACTACAGAGGTAGGTGATTCACTTTGACAGCACAGGACGTAACACTGTTGTGACCTTGCGCGGAAAGGTAGCCCCTGTGCCGTTCGAGGCTGCCAGCTGCTCACAGCATGGGTGTCGCATCATCGCATGAAACCATTTCAGATAGTGTAAATTGGATTGTTATGGGAGAAGACACTTTGAAAAGTTCTGCCCATGATAAAGTGAACCGGTCATTGAAAAGGTGAGCAGGACGCGTCAAGTGCCCTTCTCGATGGCGTTGACAGCCAAAGGCCCTTCAGACGAGTAGCACGCTATGGACTTCGATACAGCGGCTCAGATTTGCCTTTTTACTTCATCGTCGAGTATTGTCGATGGCAGCCTACCAATGGTCGGCAAGGGCTTCACGAGGAAACCACAAGACTGACCACCGAGGTCTCACCATCGCGACCGAAACTCGGAAGTATCTGTAACTATCATCACAGCCGCTGTATCAAATAAGCCTGAGGAGTTTATGAAATGAGCGTGGTCCCTTTGACACGTCCGCTCTCCATCTTTGCGGTCCTGGAGCCAAACTGGATCTTTGACGCTGTCAGCAAAAGTTACATGGGCAGGGACCCAAGGCGCAATCTTACAGCGCGCTTCTTCTCTCTGGCTACGCCCTCCATGCCTAGTTCCAGGGCGAGTAGCCGCAATATCCTTTTGTTGGCTTCCACACCCGTGACATCTTCTCCGTTCGCAAAATCGCATTTTTCCCAGGAGGGGGTTTCGATAGCCCATCTCACCAGCCGCTCGTCGAGAAAGGGAAATCTTACCTCCTTTCCCCAGTGAGACATGACCCGATCATCCCTCCCAAGATTTCTCTTACCAAGCCTGCCCACATCGAGCAGCAGCTCATCAACCAAGCCGACATACCCTCGCTGTTGAAACGCGGAAAGGTGTCTAGAATAACCTCCGAAGAGCTCGTCGGCACCCAAACCGGAGAGAAGGACACGGGCGGGAGAGGTGTAGGGCTTTGGTACAGTGTTGAAGGCGGAACTATCCGTGCAGAATCCCTGACCACGCGCAGCAAAGTAAAGCGCATATGCGATGGAAAGATCCATCTCCGTGTTGTGTGGATAGATCAAAGATATTACTTGCTGGCGATGGGCCAGTGTCTCTGCATAGGGTATATTCACCTGACCTAGTTAGTTGGCACTGCCAAGATACACTGCAAGTGATGGGCAGTAACTAACAGCAACAAACCGAAAGGCTCGCCCGGGACAGACTTTTTGCAACTCTGCAAACGATCTTCTGCCAGTAATTCTGTCCGGGCAAGCCTCATAGAAGTCAGATAACGTGCTATCGGCTCCATTCTTGAGTTGGGCTACGACTCGTGGATTTTCAAAGGCGACGTTGAGAAGATCAATGGCCTGATCTGGGTCAAGCACTTCATGGCACAGCCTTGCTAGTACCGTGCAATCAAGACCTCCAGAAAACAACACAGAAAGGCGTGTTCTGCCATCTGTCGATGGGGGTACTGGAATATTGAGAATCCGCAGTCGTATGGACTCCAGTAGCTGCTCTTTCAGCATGGTAACCGACGTCGAAAAGCGCGTTAACTGGGGGTTACCGAATGGCTGCATCTTGTTGAACCTGCCAAGGCCAAAGACCTGATGAAAAGCCGAGTAAGTCTGACAGGACAATCACAGTATTGCAACTAGTATACAACTCTTCACAAGCAAGAGTTCTACTCACGAAGTCAGCAGTCTTATCTCCAACAATCCAGGGACACCGCGAAATATCCAAGCCGCCCTGCGTCTTCAGTCGCGCGACATAGATGCCATCTGCTTCGACTTCCTGCCACCCATTCCCTAGTGAGCCGGCAACGCTGCATAGCTCGAGCTCATCGCCGTCTTGTCTTAAGACAAGCGACCTCCTCCCTAGTCGGTCCCGACCATAAATCAAAGTTTCTGCTGGGTAGTCGTAGTAGACAAACGCAAAAGGTCCCTCTATGGCTCGCAGCGCGTTTAATAATGTCTCTAATCTTTCATCTCCTGGAGCTGATGACCCAACGTTTACCAGTAGCTTGAGCACAACCTCGGCATCATTGGCCTCAGCTTGTATGCGCTGGCCATTGACGCGCCAGGCCTCGCCATTCCAGCACAGAACAGACCCATTGTCGGATTCTAATGGCTGGCGCGTGATGTGGTCACCTCGTAGAGCCAACACCGTGGAGGTGAAGCGGAGAGTCCAACCATTTGACTTGCGGCAGGCTTGGCCGAAATGGTCTGGGCCGCGAGCGACAAGTACGCGTCTGAGTTCAGGTGGGACACTGTCGAGATCCCGAGGCTGAGAAAGTGGTGAAATAGCAGGAGATATCAAAGCATGAATTCCACACATGATGGTTTAAGCCGTAGATAGTTTAATCTGGCGCTGGGACAGAATGGGGGAGAAAGGTAAAGGTGAACCCTCCATGGGTCGCGTTCGGGATGGGCACAGCCTGTGTAAAAAGCAGGTGGTTGTGGGAATGTGGAAAATATGGGGCGACCCCCACAACAGCTAAGTTGCTGACTCAGCCGAGCCCGAACCGGAGGTACAAATTGAGACACTGGAGCTGGGAGAAAAGGGACTGCGGAAGATACGTTATGATTTCCAGAAATCTATGTTGAGCTGCCGTTTTGCCGCCATAGTCAAAAGAATATGCGAAAAGTGTCACTTGAACCCAATCCCAATCATCTTGAATACAACCAGATGCAAAAGGAAAACAGACTTTTAGCTGCGACTCGTTTCGATCGAGTGACCTCCGGGTTATGAGCCCGGCGCGCTTCCGCTGCGCCACGCAGCTGTTGAAGTTCTTCCTCTCCAGTGTATCCCAAGTACGGCTCAGAGCCCAACTCGAACTGTGTCAGAGATTTCCAAACCGGTAAATTGCAAGCGTTACAGTGTCGTACGTATCAACTACAAGTGAAAGGGTTTTTGGATGCCAAAATAGGCATTTTTACGTATCGCTGAAGTATGAAGAGATGGGGGGAAACTAACAGGAAGGACCTAGGAAGTGGCGGGAGAGGAATGCCAGAGTTGCCGAACTTTCGACCCCTGGGGATACATAGGCAAAGGCTGAGTAATAAACTAGTCTTAAAGGCAAGAAAAAAGAGACCAAAACGTACAACACCTGGGATTCGCTGGTCGTCACCGACCCAACTACTAGCCAGGCCCTCAGTGGCTTAACTAGGGCAGAGCGGACGGGATGCCGTGCTTTCCACTGGGTATGGTCGTACATACTTTTTGGTACAGTGAAGATGCTTGATAATGCTTGTCAGTTGAACCCGTGGCTCTGGCAATCAAGCTTACGAGAGACTTGGAGGCAGAATCGCATATTTACCATGAAGACTCATTGAGAGCATATAAACTGTTCCAGGGAGGGCCAAGATATCTGAGAAGATAGTAGCAAGACTGTAGTTCAGTCCTACTATTAAAAGGGGCAAAAACGTCTAGGTACTAGGTGTTCACGCTTGAACTGACTCCGTAGCGCCTGTCCTAAGCTATGCGATCGAGTCCTGAAGAAATGCCAGGATATAACTAACCATGAATTCCCACCCCATGCATTGGCAGAAAGATGACAACGATGATTAGACGAGTAAAACGATGTATAGCACAATCAATGGTGACTAATCACCTATAAAGCTCTATGCGGATAATGCGAGACACGCATCAACCGCTTGTCCAACCCTGCAAGTGAATAAGAAGTCAGCTTGGCTAGCAGCAACAAGAGGATTGTACTGGTATATAACCGAAGCCACATACCTTCCCTGTTTTTGGTGCACCACATCGCTGATGACGTCCCTATCGAGATCGGGGAACATGCTCGCCAGCGTATCGACAATGTTAGCATGTTCGACCTGGTGTAAACGTCGCGCTTCCTCTGCCTCCGCACTCGCTTGACGTGCGGCAGCCTCTTCAACTAGCATACGTTGCCGCGTTTGAGGCTCTGAACGCCGGTCGTTCGAGCGTGGCCCTTCCGGTTGTGGCGTACGTACTGGAGTGGCCATTACACTCGGACCACTTTCGACGGGATAACTAGTGCCGTGACTGGGAAATTGGGGTGAAGATAGCGATGGCTCATCAGAGAATATACGACCAATTGTGCTCAGAGGTTTCTGAATAGTCCGGAGAAGGCCGGCGATGGCAGGTCTCTCTTCACTGCTGCTATGCTCACCGCTGTCTCGGGCATCATTGGACGAGCTGGACCGACGGGGCCTCGTAGGGCGGTCGACATCGGCGGATGGTCGAGCTGAGGCCGGCCTCAGGGGGGTCGACTTCTCCGGAGGAGGAGGGGGCGGGGACTCTGCGCGATGCTTCTCGGCGATGGCAGAAACAGCCGCTTCAACATTTCGCTCAAACTCTTCGTCTGAAATGGTCAAAGTTGTGCGATCCATATTCTCAATAAACTGGATAGCACCCATCTTTGCATTTGTTAGCGGTGTGGGAGACTCAAAGGACCACAGGGCCAACGAACTAGTGACGAGAGGTAGTAGCCGGCCTCGCCGCCGAGCTTTTCTTGGTTCCGGAATCTCAAGATGTACTGAACATTCGAAACGAGATTGTCTGGGTTGGCTTTCAGCACGACATATATGAGAAGTGGCATAAATGAGTCGGCCGAAAGGTCTGATTTGGTATGCTTCAAAAGGCCTGGGTACGATTAGCCGGCCGCTACTAAGATCAACGAGCATTAACACCCACCAAAGATAACTTTGCAGCAGTTGAGGATACAAATAATTTTATCCCGCGGCGCACGATAAGAGTTTATTTTGAGAAGTTCTGTTGTGGTTAGCGGCGTCTGTTCTAGGGGTGAGCGATGTGACCGAACAGTACCTTGTTGTGCAAGTTTAAGGAACCGTTTCCCACTTTCACCAACTGGGGGGATATCGAGATGCTCCTCTTTCACCCAGTTGTAGATACTGATTTTTTGAGCGAGAACCTCATCCCGTTCAACGTCCTCCTGGTGCTGTCCTCGACGGCCCGGGCCCATAGGTCTCTCCCCACCCTTTTTCTTGGGCCTTATCCCCGGGATCGGCTGAGGTGGTGGGATTGCGGGGGAAAAGGTTTGTGTGTAAAGCCGGTTCATGACGAGCTTCTCCATTCCCTCTCGTGCATTGTCAAACTCAGCGTCGGACACGTTCCTCCAGACCTCGCACTGTGCCATTTTGTTGGAAATGAAAGCAAGAAAGTCGCTGATGATCTTGACTTGCTCATGAACCATCCACTGTCGCTTTCCAAACTCCGTCAAGAATGATTTGAGGTACCTGGCGATAGGATCGGCCTTCTTGTTGCGTAGCTGCTCAAGGAACCTGTGGAAGTCAAAGGGCAGCGCTGGCTCGGGCTCGGGCTCGGGAGGAGGTGGACGGTGTAAGGAGGCGATTGGAGACATGGGAAGGTCTGTAGTACTTTGCGAATTATGCCGTACAGGGCCCGGAGCCCTGTGGCGCACTTGATCGTCTTTAGGAGGGACAGGGGGACGACGTTCCTCAGGCTCTTTTTCTTTCAAATTAAGGCTTGACGATGACGGCGACGGAGTTGATATGGATAGACCTTCCATCTCTTGGAGCTGTTGGGTAATACTTGGAGCAAGAGGCTCCAAACTTGACTTACGCGGAGGGTGCTGAACAGGACCGCTCAAGCGCGGCGATGCTATCTCTAATCGCGGGCTCATAACCTCCTCGATGCCAGGACCGCCGCCAGCCTCGTTGAACTGCTCCATGATGCTCTGAATTTCGGTTTTAGACCCGCGTTCTTGCTCATCTTCGCTAGCATATCTCCTATCATCGAAGGCAGCATCGGATCTCGTTGGAGAAGGTGTTGTAGATGCGTTCCTCGACCGGGGACCCGAGGTCCGTGATGGGGGACGGGACGAAGCAGGACTTAAAGAAGCTGGGTCAACCAAGGAAGCGCTCAGTTCGACGCTAAGATACGGCCCTGGGACTGCAGTTGTTGTCGTCGGTTTCAGGGTTGCGATGGAAGATGGTATCGACTCATTGATGGTATCTGCCTCATTGGCTTCCCTGTCGAGCAGGCCGGAACCTTGTGAGGTGTCCTTAGGATACTTAAATCTATGGTCTCGGTCCCCATGATCAAAACGCTGTAGCCCGCTCTTCGAGCCGGCAGATTGGCTTCGTGTGTGGGCGTCTGCAGCTGCGGCTCCGATAGACTGCGCTGGCGGTTGTTCAGCTGGGGATGCTAGTTCGCCAGATGCTACCACGACACCAGGCGATGTTGCTGACACCTCTCCATGGGCGTCGGGCTGACCTGGGATCTCGTGTTCTTTGTTGCGGGAAGACATGCAAGAAAGATTAACCGTAAAGAGAAAAAGGGGCTGGGCTGGGATAGGCTGGGTTCCTTGAAGTTATTGCACGGTTGGACTGGTTAGGATGCTGGCGTTGAAGTTGCTCGAGCTAAGCAACAAACTTTGGAGTACCGAACAGAGTGTTGGGGTCAGGAAGAAACGCTATGCGCCAACAGCTTCGCGCTGACTTGATGCGGTTGCCAGACGATGCTACTACAAATTGCGGAAACACGGTTCACTTGTTGGAGGAAGCGAGGATGGAGTCGTGAAGTTGACTGCGATGATCCAGAGGTTCCAAGATGTTTGGGCACTCTCGGCTGTGTGGGCCTGTGTTCGCGGCCGACGCCATGCACGCAGCATCGACGGCCCACGGCCCAGGATTGGTGGGGCGTCCTCTCAAGAGCCCCACTAGGTACCACAGTATACCACTATACTGAGATGTTTATATATTTCCCGAGGAATTGCCGCTGCAAGCACTTTGGCCCATATCTCAAGAAGTGATGCACAACACTTTTGAGAGCCACGGCGTGTCAGTGATGAATTTATGTGGAAGGATCGCAACTTTTGAAGCAGTGTTTTTGCCCAATAACTTAGATTTTGTGCTTGCTCAATGGCGAAGAGATGAGCATATTAAAAGAAAAAATTTGTGGTTTGATGCGAGCTAGCATGCTGCCCGAGAAAGCGGTGTGTGAAGACGTGGATAGGATCACAACTCCCCTTTTTGTTGCATCTCAAAAGGCAACAGGCAACAAATGGCCTAGTGTACAGGGACTTTCAGCTGCTGAGGCTGGAGCCCAAACTTAAAGTGCGTGAGCAATGCTTGGTGGTCAATATAAAGAGCAAACGACCGAGCTTCCCTTAGTGAGCGTATAGCCCTTGAGCAGAGTATAGATCAACTTGCGGACTCGAATTCTCACACGCCGCACAGTTTGCTCTCCCCTCTTATCATGACATAACGCAAATCATTCAACCTTACCTTCTCTTAGAAACAAGAATCTTCACTTTCCATCTTTGCTACCACCAGGTTACCCTCGATGCCTTCTCCTATCTTCCCTCCTCATGTGTTGCTGTACATCTGATCAATGTTTGGAAGACGATCGACACGGGCGGTGTAGCTACCAGAGCAGCTACACGTCAATCCCTCTACAAGTCTGTTATGCCTGATTTCTCTAAGATTGCGGTCGAAGTTGATCCTTTCCTCGTTTTCTGGGCTGCACAATTCGGGCACACTGTCACTCTTCACCGGCTCTTTGAAGCCCAACACAGCCTTCAATGTAGCCCTGGAATGGTATCCTCAGCTGCTTGATACTACTCTCGGCTTTGTTGTATTCTATAGCGATTTCGATTTCTCATCTCTCGGTATGTATACAGAGTATATCATTCTGTCCGAGATCAAGGTGGTGGGAGTGTAGTGGGAATCTTCTTGACTTTTCAGATGTATGATCTCCGGTCAGTTAGTGACATTTGACTCAGTAGTGAGGACCTTGATTAGACCGACATAACCATTCACTACTGGTACTCCTGGCATATAGCCATTGCCAGTGACTCTGTCTATACTGTAAAATTCCTTCTTAAAAAGGTTCCCGAGCAATTCAGCGTGGGGTCACAGGTCTTTGTTCGTCTGAAGATGACCCTGAGGAGATCTCATCATATAGTCTTGCTCACATTACCATCTGCTTCGATAAGCCCGAAATCATACGATCGTTGCTCGAGCAGAGCGTTCCGTCCATATCGATACACGCAGCATCAAACCGGAAACCTGCGGCTTTCATTTTCACGCCTGTCAGCTCTTCATGATGCCTCACAGTATGGCAGAGATGATCTCGCTGGTTCTCGACAACCACCAGCTAGACGTTAATGCAATTGATGAAACTGGACAGTCTCTTTTGGGCATGCTTACATATATGCTACAACACATGTTCTATGGTGTCTTGCCAATCTTTAGGTCGAGTAGTTCTGTGCTAATTCGAACAAGCCAGTGAAAACTTTGGATGCTCTTCTTTCCCCGAAGCGCGGATGTCAATATCGACGTCCGTTACGGCTCTGTGTCTTTGGTGGACGCTTACTTTCAAAATGACTTTCATCTGGCTGTCGAAATGATAGATCGTGGGACGGATGTCAATTTCAAGTATCACACCTGCCCTTCGTGGATACACAGCCGATGGCCCAAAAAAGTTGGAAGGAGGGTCTCTGTCCTATCGATATATGCTGCTGTCATCACTACACCGGCAGCTATGACCCCAGCCGCTTTGATATTGAAGAGATCCCAACGGATCTGGTCAAAGGGGATTCCTCCACTTGGTCTCAACGAACGATATCCGAATATCGCACCACCCATGGTTTTGGCGGTAGCTAATCAGCGTGTTCCTGTTAATGTTCTAAATGCAATTTGTGATTATTTTGGCTAAGTAGCTCTCCACTATAGACTTAAAGCTTAACATCCGTTGTCCAAGAGTTAATTGAGCATAACCCATCAGTAAATTGTTCTGACGGAAAGGGAGTCTTTCCTTTCGCAGCACTGGTAAACTATGCTGGAGCGAAATGTTCTTGGCGCAAGTACGTCTCAGGTTCGCACGGTGAGAAGCTGTTTACCAAGGGCAGAGAGTTTTGGGACACTGCCGGGTGCCCGGAACTCATTGCATGCGCCAAACTACTCCCTGGAGCACGGGGCCAATGTCAACATGATTGATAGGGCGGGCCACAGCCCACTCTCCCTGCTTTTCACGAACTTTCTTCTATTCCCTCGAAGATTGCATGACAACGATGATCATCCCGTTTGGGTATCGTCCAAAGACAAGTCACGCCTGCTCTCTCTATTCCCTAAACACGATGAAGATCCCAACATTAAATGCCCTGATTGCATAAACACTCTCTTGGCCAACGATGAATTTTTTGGAACTATCCTTCATAAAGCATATCAGGATGCCAATTTTGAGTCGTGTCGACAGCCTTTGGAAGCAGGAGAAGCTCTGGAACCGGATACAGTTTCCTTCATGTTAGAGTATCGACTAAGATAGGAGCTGAAAACCCAAGGTGGAAAAGAGCCTGAGATCCACGCAGACGAATTGACGAGTTACTTTCAGAGTTGCCTCTCAGATTACTCTCAGGAGGCGATGAGGACTCCAGTCATCTTGCGCTTAACCCTCTAGAGGGGGCGTATGGCTTTAGCGCATGGAATCTTGGACAGGGTTTGGTTCTTAACCAGTTCGAGAAGAAAAGTCGTACGACATGGAAGGACATTAAAGGCCAACAGTCAGGCTGGAGGAGGGCCATGAGGAGTTCTCTGCTTGAAAGAGACGTCCTTAGTGAATGGCATGACAATTATCAAGGGCTTGTTTAAATTAGGCGTTAAGCTTGTCCTAAACAGCTCACTGCTCCTCGCCATCCGCTACCACAACGTTGATATGCTCGAGGATCTTGTCAAACACAGCACACCAATCCATACCACAAGAAGCAGGGAGCGTGTCATTTCGAATTCCGACGATGAATACTTTGACCCGGGATTTCAAGGTCGGGATGATGAGGAAGACGGTTGCACCAACCTTGTTGAGCTAGCCACTTTTGAGAGGGATCAATGAAGGTGTCAGAGCCATGCTCAAGTGGTCTCGAAGTTCAGTTCCACCTCGGCTTCACTACTTCCATCTCCAGCAAGCCTATGGGAGACATCAAGCTTACACGGTCGCATGCTTACTGGAGCATCCCAGTATGCACCTGAATGAGAACGATTTAGCCGAATCGACTGAAATCGATCTTCCCTTACCAAACTTGTCCGGGATGTGGAGAAGATATGCTCGATCCCTCTTCCTTTCATGGATAGTACCTCCGCAAGCCTACAGGACCATTAAACTCCCGTTGAATCTAGATTTGGTCGACAACTGCCTGGGATATGTCGCTGCAGTTTCTCAAACTGAAGACGATTCTACAATGAAGGACAAGGCGAGGCGCTTGGTTTCGGATTATTTCAGCGGCCACACGGCGTATTTTGGACCACATATCTTCAAGAAGCACCTGACAGAGGTTATGGGCCGACTGCATTGTGACGAAATCAAAAATCTTCACAGTGCCCAGTCAGAAGCTCGGGCGCTGGCTTGCCATCAGGCCCTCAAGGGTTTCAGAATTGAGCAACCACTAAGCCTGAGCCAGGGGATGTTAACTGAAAACGCCTTTGGCGTACCTGTTCTCAGATCAACCCTGGTCTACACGCAATGCTTGCATAGCCGTAATTATTGCTTGCAGGCTAAATGTGTAATTGAACAGAAGGTTGTCGTTATCATCTGTAACACTAATTGTTTCCAGGATGGTGATTCAGGGTCAAAACCCATCGCTTGCTACCAAATGCCTAAGTGACTGTTCCAATCCAGACACCGCTGACATGAATCTGAGCTCGAGCTACACAGAGATGCAGTGAAGCATGGGTGAAAGGGCCTTAAAACCTCAATAGCCAAAAACATACCCCGACTCCCCAAGGGGCTTGAGCATCGCGCTCCCGTAAACAAACGCCATGCTCAAAGGATATATTGCGGCCAAGCTCTCCCAGTCTTCGAAGCTCAATATTTTTAACTATAACAAAGGAAAATGGATTAGCCTGCAACAATACAGGTAAGACACAAAAGGACGAGGATGGCATCTTTAAATATAGAACTATTGTTCCATCTCCCTTTTATTTCTTGCCCCCGAGAAAAGCGCCGGCAAGGCCGGACACGACCGAAGTCGCAGAAGGCTTCTCTTCCTCCTTTTCCTTGATGGGGAAGGGCTTGCCAGTGGCCTTCTGAAACCCGTCGCGGATCATGTCGGCAATGATTTTGTCCTTGGCTTGCTCAGCAGCGCTCTCGTTGTTCTGAGGACCTTGCTTGAGGATGTGCTCCTGAACCCAATCAATGCCTGTGCAAGGAGGAATGTTAGTCGATCAGTGTCACCCATAGCGATTGGTAAGGGTGAAGGACGTACCCTTATCGAGGGCATCCTCCTTCTTCTCGCTCTCCGGGCCGCCGCCGGCCAGGCCGTGCAGCTTGTTAAGGAGGTTATCAGTCTTCGACTGGCTCTGCTGCTGCTGCGGCTGCTGCTGCTGTTGCTGCTGCTGGGTCTGAGCCAGGTTGGTGACGGCTTGGTTGGCGAGCTTTCCGAGGAGATCCATGGTGACTGCTCACGAGAGCGAAGAGAAGGGGAAGAGTTGGTACAGTATTGTCAAGCCAGAAAGATAGTAGGTGCCCAATTGTTGATTTAGATTCAGTTCACTTGAATACAAGATCTAGGCAGGAGCGGTTCAAGAAGAATTCATAAGATTGGTGAGGGATAAAGGGTAATAAAGGATAAGAGCGGGGTGGTCTCAACTAGGTTGGAGGTCGACGGGCCAGACCATTGTTCCTCTTCAACCCCGGGCTACCCTCGTCACGGCACAGGGCCAATGGACAATGGGGGACAAGAGCACGCACTTGGCACCCATGTTCTCCGGCTCTTGACTGAGCAGGCAGTGCTGTCCGCAGGCAGGAGCGCGGCATGGTTGGTTGCCATAGCAGGCATCTGGAGTCGGAGGGGTGTTCGTGTCCACAAATCCAAGGGTGGGTGTTCATAGTGGGCTTCCCGCAGCTGTGGATGGGTGACGCTGCCAGATCGGATTCAGCTCATCAGGGGTTGTGGTGCGCTCCTTGGGGCTCAGCAGCGACCATGGCGCACCGCAGAAGTGCAGAGCCGGTTACTCTTCGCAGCCACAAGGTGGAGGAGGCAGCCAATGTGTCCAAAAACGCTGGAACCTCTCATTTGGCTGCTGACATATCACACATACTACTTGTGCCACTCCTTTTTCTTGGAAAGAGGATGAGGGGGGCAGGTGGCACGTATGGAACCCCGCGATTCAGGGTTTCGGCGAGCGCCCGGGCTCCCCGGTGAAAGGCGGGGCGGGGAATTTGATTCCTACGCAAGGCTTATCGATAAGAAAACGCAGCTCGGAACTCGCAACCTTTTATCGATCCTCACCATGACACCTTTCGGACCTCGCGGTGGGGACCGGGAGTCAACTCGCGACATCTTCGCCGGGCAAGCCCACAACGACAACATTCTGCAGGGCATTGGCTGTTGTGGCTGTCTAATGTTCTTGAAATCTGAGCGAACCCTGTGCTGTGGAATATACAACAGTTCCAGAATTATCGATTATCCACTTCACTCTCATCGACATCTCTCGCAACAAGATTAGAGACAACCATGGATTACGTCCAGCAGCGACTCTCTCAACTTGCCTCTAACCCAAGCACCTCTTCCAGGTAACTCGGAGCCATTTCGAGCCTTCAATCCCACCGAGCTTTGACTCACATTAACATCCCACTAGCACATTCTTTACTCCTCTCAACGGACTTCTTCTCGCCCTGCTTCTATACACATCTTACCTCTTCTTGAAGCCACGCCCAACCCCACAATGGCCCAAAGCTCCTCCTGCAACTGTCTTTCGCACTTTCACCCCACGCACTCTAATTGAGTACAATGGCGAGGGCGATAAGCCGGTGTATCTGGCCATCCGTGGCCGCGTTTTCGATGTCACCCGTGGCAAGAATTTTTATGGCCCCGGCGGGCCCTATTCGAACTTTGCGGGCCGTGATGCATCGAGGGGTCTTGCCTGTGGCAGCTTCGATGAGTCGATGTTGACTAAGGATCTGGACGGCCCCCTTGATACTCTTGAGGATCTGGGCCCCGAAGAGCTTGAGACTCTGCGCGGCTGGGAAGAAAGGTTTGAGGAGAAGTATTTGGTTGTTGGGAGGCTCGTGGCCTGCGGGGAGGAGAACAAGCAGTGAACAGGGCAGTGAGGGGTAAGCTCACGAGGCACTGGAGGCGCATTATTTTTAATTCCTTGGTCGTTGAGAGTGTTCGTACCTCTGTCGAGTTCCTTCTGGCTGGCTGTAAGAGTAACGGAAATCACCCGATGGATACACACAGGTATGATGTATTACGGTTTTGGGACATGGCTTCAATTCTATATCAATGTCCGTTTCAACCACCCGTGATAAACCTTTGTGTCTTGTTGACCCAGAGCGCTCCTTACAGAGTCTTAAGAACTCTTGCCGACCAGGTTGTCTTGATGGTCTTCACCTAGATATTCCTTGATTCTCGATAATAAGAGGTGGTTGAAAATCATACGTTTAGTGGGTTTGTATCTTTTGACTGCTTGGGAGTCTGCCGTTCTCTTCAATAGGGACCCCAAAGCTACCCGTTCGCTGCCCAGTAGATGCGATATGCATTTTAGAAGGTGTAGGACGCACCGAGAAATTCAAACTCATGATGTGCTCTTTGATTCATTTCATACTTTCTAGGTAGATGTGTGCGATGTTGTCAAACCAGTTTCCCACGTAGGCAGCGGAAATGAAAAGGAATACTTAGGACTCTGCCAGTATCTGGGCAGACAGGGCAGAGGGTTGGCATCATTTCTGGAGAACAAAATCAAGTTTCTCAAGGTTTATACAGTTGCATTGTTCTTGTGTGCTTCGAGTCTAGTTCTGTTGCTATTGCCGAGGGGCAGAAGCTCCGTTGACGAGGCTCTTTTTCTTGTTTTAAACCCTAACCCACATACAACCTCCTTCAAGCTGCACACGGAGATTTCCAGGTTTTCACTGTCGCTGTCGTTTAGTCAAGTTGCACGGCAACCATGCGGTTATTTATGCAGATACTCGAACTGTCATAAGCCGAGATTCAGCAATAACGTAGCTAGAAGACATTACAGACTCACTCTATTTCTCGATACTCCTCTAGTGGTTCAATAAGGGGTGATATAAAGACTACTCAACGTGCCATCCATCACAAAGTAGCACTTATGTGTTGTTGCAACTCGAGAGATGGTGAACTTTTGGGAATAAATCCAGCAAACCCAACTCAAGAACTTTCTGGGGGGTTCCGATCCTGACTTCGCGTCCCTGTGATCTATCGTCGATGCCTTAGCCGCCACTCTAGCCGGGGTGGACGATTTTGCCCGATTTCTTTTAAATGGCCGTTACTTATATGTTTACGTTCCATCAAATGAACCTGTTATCCCGATGCAACTGCTTGAATCTAGAAAAGCGTAACGGCAAAGGATCGTGATAGTGCAGAATTGGCAAATATCGCCTGTTGTGTAAAGTAAATATGTGTCTTAACGCTGAAGCTATGCTAGTCCTTACCCTTCCTATTCTCATATTGCGGAGCTCTTGAGTCCACAAGCAGGGCTAGTCTTTAGTTCTTTAATCCATGGCAGACTTGTTCACTCAAGAATCTAAGCTTCACATATCCCTGGGTGGCGTTATCACTTTAGTGTCTTCATTAATAAGTGTTCGCGATCACAAACAGTCAGCAGCCTCTGGGTTGGGTTAAATCTGGAGATATCCGATCGCCATTTCCTCTTGGACTTATCATCCTGCCTCTATCTAACAAATAGCCTGCGTCTTCTCCCCCTCCGTTTTAATGAGAATCTGCTATTGTCAAAATATCTACTACATCGAATCATTGCAGTCCTAAACAGACCAATTTTTGGTTGGGAGTTTCCCTCCCAACCATAACCAACATCGCTCCGAGAGGCACTAGCCTCTTTGCATTGATTGTTGTATTCACCGTTCTTTCCACCATTTTCCTTGCAGCGCATGCTGTAGCAGCCTGGCTAGTATGGAGAGGACTCTATGCTGACGATGCTCTCGTTACCTCTGCCTATGTATGTGCTGAGATACTGGGCATACATCAAGGTGATACCAAACTGACAAACTTTATTTTTTGTGACAGGGGTGCACATTTTCCCTTGCGGGTGTTGTCAGTTGGGCCATCTTTGCTAGAGGTGTGGGCAAGCATGCCATCGATACCAGCGTCCATGAGCTAGGACTCTAACACCAAGCTCTTTTAGCGACGGCAGTCACTGGGACACTCGGGACCGCTGCGTTGAAGATGTCGGTTCCATGGATGCACAGACGACTTTTCGACATTCCAAGACTCAGGAATTATGTCTATTTTGTCATGCTCATCTGCATTATGTTTACCCTAATCTTCCTGGTCATTTTTTCAAACAAACTGTCGGCCGAGTTCGCAAATGTGGAGGCCTGTTCCAGGACGGTACTGCCGCGATATCACTTACACTATGTTCGCGGCACCGAGCAGTAGTCTGGCCATTGACCTTGATATTGTTATCTTGCCGATGCCGTGGGTGTGGAAACTCAAAATGCTAACACGGCATCGAGTCATAGTCAGCAGTTTATCTAAAAGGAGGGAAGATCTACATCGGGCACAAAGTAGACGTGGAATACGAAAGGAAGACAGGACACTGACCAAATTGTTGGGGTATTTTAGGCTGGCTCTGGCTTGTCAGCAAGGGACAGCGTGTGTAGACAGAACAGAAAGCTGTGAACAAATGAGTGCTCTCTAGATGTAACAAGCATCTGTATGCTTGGTATTACCCATCAGATTAATCTCAGCCATGGGTGTCTCCTTGGAACAAAGCTCAGTCACATTCGAAACTTCGATGTTGATTTTTACTGCCAGTTTGATATGGCACCACAAAAAGGCCATATGAGAGCCTGGTAAACCAGGCTGACCAAAGTCGTCCTTAAGTCTATCAGGCATTGATCAATGATGGCTTGAATATCCAAGGAGAGACTGAACCATTTGCGATTCGAGTGCGCTTGTTGGCTATGCAATTACGTATGTAGACTTGAAAGGTCAACAAGCAAGGGAGTAGAATACGGGCGGCATGAAGGCCAACCAGAACCAGAAACAACAAGCCAACCTAGAGGCTTAGTGGGGACTGGATTGATTGGAATGGGTAACACACTGGATGGTACTGCAAATAACATAATTGTATTTAAACTTGCATTTGCATAGGGTATATATACATAGGAAACGTTGCGCGAGAGGTAAATGTGAATCATACAGCCATGTGGTCTATCCATGACCAATTGGCCTGCGGTGTGTACATATTTCACAAAATGTACAACTGGTCGTTGCGTATTCCGCACCATGTCCCCAAAATGCTTGAGTTTGCCAAGGTATAGCATCCAGGCAAATCATATAGTGGCACTGAGGGGCTGATAGGTCCCAGGAAATATTTCGAAGCGTTCCCTAATGCATCGGCCTTTCGGCTTCCCTGCCCACTCCCCGCTCGAAGAGACGCTTTTGCGCTGACGTGGAGATCAGATGGTTAATGAAAACGGAAACCAGAATACTGCCTTAGATATTTAAGATCGGAAAGGTCCAAGGTCCCATAGGCAAAATCTCTGGCGACCTGTCAGGCGCCGGCTAACTGACCATGCGGGTTAGCACACCAGTTATAGTATTTGTTCAGAAGGGTTAGGAGCTGTGTTGCTTCACCCATCCGATCGACCTTCATCAGATGTTGTACAGTGTCGATGCCAAGCCAGACAATGCGCCGCATGAACTGATCAACGCTGCTGGGAGCCTTGACGCGCGGGATCCAGTTTTTCTCATCTGAGAGCAGTGACATGGCTAGGTCTGAGGAGGGCTTAGTAGGATGGTAAAGGTCGATATGGGCTCTCAGAGTGGTTGGCGGCCTTAATTCGTCGCCTGCAGCGACGAAGGGCTCGAAGAGTTGGACAGGAGGGAGAGAGTGCTTCCAAGAATTCATGGTCGTTTCTTGAGCAAGGGTAATCCAAGCCTTTCCTCCAACCTCTTTATTCCACGAGCCTTCATGCTTCAACATGTCTTCCGCTTTGAGGAAGACATCGTACGCACCCTCCAGCTCCACTTGACCAAACTTGGAGCCCACAAGAGCGTTGAGGAGAACGCTGGTATGACAACCAGTGGAAGCTTCAAACCCTTGCAACTCTGCAACGGAAGGTTCAGTTGAACGACGTAGCCATTCCAACACAACATTGTCTTTGCCTTCAGCTACAAGGAATTGGACAAGGGTCACAGTAAACCTGCGGTTTTGAAGAAAGGACAGAGTACGGAGCTGCCCCGAATCCCGCAACCACCGCAGAACCAGCGTGCCAGCGCCTGTGGTCTTCAGGCCCTCAGACAGAGAAATGAAGGAAGATTGCTTCACTGCACCCCTGACAACTAGCAGGAAACCGTGTGCTCTGTCCAAAGTCATCAAGCCACGACTAACAGCCTTCTCGAAAAGAACCTTGTGTGTGTCCCATGGATTCGTAGCAGGGCCTGTGGATGTCGAAGAGATTTGGGAGGGGTTGAAAAACGGACTGGTAAGAATGTCATGCAGGTGCTGGTCAGTGGCATGGATGGACCCCTTGGGGCGAGAAGAACCGTCATCGTTGTGGCTAGATCGAAGAGAGGAGGTGTGGCCAGGGAGATAGGACAAGGCGGGCATCTTCAGGGGACCAGGCTGTGACCGCGACCCCGGCAGGAGGCCGAGCTCATAGTCGAGAGTGTTGCGGAAAGACTCTTTTAGGAGATCGAGCAGGCGCTGAGACTCTTGCTTGCTCATAGGAAGCGGCTGGCGGAGGGGGGGGAACAGCGCTTTGAGGGCGCCCAGCGCTTTGGAGCCGTGCATGTTGGACGTCAATCGGGAGCAGCGCCCATCAGGGTTTGCCGTAGTTGTCGGGTACCGATGGGAATTGATCAAGACGGGAAAACTGAGCTTGCAGTTACGGACTCGCTGCTCAGTCGTGCGGTTGCGATATTTGGTCGGTCGTGTGCCAGCTCTGGCAAAGAGAGGGTCATCGGTACATGGTATGGAAGCTGAACTAAATCGACCAATGGTGGAGCTCCGTCAGCCCACCCGGTCCTGCGGGTCCCAGACACCCAAACGGTCCGACAGTGTGTATTATGAAGAAGAACGGAACGTCAGTCATGTGATGTCAGGTTTCACAACGGGCACTCAGCCGTCCCAGCGGCCAGCAGGACTGCAAAAAAAGCTGAGAGCGGACTCAAGGCCTGGCATGCATCCACTGTTTCTTTTGTGTTTGTCCTGTCGACAGGCCCTGTCGGTCGCTGATCCGCGAGCGAAACAGCTGCCTGCGTCAGTTTACACAGTGGCGATACCTACCCCTACGCTGCCACAGTGGGAACTGGCTGACCCAATCTGGGCAACGGACATGCTGCTTAGTTCGCTGTGCCCCTCATTGCCAGGGCTTTTTTAGCATTTCAAAAGGACTGCATGCCATCTATACAACTGTCGAACTGTCGTAGGTTGCCTAGTACTGTAGACTGGGCTGCGAGCCGTTTTCAAACTCCTCTCAGTGCTCCCTGTTTTTGGCATGCGCTTTGCGGTCTGCCAGCCCCCTCCATCTACGTACATCTTGACATGCGGGCTACGCTCAAAACGCAGAGTTGCGTGACGCATGTCGCGGGGTCAAAGAGGGTTGACTGTCGATGCGGGTCGGCGGGCCACGGGCTTGCGGTGGCCCAGGCCCACCTGCTGTGCCGTAGTTGGCCAGAATGGCCCTCCAGAGGCCCAGGGCAGCTCGAGGCTGGGGCGTTCCATTGTCCCACGTCCAGCGCGCTGTGTTGCAAAGCAGGGCCGCGTGTCAGACACTGGCTCTGGGGTCCAGCTGTTAGCGCGGCCCCGCTATGCAAGTACCTCCACGCGCAAATTTAGCAGGCCAGTAACTTTTGGATGTAGCGGGCTCCAAGCAGTGCTGGGCGCAACGGGCAAAAACTGAACGCCTCCGTCCGTGCCTCGCCGTTCTTTCCACAATTCCACCCTCTCAGGCTGCAACTGCTCCTCCTTCCCCCAAATCCAAGCACCTCACCCGGCTCGATCCATCCCACGGATCGCTCCACGATTTCTACCTGCCTGCGAAGAAAAACTTTCTTTGTAGTTCTTTTTTTTCGTCTCGCAGCGACACTTGCGGCATTGATTTTCCCTTTCCCATTTCCCAAATTCTCACTGCCTACCCGCAGACCACAGACCATTCCTCGGCGTGCCTCGACTCGCACAACCGACAGCGCGATCCCGATCGCCGGATTCTTTTCATTCTTCTCCATTTACACATCTTACTATCTCAGAAATGTCTGAGGTACAGTCCAGACCAGCCGCTCCGCGCGGCAGAGGCTCTGGCCGCGGCGGTAGAGGTGGTTTTGCATCCCGGGGAAGCGGCCGCTCCGGTGCTCGGCCCGCCACGAACG
>Ga0065720_1019173_pt1 | contig 34220 bp, 37 predicted proteins | sample Thericmetagenome_FD_59107 | JGI IMG/M metagenome (GOLD analysis project Ga0065720, IMG submission 59107) | Thermophilic microbial communities from the Joint Bioenergy Institute, California, USA of rice/straw/compost enrichment - eDNA_2 v2... | ecosystem: Engineered > Solid waste > Grass >... | reverse complement strand
AACCCCAAACCCCAAACCCCAAACCCCAAACCCCAAACCCCAAACCCCAAACCCCAAACCCCAAACCCCTAATTCTAATAAGTCTTCTGGTTTATTTTCTTGAGTCCAAACAGTATTATTATAAAAAACTTAATATCTTCAGTTTGTAAAAAAAAAAAAAGATGTATAAAACATAATTATTAATGTAATCTCATTTCAGATTGAATTCATGCAAATCTTGGCGTCTGTATGAAGAGATAGTCTAAAAGAATATCATCATACCGATTTATTAGAATAATCAAACACCCACAACTCAAACATATTCCTAAACATGCTAAAAGACATATCCAAGTTTTAATTCTATAAACTCATCAAATATATTTTATACAAACAAGATGGAAAATAATAAGAAGTACATCTTAGTGACTGGAGGTACTGGATATATTGGCTCCCAGACAGCCCTTTATCTTTTGAAAAATAGTGAATTTTCTCCTGTTGTCTTGGACATTGATATTGAGAAGAACTCAACAAAGATACTAGAAAAACTTGGCATCCCAGTATTTAAGGGCAATATTATAGATGGAACTCTTATCAAAGAAATCCATAATCAATATCCTTTTAAATCTGTCATGCATTTCGCTGCTTTTATTGAAGCTGGAGAATCTGTTAACAATCCTCAAAAATACTATGACAATAATGTAAAGAACTTTGACACATTTCTACAAATTATCAAACCACTTGGAGTTGAGTATTTCATCTTTTCCTCTTCTGCTGCTGTTTATGGAACCTATGAGACTCCTATTGAGGAAAATTTTGCAAAAAATCCTGCTAGTCCTTATGGTGAAACTAAGCTAAAGGGGGAAGAGCTCCTTGAAAAGTTTGTCAAAGAGAATAAAATTAAGGCTGCGTCACTCAGATATTTCAACGCCGCAGGAGCTCAAGAAGAGGGCCTTTTAGGTGAAGATCACGAGCCTGAAACTCATCTGATTCCTAGAATTATTAAGGCTTCTCTTAAGAATGAACCGATTCAAATCTTTGGCTCAGATTACCCTACACGTGATGGAACTTGTGTTAGAGATTATATTCATGTTACGGATTTGGCCAAAGGACATCTACTAGCTCTCCAATTTATTATCAACAAAGCAGAGCCTGGAACTCATGAAGCTTTCAATCTCGGCTCTGGTAATGGATTTAGTATTCTGGAAGTTGTGAAGGCTTTGGAGGAAACTGTTGGTCATGAATTGAATAAAAAATTCCAGGATCGCCGCCCAGGAGACCCTGCTACCCTTATAGCTTCAATCAAAAAAGCCAAGGAGATATTAGGTTTCCAACCTGAGCATGACCTAAAATACATCATTAAGACAGCCTATAGCTATCACTCTAAGTAAATTAATAAGGTACTTTCGACAACTTGAGCAACTTTCTATTTGAAATAAATGATAGTCAGTCTGCCTGTTGTCGAGATCATATTAAATAAAACACAAAGGACCTGAATAATTTATAATCTCATTTATTCAATCCAATAAAAATTCCTCATCCTTCAAAAAAATGAACCATCGTTTGTATCTATCTTTTCTTTTGTAGGTAAAATCTGGTAATTTAAAAGAAATCTTTATTATCTTTTTATTATTTTTATTTATATATGATCTCTTCAAATACATCAGTGCCCTCCTCGAATAATAGCCTGGGAGCATTGATTCAAGAAAAATTCAATCAGGTGTATGGAGCCAAACCAACTGTGATTACAAGAGCTCCTGGCAGAATTGAATTTATTGGGAATCATACTGATTATAATGAGGGAACAGTTCTTGGAGCGTCTATTGATCGCAGTGTATGGGTTGCTTTGAGACTCGTGGAGAAAGAATCGATGACATTTTTTAGTGATTTTGGCTCAGCTAAAAAGATTGAAGTATCACTTCAAAATCCAGCTCGCCAAGAAGGAGAGTCTAGCTGGGTTAATTATCCTCTAGGAGTATGGACAAGCTTACCTGCTTTTAATTTAAAACAACCCCAGGGATTTGAATATCTAGTATTGTCTGATTTACCTAGTGGAGCTGGATTGAGCAGCAGTGCAGCAATTGAATTAGCCTCAGCTTTAGCATTTTGTTCAGCAACCAATCAAAATGTTGAAAGAGAAACTCTGGTAAAATTGGGAAAACATGCTGAAAACAATTTTGTTGGCGTTCCTTGCGGAATACTTGATCAAGGAGTCTCAGGTTTTGGCCAAGAAAATCATTTAGTCTACATAGATTGTAGAGGTCCAAAAATCTCTACAGTCCAATTACCAAAAGGTGTGAGCTTTTGGATCTTTAACACACATACAAAGCACAATTTAGTGGATAGTTTCTATGCAACTCGTCATAAAGAATGCATGGAAGCAGCTAAGATATTAGGCGTGAATGCCCTGGTAGATGTATCAGTGGACGAAATTGCAAAATTAGATCAGCTACCCGATCCTATTAACAAAAGGGCACGCCACGTTGTCGAGGAAATTGATCGTGTTGCAAAGGTCATAGAGGCATTAAAAAAGGATGATCTGGTAGAAGTTGGAAAATTACTAACTGCATCACATCGTAGTTCACAAACTCAGTTTGAGAATAGTACATCTGAACTCGATTTTCTTGTAGACACTTTAGTAAAGATGCCAAATGTATTTGGGGCTCGTCTTACAGGAGGTGGATTCGGTGGAGCTGTCTTAGCATTTACCAGCGATAGCTTTTCAATTAAAGAGGCTGAAGAAGTTGCTGAAAGTTACGCTAGGAAATTTGGTCAAAAACCAGAAATATTGCAAACTAAAACAGGAGATGGAGCAAAAGTGGAATCAGAATCTTTCGTAAATTGATAATGAAATTGTTCATCTTCTTGGTATTGACCCGTACAGATGACAGTAGGGCTATAGTAAACATAGAGATCCTTTAGTCTAATCACTTGTTAAAAATGCACAAATTGATAATTCGAGACTACATGACTTAATTGTATAACTCTAGTACAAGAGGGAACAATCTTGACTAATCTTTTCGGTTGTTAAGATACAACTCGAATACTTAATTTCAACCACATGGTTTATCACAAAAAATTCAGATTAGTAGCTCTTCGTTGAAAATTTATAAATAGTTATTTCGTTAAACTTCTCTCCTGGATGAAGCCAGGCCGAAGGGAAAGAAGGTTGATTTGGAGAATCTGGGAAGTGATGGGTTTCTAAGCAAAAGCCATAATGCTTATTATAAACTATATCGTTTTTTCCAATTAAAGTTCCATCCAAAAAGTTTCCTATATAAAATTGAACTCCTGGCTGAGTCGAATATACTTCCATTATACGGTTAGTTAATGGTTCATGAACCCAAGCCACATAAGCCATTTTTTCCTTGGTTCCTTCCTTCTTGATGACATAAGTATGGTCGTAACCTCCAGGAACTTTATCAAGAAATTCTCCAATAGGATGCGGATTAGTAAAGTCCATAGGGGTTGATGCAACATCTACAAGATTTCCAGTTGGAATATACTGGTCATTTACTTCAACATACTTGTCAGCATTCAGCTTAATAACATGATCTAGACAGTTCTTTGCTTGTCCTGCAGAGAGATTAAAGTAACTATGATTAGTTAAATTAATGGGCGTTGTTTTGTCTGTGGAAGCATCATAGGTAATAATTAATTGATTATCATTAGTGAGGGAATAGCTCACTGTGACAGACAGATTTCCTGGATACCCTTCTTCTCCATCCTTACTTAAATAGGCCAACTTTAAAGAGGCTTCATTATCTGACTCGGTTACTTCTTTAACTTCCCAAACCACCTTATCAAATCCAACTATTCCTCCATGAAGATGATTTGGACCATTGTTTTTTGCTAAACTATATTCCTGGCCTTCCACCTTGAATTTTCCTTCTGCGATTCTATTGGCATACCTTCCAACGATACACCCAAAGTAGGGATGAGGCTTTAAGTAATCTTCAATGCTATCAAAACCCAACACAATATCTCCTGCTCTCCCAGTCGTGTCAGGAGTGATGATAGATGTAATGATTCCTCCATAATTGGTAATTTTTACAGTGATCCCATTAGAATTACTCAAAGTGAACAATTCTATACTGATTCCATCAAGCACTTTTCCAAAAGGTTCTCTCTTCACGGTCAGACATTTTGATTGTTCCATCTTTTTAGCAAGATAATTTGCTTATTGTAATTCTTAGAAAAATAAGGATTTAATAAGAAGATGAAGGTTGAATCTGTAAGAGAGACTGTTTAATAATTTGGTGGCAAATTCAACACTATCTCTAAACTCTTCTAGATATGCGAGTTCTCAAGGTAGAAATATATCTTTCACTAAATAATAGCAGACCATATTCGATTTCGGTATTTAAACTGCTAAATAGTAGTTATGATATCAATGAAATCAACCTTCTAAACGATAAACAACTCTTCAAAATAACTCATGAACAATCACCTCAAGACTACAGTTTTCGATTGGATTTGAATTAAAGAGTCTTGAAGGATAGTCAGGAGAAATAAATTGATGTTGGAATTGGTTTATCATTTTCTTTTTTAAGAATGTATACAAGAATGCTGAAATCTTAAGGTTATTGATTTGATATTCATGTTTTGTGGGTTCTATTCCTTTACGTTTTATTAACAATCTACCAGAGGTCAGATATTCAACAAGAAGGTCTTTGAACTTTGTAGATAAGTTAAGGACATCGTGAACAATGGAATTACTATAAAAATTCTGAGTTCTCAAAATCTTAGATAAATAAAGTTTAAAAATGGAAAGCATGCAGACTGAAGAAAAAGACTCGGCCTTTGATCAGAATACCATGAGATATATCTCAGAAGCATATAAAAATATCTTGATGGATAAGGGCGTGGAAGATGTAATTGGTTCTTTTATATTTCACAAACATAGTTTGTCATTGAGATGACAAATGACTTCATTTCAAACTTAATAGAAAGATCTTCAGAATTAGCAACTCATAGACAGTCAGACTATTTAGAAGCTCAAGATATCAACTTTATATTAGGTAAAACATTGACATTCGAAACTGATGTTCAAAGAAAATACATGGAAAATGCGGGCTTATCGCTCTGAAGACAATAGACACCTTCAAAGAAAAAGCATGACAGACACAAATCCCCTTCATGAAGAAAGAATGAATTCCTATAAAAAACTTTTTCAGACCGCTGAGAAAAAGAAACTCCCTAAAAAGCCTTAAAGTGACATGCTTTTTTGAATGAATATTAATAGCTGGTTCAAAAGAATAGAAGTTATACATATCATTTCATAAACAACAATAATAATGCTATCGTTTCATCAAACCTTAGTTATTGGGTTTGCTTTTGTGAACAATATATCTATTATTCTGAATTTTTAAAGCATGATTGGGGGATTGTATTAATATTTTTGTATCCTTTGAAGATGCTAAATAAATTTCTCCATCTACACCTTTTCTATTGGAAGATATTTCTTGAGCAAGATTTTGGTCCTTTTTACATTAAGTTTCGAATCAAAGTTTAATTACCTTTGAAAGATTAAGGACACTCTTTATTGACTTTAATCTCTCATAGCCCAAGTCTGTACTGTTCTCTTCTTTGCGGAAGGGTGATTTATGAGAATAAGCAAATTGTTTGCTAGAGTCCCTTGAGGTACTCTGGTTTCTCTGGATTCATTAGATAGATTAATAAATTGCTTACAGAAGTTCTTGTAGGAGACTGCAGATTCAAGTGATTGCTTAAGTTTTGTTTATTATCTTTGGATATGTGGCTTTCATTCAGGCTTTCAAAAGTTCTAAGATTTCTACAGTATGAGAAACGAAATTGATAAATTTTACTGAAGTGATGGCAAGAAGCTGTTAAGATCTGGCTTTTTGGTTCTTTGTAGAAAAGAATCTAATTGATGAATTGATATTTCCCTCTGAATTTACCTAAAATGTTTGAATGTGAATTGTTTGAGACGCTCCTTCTCAGGGAAAGGACAGATTTGGACCTTCCATTCTCTCTTGGTTTCTTGAAAATTAATCAATAGTTCAAGATCAAGTACCATAACCTCTTGGAAGGACTGTTCAGCTCTAGATTGGTTGACTGATTTGACATTCTCAACCCATTCAAGGTTTCTCCTATAGAAGCTGTCTGCCTCACTGATGGTCATTCTTTTGCTTTCCACTCTTGGAGATATTAAGCTAGTCTCGCGTAAATATTTTTCTCTCTATTTCATTATGATTAGCAAGAAAATTTCTACTTCTTTTTGTGCCAATCTTTCTCTTCTTTGGACTTCCCACATCTTATTTCTTTCAAACATATCAAGTCTATTGGAATATACTTTATTGGTGATAAAAAGCAATACCTATGAATCTTTTTCTTTGTCACTGGAGAAGTCACCAAATCTACTCCATTTCGTTGTGAAGCAGAATTAGGAATAGGACTTTTTGCAATCCTTTCAGTGTTTGCCATTCTAGATGTCTCGTTTGCTTGCATCTTAGATTTTGGTTGCTTGGCAGATTTTCTTTCTCCTTTGGGGGCATTTACCGTCTGTGTGATCTCTTTACTTCCTCTAGACTGGTTAGAGACAAAAAATTATCCATACTGATCCAAGTGCACCTCAGATGTCTCTTGCTCACCATTGGTTTTAGACTTTCGACCTGGCTCTTGTTCCTTTGGTCTTGTTGAAATTCTAGATTCCTCAACTTTGGGTTGACTTTGTTGGGGGTTAGAGTCCTTAATTTGCTTCGATTTAGTTACTTTCTTCCCAGTTTTTTTGTTCTGGTTTTGATTCAAATTGCTTTGTAACTCAGCTTCTAGACTTTGTCTCTCTTCTTCAAGTTGTTTATCAATATTTTCAATTTGCTTTAGAATAGCCTTCTTGGTTGAGGATATAACTTCTCCGAGATCTTTGATCGCTTGCAATTGAGTTTGATCGCTAATGTCAACCTCTTTCGGTTCACTCTGAACTATGGATGTGCTTCCATTGTCATTATCAGGGTTAGCTTCCTTCTTTTTTTTCTTTTTGATTTTTTTCTTAGTATCATCAATAACCACCAAGGGTTCGGAACTATCAGCTCGACTTCTTGTAGTTTTCATCTTTTGCTTGGAACTGATAGTTTGAGCTGTAGGAGCCTTCTTCTTTTTTGGCTTTGGCTTTGGTTTTGTTTCTGTTTCAGTAATATATTCTTTTTCCCTATAATCCTTAGACCTTTATGACCAATTTATTACTTTGAAAGAATTTGTGCCTGAATTCTTTTCGGTTGCTCCTTCACGGTAACAGTTTGATTTGAATAGATATTATAAAATCTTTGACTATTAGAATAAGAGATGAACTCTTCTTCATCAGAATCATGGGTTCCAGCGATAATATCTTGTATAGTTATATCACTAGATTTGGGAACATCATCATTATTGGTGGATTTATATCTATTGTTTTCAGAGGTGGGCTTTTTCTGAGTTGTCTTCAAGTCACTCTCAGGTCTGATAACCAACTCATTGGAATCAATCATAGGCTCTTCATTTTCTGTTTTTTGATTCTCTGATTTAATGATTGGATTAATCGCACTTGGATGAGTAGATTCACTGTTATCATTTTTCTTTTCGATCAACTCTGCATCATGAATAGGCGTCTCAATTACTGTAGTTGGTTTTGATGATGAATTCTCTCTTGGCGCATCAGCTTCTTTATCATTTTTATCATTTTGGGAAGACTTTTCAGCAGAATTGGTAACGACGGAACTAATAGCAGTTTCAGAAGAGGCTGGTTTTAATTTTGGAATGGTTAAATGCAAGAGACCCTTTGGATTTGTGCTTGCTGGGCCTTCAGAAACGGTATCACTTTTTTCAGTGTTAACTCTCATAGGATTCTCAAATAGGGAAGCTTGGAAGTTATCTTTTCCTTCTGGAGTTTTTTCTGGAAGAAAGGAGCTAGGAGTGGAAGGTTTATAAGTAGGAATTTCATTTTGACTTGGAGAGGTGAATATAAAATCGACACTATTTCCAACTTTATTAACATCATCAGATCTAAATGCTCCACGATCATTTAAAACAGTATTATTGGCTAATTATTATCACTTGATATAAAAGAAGATACCAAGTTGGCTGGAGAGATTCAATATATTCGATATGTTTGGAAAGGATGGCATAGAGGATCTATTTGTGTCAGCTCAGTTTTTTAAATTTGTACCTATCAAATTTTCCTTCAGACTGTAGCATAATTGGAGAAACACTCCCTTTCATATCAGGGCTTGTATCAAGCTTTTGAGAAGTTCGAATATTACTTGTTCCTTTTACACCTGCTTTTGCCAATAATGCTCGAATATCAAATCCCCCATTGTTTTGTTGAGGTTTGTTATCATTATCAGACTCCCCTGATTCAAAAGATTCATCATTCTCATCAGAGTTATCATCAAGACTTTCCTTTCGTGTGATCGGAGCATTAACGGTCCCGATTTTAGCAGTAGGAACAAAAGACATTTGATTTGTATCAGGAAAAACTAATAAAATTTTTATTTTCAAAAAGAAACAGTTTTAATGATGGGCCTTTTACATTAACAAAAGATTTGACTTTCTATGTGAGTGTTAGAAAGCTATTGATAAGTTTTGCACTTTGAATTGATACAAAAAATTACTGAAAGATCATCTTAATGAATCAATCTCTTGAAAGTACAAGAATATTTATTTCAAATTACCAAATTAGATAAATAGTTCCGGTTGGAGTTATCTTTGCTCTTTTCCTTTATCATCCTTAAGGAATTAATTTAAGTTGGCTATTGAAATACCTCACCAAGATCCTTTGTCCACAAAGTAATATTATCTCTAAGCAGCTGCATTATTGTTGCAGAGTCAATCTGATCTTCCTCTTCGAGATGTTCAAGCTCAGCAATAGCATCGTCAAAAGCTTTTTTAGCAACATTAATGGCTGTTGCAGTTTCATTTTTTATTTCATAAAAGAAAACTGAGTAGTTTAATGCAAGGCCTATAGATTCAAGATGATTGCTTATATTAATACCTAGTCTAATTGCATTTGTGGGACTAAGCTCCTTTTCAGCTGCATCCATGGCCTGTTGATAGAATTTGGAGGCGTTATCACTTGCCTTTTTCAAACTGAAGATAAATAGGTCGAAAATCCAATTGATACTTTTCATTTGTCAAAAACTCTGCCAAATATCTGCAATAATCTCCTTTCATTTTGAGATAGAAGACTTTAGGAACAGTTGATAAGTTAGGTTTTAATAGATATTGATCTACTAATGAGATCAGGTCATTACAATAATCCTCGAGTTCTTTTTCAATTTTCTGACGATAATATTTTATTGTTTCAAGTTGTCTCGAATTCTAGTGGTAATTTATCCAATGGGATCGAGTTACCTTGGTCTTTTCCTTATTTTCTAAGGCAGATATTGCTCTCCAGGCTGTTCTTCTTGAGCCGACTGTGTTTTTGTAAGCAATTGAAAGCAGATTTCTTTCATCATCGCCCAAATCATTATTGATTGTTATATATTTCTTCATATATTCAACCATGTCTTCAAATCTTTCTGTCTGCTCAGATAGTCTTGCCATATAAAGATATTCTGCTTTCTTTTCAGCCATTTTAGTTTCAAATTGACAGAAGTAATTAACTTAAATATTAGAAAATAAATGTGAAAAATTAAGATGAAACAGAAATAAACATAAAAGATCTACATATTTATGGTTTATTTGTTGGCAATATCAACTTTGGAGGAGGGAGGAGAGGCTTATTTGTTATCGGTGTTGAATTTAGAGAAGGAGGAGGCAATTTCAAATTAGGAGGCGGCAACAACTTTTGTGAAGTAGATTTTGTCTCATTATTTTGTGGGGCTTTGTCAGGAGAAGAGCTGGAGTTCTGGCTTGTCAAAGTTTTGAGTGGGCCTATGAAGATAAAAATTAAGCTAACAGTTTTTACTTTGATGATCTCCTCGCAATCTGGAATTATGTCTAGGCATATATTTATCATACTTTTTCTGATTATTCTTTTTGTCCTCCTCTTCCATATTCTCTTTAAACTTCTCTTCATCATAATGATATTTCATGTACAGTTTGGCTAATATTTCTGCTCGTTTTGCAATTTCTGAAGCTGTTAGCAAACTGTTCATGGAGATATCATACAAGTTCTTGATATTCGACTCTACTTTTCTGATTTTATAGTTTTTTGAATATTTGTAAATGCTTGGATGTGTAGACTTATCAAATTTCAGATATTCTATAGAGTCTGTTTCAGCTGGTTTTTCAATTTTTTTTATCTTGAAATAATCTCTCAAGTTCTGAGGAATGTTTGCATATCCAACCATCGAAAAAGACTGATATTAATTAATAATCATGATATCACTCAGTTACCTGATCTGCTGCTCTCCTAATTTTTGTGGAGCTCTTGAATTTAACTTCCTTTGGAAAATTGACCTCAGGAATCACAATCTCTTCATCTTCTCCTTTGAAATCAAAATCCGATTCGAGAAATTTCTGACTTCTCTCCTTTTCGAGTCTATTTTTTGTTCATTTCTATCCTCTTTAGACTAACCTTAATTTTTCTTCTTTTAATGCATCTTTCTCCATGTTTGACCTTCTTTGTTCAAAATCTGTTTCCTTTTCTTTTTTAATTGAAGTTGGTCTCATGTTGAGAAGCTCTTCAAGAGGAAGAGGATAGAATATTCTCTTCTTTTCACTCATTCTCGATCAATTTTTGACAACTCAGTTAAAATAATTCTTATTTCATATATTCGTTTATATTTCAGGAAAAATGAGAGAAAATTTTTATTATATAAAAGGATTACTGACTTCTTAGCTTGAACTATAATGGCATTTGTATAGATACAAAAAACCTCTTAGGACAATTTGAGGATAAATATCCATTTTACTGAAAAGATAAACATTCCTTGATACATTCAATATACAGTTAACTATTGAGATCATTTGGAAGGTTTAGTTCCAAAAAGTCTCTTTGCAGAGGTGAAAGTGGTATAGTTGTGTGGATTAATTCCTTGGTGCCAGAGTGGATTTTTAGTTTTATCTGTCTTGACTTCAGAATATTTATTTTTGGAGTTTCCTCTAGAGAAACCTTGTTGCAATTTACTTTCAGTAAATGTAGAAGGCTTAGGCATTTTAAGATGATTGGAAGAGGATGAATGAGAGATTTTAGTTTTCTGAATAAAATCATTCAAGAATTTGAGGGGATTAGAATAATTTATCCTCCTTTCTTCACTTGTATCAGTCTTTTTCATACTCTTTTGCTTTTCATGAACATTGATTGGTGTCTTGTTAAGCTTTGGGCTCACAATTCCTTTCAGGAGGGATGTCGGTTCCTCAACAAAAGAGGGATTTGCTGTTCTAGCCCTGGGCACAATAGTATAACTCTTAAATATATTGTCAGTTTCTTCATCCTGTAAGGTGTTTTGGGTAAAGCTAGAGAAATTTTTATCTAGTTTTCTATCTTTGGGTTGTTTTTGATCTTTGGCTCTTTCGCTACTTTTAGATTTCGTTTTGGAACTCTCTAATTTTTTATGAAGGCCGGCACTGTCTAGGTCTGATCTGGGAGAGCAATACTTCTCAGTGAAAGAATTTTTTAGTGAGCCTTTAGTCTTTGAAGTGTGGATAGTTTTGCTTAAGGCTACATTCTCGACTTCATTTTTAAGTGTTGCCTTACTATTTTGATTGTTAATTGCAGGATTAAGCAAAGAGCGGAAACAAGCTTTGATGTCCTGGTTACTTTGTCTTATTGAGAAAGTTTCAAACGTCTTTACTACTCTATCACTTTCTAACGACTTTTCAGCTTTAGCATTAGAACTGACAGAATCAGGAGTCTTTCTTTGTGTTGATTTGATCTCTAATCGACTTTTAAAGTTACTGTCAGTTGAAAAACTAGTGCTGAACATATTTTTCAGTTTATAGGTTGAAGGCGTAGAGACTTCACTTCTTTCAGAGGAGGGATTCATTAAAGTACTCTTATTAATTGATATATTATTTTTTGTTGTCTTTTGTGGTTCCTTCCAATTATTATGTTGTTTTGCATGAGTTTGGAGTGTTGAGGATAGAATAGCTGTAGATGCTGTTTTATTACTTTTCTTCATAAGAGATTGTTGTTTTTGCTGATTAATAGGGTTCTCAAGTACAAATTCTTTTGTTTGAATTTGGTTTATGTAATTACAATTTTCCTTATTTTCTTGCTTGGCAGAATCTACACAGGTAAGACTATATGATCTAAAGCATCTTACCATAATTATCCCTTTCTTCCTGCTCAGTTGGAAGATAATCATAAAACATTTCCTCAAGCCTCTTATCTGAGGGATTATCACTCAGATTTGACACATTAAGCCCACCAAAATATTCAGTAGGGTTGAAAAGTTTATTATTCTCTAGATATTGTTGTTTAAGCACAACTTTTTCTAAATATTTTTGATTATTAGCAAAGTTGTTATCCCTTTGAGTTTAAATTCATTCAAATTATTATACTCTGAAGAGATTGACTGACTTGTGTCATGTAAAAAGTCTCTGACTTTTTCAATAGAGAGTTCTCTTTCCTGGAAAAACATTTTCTCTTTGTTAAAACCATGTCTCGAAGCTAAGCTTCTGTTGCATTCATTTTCTTTGTTTGAATACCCTTTGTTTTAGATTATACTATTCCAATAATTACTTTCTTGAAAATTTTTGCTTTGTTTTTCTTCTTTTCTCTTCCCTTCCCTCATCATTCCAGCTTCTTTGACTAAAAGAGACGCTAAGTCTTAAGGTATCAGTTAACAAATTAAATTTTTTTTCAATCCTAATTTAAATCAGGATCTCTAATTTGAAATGTCAATAGCGTTGACATTACTACACACAATTTTGTGAAGGATTGACAGACAATATTGCGTTGTTAAAGATAATATTTCTTGCTTTAGGACCCTTAGATGACCCTAGTTTGGCCTTCAATATTGTTAACAATAAACAACGAGATAACTTCATTTCATAAAGAGATCTTAATTAACTAGTAGAATAGAAATCTCATTTTTTAAAATAGATAATTGTTTCCTTGAAACACGTCATTCTTCTGATACATTAGAGAAAAAGATCTTAAAATTTATTTATTACAAATCTGAATATGTCTGAAAATAAACCTATAAAGGAGCCTAAGTTTGAAATCATTGGACAGGATCATCAAATATTACAAATACTCCTTTATCCTAATGACAGTATCTCAATGCTAGATGGAAGTGTGATCTACACGAGCTCAAACATCAAGATAAAAGCAAAGTCGCAAGGATTTAAGAACTTCTTAGTGTAATAAATCCCAATCTAATTAAATTACTAAAGGAACTTGGCATCAAATGCAACCAGAGATATAGAATTATATAATGACTCGCCTTCGATAGGATATATCGGAATATCCAAAAGAATTGGTAATTAAGATATATTAAACTGACCGTCAGGAAAGATTATCTTGTTTGATACAAAGAATAATCATGATCTGTTATTCAAAGAGAATAATTTATTGGCTTATTCCTCAGACATTAAGTTTGATAAACAAACAAGGTAGGAAATAGAAATAATTGCTCATAGTTCATCAGGATTTTTGAGCTCGGGATGAAGAGTTGGTGCAAAATCAAGCCAGATTTATTACAGCAACTGGTGCAAGAAAAAAAGGGATTTTTCTTTCTTCAATCTTCTCGTTTAATTTCCATAAAAATTGCCTAACATTACTAGAAACTCTCATTGAAAAAGAGCTTGGTGCTAATGAAGAGATGGTTGTGAATAAAAACAGTATCTTTGCTTTTTCATCCAAAGTTAGATTTACTCTCCCTCCAAGATCTGGTCAAAGCACTACACTTCCTCTAGTTAGAGTTAAAGGCCCAGGTACATTTTTTTGATTATTAGCTGATAGCTAGGTGCTATTTATCTGGAGAACAGTCAGGAGCAGGCTGGCTCAGCCTTGAACCAAAGAAAAAACTTTATTCCTTTAATTGCTTTTTGGATGTACATTATTTTATCTATCCTAGTATGGTGGATAGGAGTTGTGTGATATTATTAACAACATATGTAAATGGATGTGTTTACTACACCTTAATTAATACAAACACATTCTAAAGCCTTTCAAAACAAAATTTCAAAAAGATTATAAATTTTCTATACTGGTTAACCTTCTTTCTAAGTCCTCAAAGCAGGTTGCATACTTTGATATTTCCTCATTTTTATGATTAAGCTTTTTAAGCATTTTATGTTTCAGCTCTTTAAACTTCTCTTGCATTTCTTGAAGAATTTGACATTTCTGTTGAGATATTGTTGATCTTTCTAAAGTTAGTTCTTTTACTTTATTGAGAAGTAGTTCATTAACCTAGAGATGTTATTGCTAGGAGTTCTTTACGATTACCTCTTTGTAAAATTTATTATCATTCTGCAGTAACATTTGTTTTGCAACACTCATTTCATGTCTTTTGTCATAAGTCTTTTGAAGAAAGTTTATTAATTTATTGGTTTTCGAAAATTCATCTTGTATGTAGGTTCCAAATTTCAAGGTCATCTGATTTATCACAGCCTTCAAATTCTGTTTCTCCTATTACATAAATAATCCAGTTTAAAATTGATATACATTCTCTAAAGCCTGAATGATACGTTCTTTCTTTTGCGACTCATCCATCAGTATGGCGACCTTCTCCTTTAATTCAATAATTTCTTTGCTTAATTCAAATTCCTTTCTATCGAATTTCAACTCATTTGGTCTATATTCTATGCCAGCTACTTTCTCAAGTGTGAAGCTAGGTTTCTTTTTGCCACTAAAATCTTCAAAAATCTTTTCCTCTATATTGTGATTGTTGGTATTGTTGAAGTTTAGTTGAGAAAATTCTGAGATTTTTGACTGAAGTTTCTTTATTTCAGTTTCGTGAGCTTGTGTTAACTGTTTGATATACGAAGCTGCGTTACTTTTCAAATACTTAATTTCTTCTTCAAGCTCCTCTTGCTTTTTTTCAAGCTTTTTTGCATGGTTAGAACTACTTTTGAGCTCAGAAGTAAGAGCAATTTTCTCCCTTGTTAAGCTATCAATTTTTGACTTTAATTCATATATCATCGATTCGCTTGATTTATTGCTTTTCTCTGTAATAGGATTAAGCTTGAGCTTTCGACTCAAATCTCGAGATTGCTAAAATAATTAAATGAATATATTTCTCTATTTACTTGATATAGTAATTCAACAAACAATGAATCAAAAGCTTCTCTTCTTTTCCTGATATTCGACAGGAAATGTAAAATTGGCATATTTTGATGATAATAAGGACTTATGGGCTTGATATTTCCAATCAAGTGAATCTTAGCATTGTAATTCCAATACTTTGAAAATAATGAAAACATTTTATCTTTATGTATCAAGTGTGGTTGATCTGACTTTGTATTTGTAAATAGATGATAGAGTATTTTCATTCCTGACACAAAGTTGTCAAGACTTAGATCATCCTTTTTGTAGTCTTTGTCTAACTTTTCTGGGATCTTCTCAAATGGACTGAGGAAATCGAAGAAGATAATCTGGCTGTACTCTCTGCTTTTTATATTAGCAGTCTTCAATTTAACTCTGTAGCATATCCAATGTAGAGAAAGCTTCTTGGAAACCAAGTTATTTCTGATATTTTGCATATAGTGACTGATATCTTTGAATGAATTTAGTCTTATTTTAGATAACTCTTTGTGATTATCATATCCTCTCAGTTCAATACTGGTGAGATCATAGAACTTATTCCCTGAGATACTAAATGCTGAAAGGTTAATCTCATTATAACTAAGATCAATCTTAGCTAACTGGTCCAGTGAGGTGTCACTTAATTCTTTAGATGCTTTGATTAGTAAATTAGGCAAAAGACCCAGATTTGTTCTATCAGGACCTTGATTACTTTCTGCTATCATCATTTCATTAATAAATGTCGCTTCATCACAAGCATAATTCAAAATCGTATTGGATTTGCATAAGTTGATTATCATTAATGTTCTGTTTCTTTTGAGTAAATCATCTTTTACAGGATCAATAAATTCCTTCACGATATCTGAATCATTTTTATTAGAACTCAAAACACGATCATATTGATAAACCTGATATTCTGTTTGTTGTAGCAAGGTCTCGATTTCGTTTTTTGTACTGTTTTTATATGTCTCATTTCGATTGGAAAAATATCTGTCTTCTTGGCTACCCTCTCTGTTAGCCTCAGGACTATGAACCAGTTTCTCTCTCTTCTGGAACACTTGCATTTTTGATATTTCAGATAATTTGGATTCTAAAAGATTATATTGAATTGAAGGATACACAAACCAAGTTTAATCTCTATCTCATTGTTCCCAAGAGTGCTAAAACATTCTTGATATTGATCATCATATTGTTCCTTTATGAGTCTCACAGAGATTTGAATATTTGAAGAGATTGCTTTACTCATATTGAGCCAAAATTTCAAATAATTAAATTTAGTAATCAGCTAGCTAATTTTTTGAAACAAAATCCGAGAAGTAATAAAGATAATGAGATTATCATAACTTTGTTAAACCCTTTTGAACTCGGGGTTTCGTCGGTTGGCAGATTAAAGGCTCAGACAATAAATAATTTGGTCTATAAACAAAAATAGAAATTACATGCCAAATTCTTTCTTCAGAAAGTTATTCCATTCTTCAGGAGGTACTTTTTCATTTTTGAGTTTTTCGTAAAGGTCAGATATTAAGATATCTTTACCAGGATGATTTGGTGGCAAAGTAAGCTTGAGATTGACAGCAGTGGAATAAAATTTGATTTTCATCTTCTCATTTTCTGCATTTTCAGCGGCTGATTTGTAAGCCAGAGTGCTTTCAAAGTTAAAAGGCATAGCACTAGTCACACTTGTGCCGGCGCAAGATTCTTCTCCATCTGAATAATCGATATCTGATTGGATTTGAGATAGAATTTCAAGGTCCTTTCTATATTGAGCTTTAACATATTTAAGATTCTTATCATCATTAATCTTGATCTCATGCATCATCTCAGCTTGATATTTCCAAAGCTCTAACTCTGCTTTCTGCTTCATTGTTTCTCTTTCGTATGCTTGAATTTGTTGTTGCAATTGTATTAATTCGACATCATCATATCGGACTAATTCAAGCTCAGAATATTTTTCTTTTGAGAGTAAAGCTATTCTATGTAGGAAGATTAAAATAGATATGTTCTGTGAGCTTGATGGTTGTTGCTCAATAAGATTGATTTTCATTTGAATATCGGTTATCAATGAATCTATAAGCTCGAGATTTGAGTCCTCATTGATAATTTGCTGAGTTTTGATTAATATCTCTTGTACTGAGTTCTTGATAAGATCTGGAACAGTTAATATTTCTAACTTTTTCTGTAATTTGAGGACTATAGAGTGAATCTTTTGATTAAGCTCTTGAACGGTATGATTGAAATGAGTTAGCTCACTCTGATTATCAGCTGGCTTTTGAACAGTCTGATAACAGACTTTGGAGTGCTCATCAACATCTGTTACTTTGATAAACTCCTGGCAATTGATGCAGATTATTTCCAGAATATCTTTTTCAATCTTTCTTTGATCGATTCCACGAATGAACTTATCCTTCTTCACTTGGAATCCAAAGATAGTTCTATTGAATATTTCACGATTGGAGTGATAGTGCTTGATTGGAACTCTGATCTCTGAGATGTCTTCTTGGCATATAGTCATATTCACATCAAAGGAAGCGTCCACAGGTATTGAATAAATCGGTTTTGGATTTTGAATTTGAGGTTTAACTCTATTCTTTTTCTTTAATTTCAGTTTAATCTTGATCTCAGTTTTAACTCGATTGGCATTTTGGTCATTTTCATGTGCTTCTTCATCCCTGTTGAAATTAGGGGCAAAATTTGACTGGCCCTTATCTCCAGAATTGGTTATGCTCTCAGGCATGTCTTCGACAGTACTGGGAGTAAATTGTCCTGGTTTCTGTCTTGGACTTGCTTCTTCTTCATTTTGTTTTGAAAGAATATTTTCTTGTTGGTTTTGTTCATGGGAAGATAGATTAATCGGGTTTGGTTTGGAATTTTCACTTGAACTTTTAAATGGGTTTGTATATAAGTTGAAGCTCCTTGATAAATACTTATTACTTTGTTCTTCTGTAGGTTTAATATTTCTAGATTCAATCAATGATTGATTTACATTTGGATTCACTGTATTAGTAGGTTTAGACATGACCTCATCTTCCATGCTTTTAGTTGCGTTGAAGCTTCTTTCAGTAGGACCATCTTTTCTAGTGAATTGATCAACCAATTGATTCTTTTGACTTTCTGAGTTAAATGTATTAGGTTGATTATCAGCACTACGACTATAAGCTGGAACCATAAAGCTTCTAGAAGTGGGTTTTTCTTCGGACTGATTCTGGCCCTCAAGAAGTATATTAGGAAGGGAGACATTTTTGTCAAGCTTGGAAGGCTCACCAAATATCCTTTCGAGAATCTTGGATGGTTCTATTGGGCCAGTTTTGCCACCTTTATAGTCTGAGGTATTTTGTTTTAGCTGAGTATTTTCTCCGTAGGAAGGGGCATCTTTCTGTAACTCTAGAGGCTTATTCGGGTTTGTTATTTTTTTGAATTTCTCAACTAAGCTAGGTCCAAGCCTATCTTCAGTTGCTTTCTCCTGTTCTACAGGGAAAGAATATTCGAAACTGCCTTTTTGCGGTGACTGAGAGACAGAATGCAGAAGCCTTTGATTGCCTAATTCAATCTTTTCACCTGGGGCCATCTCAAAACTTCGCTGTTTAGTCGTTCCGAATGGATTTGTGTATTTTTTATATTTGCTGAGATCATCATGGGAAGTGGAATGCTTCAAAATTTCATCATGGGAACTAGATTGCTTCAAATTTTCTTCCTTGTTGATATGTTCTTGATTGGATGTTTGTTTTGGTATATCATTTTGATGGAAAGTAAATCTAACTTCATTCAAATACTGATTAAGCTCTTCATTCTTAGATCTAACTTCATCATAGATGTGTTTCATTTGATTGATAAGTTCATTTCTTTCTTTTTCATATTCTTCCTCCTCCTCCTCCTCCTCCTTTTTCTCTAATGTATTAGGTGAATCTATCTTAGCATTATTATCTTGATTGTTATTCATAACTTCTTCTGATTGAAGTTTACCTTTGCTCTCTGCTAAGCTATTCTCGTTTTGAGTGTGGTGAAGAGGAGAAACATCTTTATTAGTTGAGGGAGAATTTTGATGTCTTTCTTCTTCCACAGGGTTAGATTTCTGACTCTGATTTTGCATGTTGGATTTTGAAACTTCTTCTTCTTCATTTATTTCTTCAATGACTGCTTTCTGATTATGAATAACTTGCTGTTCTCCTATCTTTTCGAAATCAGTAGAATCCCTTTTAGCACTCAATTTTTCTGATAAGTTCTCTATAGACTCCCCACCTCTATTGTTCTTTGGACCTTCTGTATCCTCATTATCAGATTCTCCTTTATTTTCCTTCTTTTCGGTACTAAATCGTGAAGCTCTTGGTGAAAGTAGAACTTTCACCTGGTGAGTGGATATATTTGTGGCCAATTCATCATTATCCAAGAAGTTATCTTGAATAAAGGAAATTTTCGAAATATCGAGCTGACTCAAATTGACAAGATTACCACGACTATTTCTAATCTTGTGCTCATGCTCTTCTTTGAGATCAACTTTATCATCTTCAATAAATTCTGGATCATCCATATCCTTTTCTGGGTTTGAGATTACCTTTTTCACAGTGTCTAAAGGTCTAACTTCTGGAGTAATTTGACCTTCAGAAGCTTTGGGTTCGTCAATCAAAGGAGCTTTATTCATTTCTGGATTTTCAGATGGTAAATCGGACCCGCTGATTGGATGCCCTGGGAATCCAAATTTGGCTGTCGCACGTAGTTGCATATTATCGAACTCTTCCTCTACTTTTGGGTTAGGCTGCTCCAGCTCAGATAAAAGGTTCTCAACCACTACAGGAGCCTCTTTTTTACTCTCATTCTCTCTTTTTATCAGACTCTTATTTTGAATTGCGCTCCTATTCATACTCTTGTTCTGACTGGCATTCATTATATTTGAATGATTTAGTCTGCTCATATTCAGATAAAGACTGTTGTCCTTTTTGTAGAAAGTATTCTTAAATTGAGGAAGGCTCATATGTGAAAGATCCCTAGTATCTTCTGTTCTTTGAGAAAGTAAATGAGACTCAAACTCTATTAAATTGAATTGCATATCCTGATTACCGACATTTTCTGCAATAGGAATTTTCCATTGTTCGCCTTCAACTGGATGATAGCTCAAATCAGCCAGCATTTTTCTGGAAATGTTCATCTCACTTTGGTTCATTGATCTCTCAATTATTGACTTATTTACTCCAAGAGGGTTATTCATAACTGGCTTAACTGTTGATAAATCGAGAGCGGGATCTACATCTACACTAAGATCATCTAACATTCTATCATATTGTTCTGGTTTGGGTTGATTAACTAAGTTGTTAGCTGAAGTTTGTTGGGCCTGAAATCCGAAGTTGGCAGTCTCTCTAATCTGATTATTATCCTCTAGATCTAAAGGCTGATGTCCCGAGTCTTTGAGCTGCCTGCCAGCAGAATTACTATTAACTTCAATGTTCTTCATCGGCGATTCTTGGATGTTACCAGCCATTTGACTCTGCACATGTTGCTTATAAGGGTTACTAAATTCTTGGAACATCTTGACAGGAGTTCCATTCACTCCAGAATCATCTAAACTCTTGAAGGAATCAGAATCATCTTCTGATTTTTGGACACTATTCTCTTCCAGAATATTTGCCTTGCCATTGAAGTCTCTCTGGGTGTTTTTAATGATTTCAGATTCACTCTTCTTTCTTTTAGCTTCGTTCTCTGCTATTTTCTTCTCAAAGGTCTGAATAATTGGCAGGATTGAGTTGCCTTTTGGAGTACCTGATTGTTGTGATTGAGCATCAATATTTTTCTTGTTTTCATTATCCGAGCCTACATTCTTGGACTCAAACTTCTTAATCAAATTTTGTACAGAAGTTCTCGGCACCATATTATTCTCTGGGTTTGGGGCCACTGGATTATCATTCTTGTTTTGTTTGTTACCTTGGAAAGCTTTGATCAGATCTTTGACAGATTGTCTTGCTTCTGAGTGTCCGCTTGTTGGAGCTTCAACCTTGAACTCGGAGTTAGGATTCTTATGGTAAAAATAAGTAAGTTGAACTTACTAAATCGGTGTCTTTTTTCTGTAAAGGATTCACAAAAACGGCTCTCTGATTTGGCTCTTGATCTTCTATATTACTAACGTCCACACTTTGCTCAGTGATATCATCGAGAAGGTTCTTGTTTGAAAGAGATTCTTGTTCTTCTCCTCCTTTACCATTGTCATAGAATGGATTGGATAACATCTCTAAGTTTTTAAATTTATTGAAACGAAATGAGTTTGGAATAGAACTAAAATTCAGAAATAGGAGTGAGTTTAATTCTTAATCTTTTCTAGAATATCAGTCTTGATAATTATCTCAGAAGGAATCATATCAATTGCTCAGACTGGCTAGTCAATTAATGTTTTTTCCTTCAATTTAATCTTTAAGTGAAAACTTAATATAAAATCCTATACTATAGAGTTGTAAGGGTAGTTTTTTCATTTTGAACTCAAAACGAATTGATGACAATTAGACAGATGAGAACTTTCTGGAAGTAATGTTAAAATGTTTGCTTTCTGAGTTAACTAGACTCTTGTTGTCAAGACTTGTATAAACATAACAACAGAGATTATGAACACTACTGAAACTTTGGAATGACAACTAATACATTGTTTAAGATTGTTCCTGTCGAGTGAGAAAAGCTCCGAAAATTGTTCCATCATAAAGGTTATTTTCAAATTCACTGTCTTGAACAGTCATAGCGGCCTAAACACTTAAAAAAAAAAAGAAATTGAAAAATACCTTGATTTTAGAACTCTTGTCGAGATAGCCTTGAATTATATTGAAGACTTTGATATCAGTAAAGTCCTCAAGATCGAGAAAATCATTCTATCCCTTATTATTAAATGATTTATTATACCTTCTCTATTTCCTCGAAAAATGTGATCAGATTGCGCACCTCCTTGGAATAATGGCTAATATTTTAGAGAGACAAGCTGATTATACTTTCTCAAGGATTTCAGTTCCCACATTGCATTGGCTATGGCATGAGTGTCCAATAAATTTTTTTCGGAAGCGTTATAATCATCATAATTCTTCAACTTAGTTGCTGATTCACGAATCATGTCAAAGCATATCTCATTCCTATAGAAATAACCATTTTTCCAGACCGGATTTTACTTCTTCAACAGATTATAAAGGAAACTGCAGATCCAAAGAGTATCTGATGCATCTGCTCTTAGCGCAACACGAGACAGCATCTAATTTACTATTGAAAATAATTAACTGCTTACTTTCAAATAACTGGCAACAAGCTGACTTGGAAGCTTACTGGTCCTTAGAGATGATTCTAGGAGTTTGAAAAATTTGGCTTTATATTTTGAAGACAATATTGAATTCTCGATTTCAGGTGTTAGATGCAATGATAATAAAGAATAAAGGCGAGGATAATAGTTCTTCATATCCAACGTGTGTCTAGCAATCAAAATGAAAATGCAGCTGAGAGCTAAAATCTTGATGTCTATATCTGGATTCTTTTCAAAGAGGAACTAGAAATTAGGTATTATCAAAACTAGAATACAAATAAATAATCCGAAAAGATCAATGGGTTTTCCAAGTTTCCTACAATAGACTTGGGAAATTGCTTTAATAGTAGCTCTTGTTGCTCATAGGATAGAGTTTTGATTTTTAGAAAACTCAGACAAAGAATTTGAAGCTCTAAATCTTCTGAAAAAATTAGAAGATGTTTACTTTTCTTTAATTCTTCAATGGATAGGCCTGTGCTATTCTCTATTTCGGTATCCTGATTATCGACTTTTTTTTTAGAGGATTCCTTTTTATCGTTTTGGATATTTTTATTGTAAAAACTAGAGCTTGGCATAAGGTTATTTTCAGGAATTTTGGAGAAAAACAGTAGAATAGCATCGATAAGCTTGTTTCTATCATCTTCTGGTGAAGATCCCTCTAACAATTCAACATAATATTCACAAGTAATGATGGCCAAATCGAGATTGTGAAGAAGACTCTGCACTATCAGAGATTTTATCTCCTTGTTTTCTTGTTCAATAGTTTGATTTAAGATATAGTTGAGAATCATCTCCTCCTTGAGTAATCCAATATCACCTTTTTTATTCGCCCTACAAGATGTAATATGTTGCCTACTGAGGTCCAGCAATGCTCTTACGGAATGAGCCTAGAACAATATTATTCAAATTTTTCTAATATAAACCTGAACTTGTTTGGATCCGGAATTGAGGAATGATTTTAGCAGCTCAATGAATCCTGCAAATTTCTTTTTTACAATTAACTGAAACTCTCGAATAGAGCTATTTTTGTCTTGCTCAATCTCCAAATCATGGATAGATTTAAAGGACAATAGAGGATCTTCGGAGAGAATGAGTTTGGAAAATGAGGAAATAGTATTTTTTATTGCTGAAATAACATTCTCATCGACATTGGACTGAACAATTACATCAATTTTCATTTACTTACTAAGCATTCTTTCAATGCTTTGTTCAATACTTGTATATCCTCTTCCAATTTTGACATGATAAAAAATATCCAATATAAATTAATGCGACTTGAATAAAGGGATTTTCATTTAAAATTCTCGTTTCATAAGATTTCTAACAACAGAAAGTTCTCTATGAGATAACTAGACATGCAACTGATTAATTGAATCCTTCTTTCTAAGAAATATTCACTATACTTGAAGTTTCTATTACTACAATTAAACAAAGTAATAAGAATGAGTATCATGAGGGATTGACTCATAGTGATCAATCTATGAGAGAGTGAAGGCAAGTTTAAAAACAAAAAGTCACTTTGATATTAATATCTTTAAAATTTGAGAATATAACCGAATAATATGGACATTTATAGACTAGCCTCCGATATTAAGTTTGCCAATCAAATAGGCGCCACATTGAACATTGAAGAGAGGTGAATACCTTATATTTCATAATGTTATCATATAAGAATGAAACTTGAAATCGCACTTCTCAAATTGAATGAAACTCAAAACTTTGAACAAATTTTATTCTGGGGAAAAATCGAGGGTATATTCAGTCAAGTCATATAACTTGGAAGGTAGTGAAAAAGACTATTACATAGCTCTTGGACTGAACTTCAAAGGAGTCTATGAATTTCCAATTAAAAAATTTTTCTGGAGGTAACTTTGACTTGACCTTACTAAGCATTCCAAGCTCCAATGACTTCAAGTTCTCTGAATTGCCTCCTATTAATAAAGAGCATAAAGAAAGAGTTGAGTCAACCACAACTCCTTTTTCAGGAAAACCTGATGATATTTTATATGAGGTTCCACAAGGTACTTTGCTTTTCTGCACTTGCTTATTGTATAGAAATCCTTGAAGAATTCGCTAAGCAACAAGAAGAAATAGAAAGAAAAAAAGAAACAGGAGAAATCGACGAAGAAGAATATGAAGGTCCTCAAGAACCTCCCAAGAATTATACAGAGTTGGACAGACTAGCTTACGTCGTAAGAGCAATAGATTTTGACTGTGCTGCCCTCCCTGTTGGAGCACTCAAATTGACTCCCAATCACGAATTGAGATATAATGATTCTTTCAAAGGATTATCTACTTCAGAAGCTGCAGATCTTTCAAACTATCAACACTTCAGACAACCTGTTACTGAAGAGATGAAGGAATTTATCTGTAAGTCTATTATATCTTCTTAGTCAAATACATAGCTCGTGGAGAAGCCATATTCCACTTCAAGTTCTTAGATCCTCTTGAGAAGGACTTACCTATTGGCTCATGGTCAGTTCACACAGACTCCTCAAAGACAAACGTACATGAGAAATATGCTGATGCTTAATTATCTAGGTCACTGTTAGAAGCTTACTCTGGCCAGGATATCTGACTTATCACCGTGCTGGTACAAATATATATGGTTTCTGCTATTTTGGAAATGGCTTAAAGAATACCGAATTGCCTTTCCTGATCTAAATTATTGTCTGTATTTCTAATTAGTTGATCGTGAAATCATACTCTGTTCTGGTATCAACACACATATTACAAGATCGATAGATTTATTCAAACAAAACTAAAATACATTTTATACTGCTATTTCATAATATGATAGATGCCTAATCCTTTTTGTCCTTCTTCAACAAGTTATAAATATTGGTCTCAAAACGATCAAGCGAGTCCTCAGTTGGCTTTATTAACTATTTGTTGTTAAAAATATTGTTAGATATCTTACATTCTTATGTAGTCCATATAGCTTTGTTGCTCCTGCAGAGTTTCCTGTTAACAGTTTAGACCCATCTTTACTCCACAAAGCCTTATTAATTGCACTTGAGTCTTTTATGTTAATTTCCCGTAGAATAAATTATACCAGCCTTATAATGCAAGATAGGAACTTCTAAGTCTCTACTCAAATCCCAAAGGTCAATATATCCTTCTCCATCCACTGAAGTGAATAAAGTTGGATTTCCTCTATTCCAACAGACATCATAAACATAATCCTCTGCCGATTCAAACGAGCAAAGAGGATCAGTTCTGAGCTTTGGATTCCATAATTTCACAGTCCAATCATAAGAAGAACTTAGCAGTAAGTTTGAAACCTAGTTAATTTAGATTGGAAAAAAGTAGTTTCTACATCTGATGATAGGCCTTGGTAATGTGGCATCATACTCAAACCTGTAATGGGGGCATTGTGTCCAAGGTAGGTTTCTGTAATATTATCATTAGTAGTTTGGCTAGAGGATTCATTAACAATCCCAAAGAGTTACTTTGCATGGACTTGAGCAGCGTAAATGCTTCCATCTTCAACACCAGCATAAAAATTGTTAGCCTCTTCCTCAGGGAAGCAGATGATTGTTGGATTGATATTTTGTTGATCTCCCTTGTCCAGCTTGCTCTTTGTCTTTAAATCGATAACTTTTTGTGGGGTTGTAAGCATATTTGTGCTCCACACACATAATTTACCATCATTTGAAACAGAAACGATGTTGTGAGAGTTTTGTGTACCAACAATTGCTATCAGTTAAGAAGATTCAAGAGAATAGTCAACATAGAGAGTAGACTGGATGTGCATGTCCACCAGCCGCCATACCACTTCTTTGAACTGGGATACTTTTGGCTCTGAGATCCCATAATACAATTTGTCCACTGTAGGTTCCTCCGACAATTACAGAGGTCGAGTATTGATTAAATTTAGCTGCTGTAACATTGGACTAAGATTGTTATGCTGATTGAAACAAGGTTACTTGGCAGAAACATGTAAATTCTGGCCTAGAGCGAAGAGAGAGCGACCAGAGCAGAACAACTCCTTGAGGATCATTTGGATTTCCCTCAAAACTCTGACTATATGAGGCAAGACAAAGTTCGGGTATCTAAGATTATTCTCAATACAGTATTATAGAGGCCTTACATGAGGTGACCAGTCAAGTGAAGTCACAATCCTATTGCTTGAATATTGTTGGTCAAAGAATGTATGAAGTTCTTGAAAATCTTTCTTTGATTCTCTAGAAGAATTAGTTTGATATGTGGGAATTTAGAACTGTGAGTAAGAGGCACTATCTTGGGTTAAGAAGTTCTCTATCATCTCAACATTTCTTGCGTCTAAGGTCTATAATTAGAACACAATATGCGGAATTCACCTTTTCAATGAGTTTGCTAGTCTTTTCAAAGAAACTGATAAAGGGTTTTGATTTGACGATATTTTTTATTTCTTCTTGAGACAACTCTATGGGGTTAAATCTTTGCTTATTCTCTTTACCCTTGTTTTGTTGCTGTGGCTTTATCTCTTGAGGTTTCTCTTCTTGTTTTGAATTTCTTCTTTCAGTACTTCTTTGAGGCAACTCTACAGCATCATCTTCATCTGTAATCTAATAATTAATTATCATCCAAGATAGTTAGAACGGGGCCATGGGCTGTTGTTTTCCTTTTTGGGGTTTGGAAGGTTTCATGAGGGTCGAGAATATTTACTTGTATCTCTTGGTCATAACGCTCAATTTTTTCCTTAGAAACTAAATACAAGTGAAATTATTGTACAGGAGGCTTGATCTCGACTTCTCCTACAAAATATTCTATTTTCAATTCTGCTCTCTTTTTAGTAGGAGCCTGAATTTCTTCTTTGTGAGCTCCAGTTTCAGCAGTTGGCTCGCTAGGCTTTTCATGTATTTCAGTCTTTGGCTTTAAAAGACCATCAAGCAGCTTTTGAGTGTTCTCTTCACGTTCTTTCTTCTTTCTTCGGAGTCTAGAGATTTATAGAGAGAAATCTTTATCTTATACTCTTCAAGCTTCCTTTTCTTGTCTTCAGGATCCATATCAAAAATTTATTTGAACTTATATAAATAAAATATAGAAATGTGTTCAGAAATATACAAAAGAAGGAAGTTAAGCATTGATTTTGTCGAATATGTATTCAGATAAGGTGAGCTCTAACAACGAATAGGACGTCTGAAGAATGGTGATTATCTCTCTTCTTAACTCAAGAATATTGCCAACAATTATATCTTCTTGGGCTTCCCAAATTAACTGGGCAATATTCAGCTGTTCATCATAGAATGCAATGTCAGCATCTAACTCAATGAGTTGTTTAGTAAGATCATCCAAGCTTGAACTCTGGCCATGTTCAATTAGCGGAATCTTCGAATAATATTTTATGAGATGATCTCTATTTGCCATTGAATTATACAAATCTTCTATCCAGATATTGATAGAATACAAAACCTCAAGTTCTTCTTCATGAGATTTTTGAAGAAAGTTGTTTATAACAATCTCAATTGCATCTATAATATGTATGAAAAATTCAGCGTAATGTTCCAGGTTGATTTTCAGATGCTTTAACAGCTCAATTCCTTGGTTAATTTTCATGGAAACCTCAATGTTATTATCACGCAGAATTTGCGAAATGTTCTTTGATGTTTCACCCAATAAAGATATTATCTCTGCCAGTTTTTCTGAATTATGATCGTAACAATAATCAGCCGAAGTCACGAATTCATCAGGAAATTTAGGGATGATACTTAAGTGCTTATTCACAAGTACTTGAGTATGATCTTCTGTGATTAGTTTTGGAATGACCTTCCCATATTTCTCATATTGCATCTGGAATTGTTTCATTAATAGAGACGCTTGATATTTCTCAAGATTTTGACTAAAATGAATATACTTTGTTCTTTGATATAGGTATTTTCCAATCTCATTAAAGTATTTCCCTCTAAGATCTTCATATACAGCTGATAAGGCACTAATCAGATCCTTGAATTTCCCTTCTTGAGTGAGATTGAATTTTTGAGATAGTATTCCCTCAATACTATCATCAAGATTGATCATAAGTGATTCAGCTTCAATTCCATCCCGTTTCAAGATAATTATATTTGGGTTTCTTAGGATACTCAAAATTTCTCGGTTAGGGCCTTTGGCCCATGGAAAGTGTTCTTGAGTGGAGGTAACCAGTTGACGGGATGTCACTAAATAAACAGGAATGATCAACAGTAGAATATGTTCAAGGAAATGAAGTTTTGTATTAAATGAAAGCATATTTTACAAAACAAATAAAATTAAGAGAACTCCTATTTCTAATGATTTCGATGAGAAGCTTATCCAGACATCATGTGGGACACCAATATATGTTGGAAATTTTGAATTATATTCATTTGAGACATTTTTCAAATGTGATTGGAGACCTGGTGTTCTCTTTAAATTACTACTACAGATAAACTCTCCAGAGAAAACTTTGATCTTATTTGGTTCATCCTCTATTCCGTGAAAAATTTCAAACATGAGACCATTGTATTACATCTATTTCAATATGAATCAGATTGACCAAAATTCATAATACAACTGGACTTGAATAATATGTCGAATTTCAGCCTGGCTTGCTAATTCCTATTCACTTAAGATGAAATAATCCTAAAATTACAATAATCTTGTCAATAAATGCAAAGAAAGCAGGGCAATCTTCGTTTTAGTATCGATTTTCCCTGACACAAATAAAGAATAACCAAGTAAGAGCAAGAGTTCTTGATTAAGTCCAAATACTATCCCTTTCTTGAAGTATTTCAGATACAGGTTTGTCATTTAAATAAAATTATTTGATGAAAGGAATTTGCGATTTAGTTCGTGAGACCTGTAATAAGGTCACCCAGCAGGCTAAATTACTAAAGATCAACCATGAAAATTTGAAAATCCTTGCCTCAGAAATTACCAATCCAGAAAAATTCCAGAACGTTGATTGGAGAGACTTTGAGGGACATTATTTCGATTCTTCAAATGAAGAAGCTGTTGTTGATTATATTTTCATTTTAGACACTTTGAACTTTTGCTTTTGGCCATCTCCAGTTCCTTGGGAATATGAAAATTTAGCTAAATCTCTTAGAGAGCTTCTGAAACAAGATCCCACATCTCTTCAACCCAAGAATCTTATCAAGATGGATTTGCCAACATTCAAGAAGGTGGTCTTCTTGGATATTGACTTCCCATTGTTAGAAGAGAGATATAGACTTGTTCAGGAGTCTTGCTATGAATGTATAAAACACTTTGACGGCAAATTTTCTAATGTAGTCAAGGCAGCAGCTCAGAGTGCCGAAGAAGTATAAGATTCTCTATTTTGACTAATCAACTGTAGTTGGTAGAGATTGTGACAAGAACATTTAGAGGATTCCAGGATCACTCAATTTATGAGGGAGAGCAGGTTTTCTTCTATAAGCGTGCCCAGATATTAGTGGGAGATTTATATAGTGCCTTCCGTGGTGAGTCATATGGAAAGTTTGTTGATATTGGAAAACTAACCATGTTTGCTGACTATAGAGTTCCTCAAATTCTTGTTCAGCTGAAAGTATTGGAATATTCAAATGAATTAGAGAAGAAAATTAAGGAAGGTGTAGTTCTCGAGCATGGAAGCGTTGAAGAGGTAATTTTTCCCATCTAGGTCAATCTTAAACTGAATAGGTCGAGATTAGAGCTGTCACCGTCACTTGCGTTGAACTTTTGCGTGAAGAACTTGCAAAAAATAAGGTGAACCTCACCTCTGTGCAAATCGATCATATTTTATGGCAAAAAGGAGAGATTGAGAAAGATAAGATTTTCCCTCATCATAAGACTTTATCTATCTATTATTGATTCAATTTCTGCTTGTAACTAAAAAATTCACAATCTAAAGCAACCTCGGGTAATGTTGTAGAAGCACTGTGTTTCTAACTAGACTTGTACCACATAACCAATCACAATATTTTTTGGGTTGTTTTGAAATTTTAAAAAACTAACATACCTCGAGTTTAAGTTCTTTAATAAATGCAATTCAATTTTGAGATTTGTTTATGGAGTCTCTAAATAGATCAAAGGGTGGAGACGTAATTAATGAAAAGTGTTTGGACGTAGTTGATCTTAATGCATTTATCGGAACTCTGAAAAAGAGAGAGGAAAATCTTATCCAACTCTTAGATTACCATTTGAAATTTAAAAATTCTGATAAGCCAAGTGATCTGAAACAACTAAAGAGTCTCAATGATGAGCTCCTTCAGCTTGAAAAAAGCAGGGAGGCTTTTGAGGATGATATTTTGGTGAAATATTCTGATCTAAAAATCATAGATGCAAAACAAAAGAGGTAATTATTATTTCTTTATTGAGACAGTTATTAGGTTGTGCTCGAAGCTTGTTAGCAAAATTGTCCAATTGAATAAAAGCGTTATAGAAAAAATGATAGAACTCAAGATCTATGACACCTGTAAAGAAGTACTTAATGAAGTCCCTGAGTTTGAAATCAAATTGAAAATGCTATCTGAAGAGAGTGTAGTTGATCTGCAAAAATTGCTCTCTCTTATCGTTGATTTTTTTAGGAAGAAATTTCGTTCAAGATTGTTGTACTATAAACCTTCTCGAGACAAAACAGATAAATCACCACTTAGAAGTGGCATTAATAGTAAGGCAGTATTCTCGACTATAGATATAAACGCCGAAAATGGGTTGAGATTCGCTCCTCAAAGCTCCAATCTTATAGGGTATATGACTCCTCAAGGAAGTCAAAAATCACCACTAAGGCAAAAAGCTTCAACACTTGATCCTCCTGCTCCTACCATATCCAATACACCAAAACAAAAAAGAGTGTCCATGGAAGCCAAGATGAATCAAAAAAGAATGAGTCATCAAAATTCTGTTAGTGGAAATAGCAAAAACGGAGATAAAGAAAAGAAAAGGTCCTTAATAACTCAGTCGCCTTCGAATAAGAAAGTTGAGACTCCAGTCGGACGGAGAAGAAACAGTCGCACTCAGAAACCTCCCATCAATATGGACCCTGCAATATTCAAGATGCCTCATAATAAGAGTCAGAAAGTTTTGCAAATCCTAGAGAACTTCTCAAATTCTTTTGAAAATAAAAGTGATCCTAAGAACCCAAAGTCTGATCCTTTGGATCCCTACAAAAATTATGACATCTTACGAATTGAAAACAAGCCTATCACTCTCGTAAATAAGAAAGAAAGTAAAAAATCACAAGTCGAGAGAATCTTTTATGAGTTGCTCTTAGGAAACTCTCTCATTAAAGCAACAATCCAAGAATTTAGAAAAAATTATGCAGATTATAAGAAAAGGGCTGAAACAGCAGCAGTTAAGGACAGGCAAGCATCTTCAAAAATTGAAATGACCGCTTATACCACCCGGCAAAAGCCACCTATAAATAATAATTTCATCCAAAACTTCCAAAATTTTAATGAAAATCTATATAAGGAGCAGCTTGCTAACCACTTAGCACTCAGTCCTGCAAAAGTGTTGAAAGTTAAAGAAAATTCTAATCTTTCTAGCCTTAAAAACTTGGGAAAAACTGTGTCTCCACAAAAGATGCTAGTTTTGCCAAAGTTCAGTTTCACTCACGAACCGATAGACGAAAAATTGAAGCACTGACTTCAGCTTTCTAGTATAAAGTGGAATAGTCCTGTTTCACTTATACTTAAAGTCTTTGAACATTTTCTTCTCTTCCAATTTTATGAAGACATGCTTTAGGTAGTTCATATTTGTATATAACTCTGCTTCTTTAATTAATTCATATTGTTTCAAAATAAAAACAAGAAATGAATTACAAAAGAACTAGGAACTCTTTAAGAACGAAAAAGATAAATCAGGCATTAAAGGTTGTTGATGAAGAATCAAGAAATTATGTGTTACAGACTAAATTGGAAGCCCTTGAAAGTGATTATTATGAGTCTCCAAATAGATTAGCAGAAGATGCAAGTGAAGATGAGTATGATTTCGAGAAAGACATTGAAGGAACAGATAAAACAAAAAAAAAGATTAGAAAAAGAGCGAAAAACCCAAAAAAGAAAAGCAGAAGAGAAAGTTATGTTGTCAGGAATTTAAATCTCAAAAAAACTTTAAAAGAAGAAGGATTGGAAAACCCTGATCTTGATTTCCCTAATTTTGTTAACTCCAGGGTTTCACGCCCTAGATATCCTGGCAGAAAATTTTGTTCGATATGTGGGAATACTTCATCTTATACATGTCCCCGTTGTGGAGAAAAGTATTGTTCCAGAAAGTGTCATGATGTACATAAAGATGTCAAATGCTTGAGATTTGAATATTGAGTGTACTTCTTTCACCTACTTTTTGAGATAGATATTCATATAAAAATTAATATTTTATTTGCGTATGGCAAACACAAAAGAAAATACCTCTCTATTAGACAATATCGACGCACTCCCTTTGGCTCTAAAAAAATTCATGAAATATGAATACCTTGTTTTTTATGATGAGAGTAAGCAGAATGAGAAAGAAGTTGAGGAACTCAAAAATAACAAAAAACAAATTCAGCTTCGTTCCTTATTCAGTATTCTTTTGATATCTATGTATTTAGTAAATAGCTGTACCTGCTCCTGTGAAGAAGGCATCATGGGAATATGATTTAGAGGATAAAGATGGCCCATTCGAACTGCACTATGATGATAATGACGAATGGGAAGATGAAGATTATGATTACGACAGGGAAATATATGATCAATTAATGGATAACATAAACGAAGAAATTGAAGCAGACATTTTGAATAACTTAATGAAGAAAAATCTTGATCAAGATCTGAATATCAGAAATTTGGATTTGATTCCAAATAGTTCGAGACTTCGTCAGGAATTAGCAAAAGAATATGACAGTAGAGAAGAGTATCGTGATGAGGATTTTGAAAATCCTCCACTTCCTCCTGAGGATGAATGGGAAGATGTTGATGATTTTGACGATGATTATGATCCTGACAAAGATCATGAAGAGTAACTGATTTTTTTAGTCAGCAAATAGCTGGACTCAAAATTAATTGTTCAAATAATCCTAAAGTATTCTTTTATACAAATTAGATAGACTGTGGTTAAATATACATAGGATTGTATTAGACTTTAACATTGTAATAATTTTATTGATGAAATGTCAAAAATTTCTGAGACAGAAAAAGATACATTACAAAAGAAACAAATATTCCATGAAAGATTTAAAGTAACTGAGTGGTTAATGAACACGGAATCTGCTAGAATTTACATTGGTGAGATAAAGTTTCGGCTTATATTTAATGTGACAGGGGTGGATCTACTGTCCCAAGAAGACATCCTCATCAAATTTGTAAGAAAATAGTAATTTTGTCTCAAAATGAAGACTAAAGTTGGAAACATTCGTCCTAACTTTCCTCAATTCTATGATACCTTGCCCAAAGGTAAATTATATTATGATCTGTTTTATTTACACTGTGTGAAGGTATTGCTCCAAAATTAAGATGGCACGATACTGTCGAAGATACAGAGACTTATATCTACACAAGAAAAGGACCCAATCTATTGAGTCTATTCAAATACTTTTCTTCGAAGTTTAGCCCAATAACTATAGCATCGATATTTCATTCGATGGTACAAGCCCTTTGATCTGGTAATATTTTAGATTCTACACTTGGAAAGGCTTCATAACCTCGGACTCTATCATTCTAACTTAAAACCAACTAAAATAGTTATTGGTGCAGCAGGAGAAGAAGATAAATTATATATTGTGGGATTTGAGAATAGTTTGAACATAAAGGACAACACCAACAAGAAATCCATATATTATAGTAATCATATATTAAATATAGAAAATGTGTTTTCCTCAATCGGAATCCATCTTGGGGAGAGTAAGTTGGATATTATTTGAATATAATATCGAAGGTTATGGCTATCGAGACGATT
>Ga0065720_1019172_pt1 | contig 34220 bp, 11 predicted proteins | sample Thericmetagenome_FD_59107 | JGI IMG/M metagenome (GOLD analysis project Ga0065720, IMG submission 59107) | Thermophilic microbial communities from the Joint Bioenergy Institute, California, USA of rice/straw/compost enrichment - eDNA_2 v2... | ecosystem: Engineered > Solid waste > Grass >... | reverse complement strand
GGGGGGGGGGGAGTTCTGGGTGAGCAAATAAATACGGTTATACGTCTCCAACTTCTAACTACAGCAATATTGGTTTCGTGTGAGACCTGTCTTCTCTCTTCTCTCAAATTTGACACCTCGCCCACTGCCTCTGAACCCATCTCAGGGGTTTGTTGAACCACCAGACAAAACAAGCGATGAGCCTGAATGGACATCAAATACATGTATAAATTAGTATGCACATCAATATTGGATAGTCAAGAATGTCAAGTTAGCGCCAAGCACTTAGGCGCCAGAAGTCACTGAACTTACCCATCCCACAATAGAAGTATAAAGGTTTTTGGCAGAGTGGAGGTTTCTCTGTCACAGTTTTGTTTAGGCTTTCTAGATAATACATTTGCTACTAAAAAGTATTGACTTACCTACGGTAAACCAGAGGGCCTAGAAGGATGTAGACCTTCAGGCATTTTGGTAATTACTCTAGTTATAGTAGGCTCCATTAGCCTGGCCATGATAATTATGGGCCGTTATGCGACTGCTAAGGCTATCAGTATGGTAGTCTTCAGAATACAAATATATGATATATATACATTCTTAAAGTATATATAACAGAAATAGGATATTTTAAAAACAGCGTACAAACGAGGTCTATGTTAAAGCTTTGTTAAGATATTTTCCGGCGAAGGAAACGAGGGAGGATGTGCCACAAAAGCAGGACGGAAGATGTCAAATGGACCAATCGAGTCATTGTTACCGACACATTATGTATTACTGTTATGACCAACAAGGGCTGAACTTGAAGAGTGGGCCCAGCGCAGAGAAGCAATCAGAACAAAAAGTGTTGTGACCAATCAAACCTAGAAAATCATTTGAGTATAATTCGTAAAGGTAGAAGAAGAAGATGATGATTCTGTTTTTTGGCCGCGTTCTACCCTACTGGGGTACTGGGCTGTGCCCACGACGCCGGCGGGCATGGTTATACTATCTAAAGCTACTTACAACTTATAGAGTTCTGCGCCAGGGAAAGCCTAATGGCAGAAACATGCGCGTGGTTTAAAGGTAAAGGTAAAGGAATACTGGAGAAAAGCTCATGTATGGAGGACCTGCTTAGCCACTCGTCAGAAGGAGTTCCTCAGTCAGTAATAGATACAGTTTTCAACCAACAACTGGTAGCCGCAGCATATCTTGCGTAAAACTATGTTAGTACGTCAGTCCCTCAGGTTTCAGAGCCTGACTACTCCCTTCCAACCCATTTCAGGAGGTTGAAGAATCATCACGGCCAAAAAATCAGATATGGAAATATTGAACTTTTATATACTAGTAAGGCAATTGGTATGTATATATGTATATTTTTCGACCACTAACTACCATATCTAGGTACCCAGGTCGTACCCACGGCGACGTCGGGCAAGAGGTTGCTAAATACATTGCGCGGGGGAAACCCTTTTTTTGGCGAATACCAGCGCGTAGCTTGTGCCCGCTGGTCCAGCTGGTCCAAGCGGGGAGATGGGAGGTTGAGCTGGTCGAAGCCCGGTTGAGCAGCTTGTACCCGCTGGCCCAAGCGGGGAAGTTAGGGTTGATCGTGGTCAAAGGCCAGGTGAGTGTGAGGTGGAGGGAGCCGAATTCGAACCGACGACCTGCTGGGCCATAGCAAGTGTTTCCAGGAGCAATGCATTCCAACTGCGCCATCCCCCCAGTAAGGCATTCCCAATTTGATGTTTTGAGGATTTGAAACATTCATCTGCAGGTAGGCTAAATTAGGACACAGTTTTTTTAAAGCTACTGATATGTAATGTCTCAAATATGCTAAACACTCAATAAATGAAAATAAACCCACACTTTTCATTTGAAGACCTTAGGAACTCTATGACTTAAGCGGCTCTACAGAATGTCTATAAGGACGATACCTAATACAACTGGAAGTCCCAACGATCACACAACCTCCTGAGATGGGTTTCAACGCAGTGTCCAGGATGTAGAACTTACAGACTGAGTTCCTCACGGTGTAGTGTATGTGGCTTCCTGTCGTCACCAATTGTTGCTTGACAACTATTTATCGTGAGATCTTCTCTCAGAAGCATAAGCCTTGAACCAATTTTAAACACATCTCAGGAAGGATAGCTGGATTGTCACCAACTAAATATACAATGTTACGGACTAGGCTCCTTAGTAAACGAACTTTACAATTGAAATAGGGAAGTTCCCTCTAAACAGCTGAGGAATTGCTCTATTATAAACGATTATAATGAAAATCTTCATATATTAATCTGCATCTACGGAATGTATATCTGGAAAAGTCTTACTAACGGTTGTTTAAGAAATCTAATGTATTTAAAAGTACAGCGCCTGTAATTTCACTTTCTTTCCTATATTTACATCTCCTCCATCTTCGACAAGCTTAAGCATGAACTATAAGATTACACATCACGACCAACAAGGGCGCTCTCTGGAAAGTGGGTTCCATGCAACCAACTGATCGGAGGAAAAAGGGAGTTGTGACCCACCAAACCCAGATATCCGGCCCCATTTGACATGTAACGATGGTGGGTAGTGAATAAGCCAGCTTCCTGTCTTTGGAATCGCTAGTCATCCAAGGGCTTTCTGGAACTTCCCAGACACGTTCTAGCCCGTTGGATTCAGGAGGTTTCTGGCCATGGAGATTTTGCCGAGTATTATCGACGCTTCGGCCACCCTCCGGAGGCCATTAAGATATGCATGTGCGGTCAGGTAAGTTCGCCACGGACAGCTTGGTGTATGTCCTGTCGCTACTTGGGGCAACCCAGATGCAGCTCGGCTCGATACTCGAGCTTTCTACAAAACCTTCAATCCGCACTTGAGACGTGTCAATGAGCTTCGCCAATATGGTGAGATCCTTGACCCATCAACACTAGAGCCACTCCCTATTCCTCTAAATCGTCTTTCCTCGCCTGAAGTCAGAGCAGACGAAGAGGAGGCGTCAAAACCACTCGAGATTGTTGTTCCACAAGCTCTCCCCAATGGTTGATTTTCCTTTTCTCTTGTTGATTGCAAAGAATGTCTCTCTCTCTTCTAGTAATCTACGCGCAGGTTTCTGCCAGGAGGCTTTCCCTCGCGCACAAGGGTTCAGTTGTAAATAGTTATCATTAGCACAGCTATGCCCGCCGGCGCCGTGGGCACGGCCCGGTACCCCGTCTGGGTAGAACGTGGCCGAAAGATAGAATCATCAGCATCACGTACTAGTAGTACCTATCTTGTGACAATCTAGACAGGCCTCCTGAGTTCAAGAGGTAGCAGGCCGCTGGACTTCTTTGCCCAGATGGCCCTACATGGAATATATCTACATCTTATATACCTTCGTGCCTTCTTTGCCTTCCCTTCTCAATGGCATACAATATTGAAAGTTAATATCCTCGGGTGTTAAGAATCAATGCCATTTGGCGTTGAAGAACTACTCCCCAGTGCGTGGGGTCGATGGGGGCGGATATCTCGGCTTGATTGGTCACAGCTCCCGTTTCCTCCGATCAGTCGGTTGCACGGAGTCCACTTTCCAGAGAGCCTTTTTGGTCGTGACAAATAGTTCTATACTAAGGCCACAACGCTATAGAGGCAATACCAAGTTCATCTTAAGTAGGTGATATGTATACTTCTTTATATTTCATATGTGAGGAGTTTTAGTATACTTGCAGACAGTATCAGGGTACCAAAGGACTACTAGGATACCTGTAAGAAACCTTAACTTTTTACTGCTTAGACTCTTCCAATAATGATGATTTAGATCTCTATCCTGTCGAAAAAGCACTTATTCTTATAACACGTCTATCAGAAAAATCCATATTGTTACGGCCAACGGAACGAGGAAACTCTGCCGAGAAAAGCAGGATGCGAAATACCGAAGGACAGACCAGCAGGTCAATATCACCGCCAAGACCAAATTATCATGGCGTGATACTTCAGTATCACTCGGTGGTACTTGTGATGGCAGGAGTATTGCCGAAGGAGATTCTCATGTATATAGGCCTAGCTAGCCGCTCGTTAGGAGGACTTCTTCAGTCAGCAATAGAAACAGTTGTCAACCATCACCAGCTGTTGGTTGACAACTGTTTCCATTGCTGCATGAGGAGTCCTCGTCATGGTTCCGGGGAATGGGTGCTTCTATATGCAATCTATATTGGAAGCTGTTTGCATGTCTACCTTGTTACCGTTGCCTGTTTAATTGGGCCTTGATGATGGCTTTTCTCGCGGTTATTGCAGTGTATCGCAGTATGATAACTGTAATAAATGCGCTTCCCCTTCTGGTTGATCCGCCTCTTGACTCCACTCAGGGCCTTCCCGTTGGCCCCCTGCTATGCTGTCTGCGGTGCAGCTGCCGGTCTACGCTACCAGCCGTAACAACTTGTTTGGTTGTCATCTAGCTATTGCGTTTTCCTTCAATGGTCTATGCCCCCTTTCCAGACCTATATACATATGCATTAACTACTACTACCCAAGTCTGCCTAAGATAACTTATCAATTAGCTCCTTCAGTAATTACATGGTTGGTCCTTCATATCAAGCTTTGATTTATGTTATAACTTGCTATCTGGAGACTTGACTAGTATCCGCTCAAGTCCTCGACGCAGCTCTGGATTCATGCCCTTGCTATTCGGACGCCCAGTCTCACGGTCGACAAACACTTGAACGAATTCTCCTACGGACTTGACAGCTTCCTGACCCTTCTCAAATAGAGCGATCTCATACGTGACACTTGAGTTGCCAATACGGTTGACACGTAGTGCAAGCTCTGCAACAGCAGGGAATGAGATGGACGAGAAATAATCGTTGTGAGAGTGAACAACCATGCCATATTGCGGCGATGTAGGCGGGTGAAGACCACAATTTTCGATAAGATATGTGTTGATAACTGAGTCGTACAGAAAGTTGTAAATGGAATTGTTCATGTGGTCGTACATGTCATTGTCGGCCCTTGATGATAAGTGAGCAATGTGACTCGTTTGAGAGAGCAAACGCAGAACACGAAGCAAATGATAGGGGATAACATTTAAATTAACTGTCGAATAGGATGCCCAATGATAGCAGGGAAGCTTGCTTACCATCGAGTGCGGTACTCCAAGATGTAAGGGTAGTCCGCTCTTTTGCGGCTCTTCAACTTGTTGAGGTCAGCCATCGCAGTCAATGGCAGAAGGCAAGCTTGCTCTGAAACCAAGACAACAGTTGGATTCTCTCAGCATACAAAAACACTCAGACACCTCCCATAATTTCGGGGATCGATCGGCATCAAATCGATGATATTTATCTTCATCCGAACCTTAACCACCGCAGGTGTTCAAGCCGAGGCTGCGGCAAGTGTCGGTGCTCTCTGCTGCAGCAGGGGTAGCAGCGGACCCGTGGAGCGGGGATTGCGGGGAATCCCTGCTTGCGGTGCAGTTGTGCCTCGTCTCACCGCCTAAATTTTCCAGACAACTGGCAGAGGGATCATTCAGCAGCATCTTGACGAAACGCAGGGTCTTTTGTATTGGTTTCTTGATTGAATCCCCAGTACGCGGCGCATGCGACACGCCACTTGTGTGCTGCCCCCCGTCAAGTCAACGCTGGCTTTCCTAAAATACCTATCGGCATTGCCCATCCGGCGCCTGAGGATGGCAGAGTCCCTTGGCCATCTTGTCGCGCAGGCTCCTTGCCCATCGTCATCCTCGTCGCTAGCGCCATCCTCGTCATCACAGAACAGTCAAGACAGCAGCCCCAAGAATGATTCACCAAAGAATATTGAAAATGATGCCGCTACTTCATCGTCCAGTTCCGACATCCTGATCCTACCCCCGCCCAGAGTTGCGCAATATTATTTCAAGGACGGCTTGCGCCGGGTTGTTCCCTACTTCTACACATACAACACATGGTGCAAAGAACGATGGCGCGGCAGGAAACTGATCGATATCTTCGAGGCCGAATTCCGTGACAGACCTCTCGAGTACTATCGGACTGCCATGGAGACGGGGCACGTTCTCGTCAATGGCAAGGTGGTGGGCCCGGACTACATTATGAAGAACGGCGACCTTGTCTCGCACACAACACATCGCCACGAGCCCCCCGTCACCGCCGAACCGATCCGCATTATTCACGAAGATGATGATATGGTAGTAATCAACAAGCCAGCGGGCGTACCCGTTCACCCGGCGGGACGGTACCATTACAATTCTGTTGTTGAGATTATGAAAGCCGAGAGGCCACCCGGTTTTTCTCCGAAACCTTGCAATAGGCTCGACAGGCTGACAAGTGGAATCATGTTCCTCGCTAAGACTGCGAAGGCTGCCGACCGCTTGGGCACTCAGATTCTGCGTCGTACAGTCCGGAAGGAGTATATTGCTCGTGTTATCGGCAAATTTCCCGATGGCGAGATTGTCTGTGACCAGCCCATTCTTCAAATCTCACCGAAGCTAGGTCTCAACAGGGTGAGGGCCAACGGCAAGCCTGCGAGGACGGTGTTTAAACGTCTCGCTTATTACCCTCCAGCCACAAACTCAAGCCCTGCGCAAGGTTCTGATAGCTCGCTGAACAGTGGCGCACGATTGGAGTCTGGGGTTATGGAGCAAGGGTCCAATTCTGACAAGCGCAGAATAGACGAGGGGTATTCAATCGTCCGCTGCCTTCCTGTGACGGGACGGACACATCAGATTCGGGTACATCTGCAGTTCCTTGGTCATCCGATTCAAAATGATCCCATTTACGCAAACCAGAAGGTCTGGGGCTTTGACTTGGGTTTTAACGATGCGGATGCAACCCAAAACAGCGACGAGGATGTCATAACGCGCCTTTCTCGCATGGGCAAGGACCAAGTGGCTGATGCCGTCGCCTACCACGACGAAATGGTGGATGAGTATTACAAAAAAAGGGCGGAGAAGATGTCTGGGGAAGTGTGCGAAATCTGCAAAACTCCCTTGTATACCGATCCTGGAGAACAGGAACTCTCACTGTGGCTCCATAGTCTTCGGTACGAGGATATCGAGGGTAAATGGAGTTATGTCAGCCCTTTGCCCTCTTGGGCATTACCCCCTGAAGGGAAGAGCGGCCCAACTGAGGTCGGCGGACTGGAGGATCTTGTGGTCGCAGCAGGGAACGATATCCCTGAATAAGCTTCCTCTAGGCAAACCGTATTGACAGGATATTCAACATAGTATGACCAAAGACACATCGCGATGCAGCTATCGCCACAAGTTCCCGGTATTCTTTTCTTGATTTAGGGGGACCGCAGAGCCCTTCGCAAGTGTCGTTCCCCTCCCCGCCGACAGTCGCAATAGGTATGTGATTTTTGATGTGGTGAGGTAATATCTCTCATTTTAAACGTGGCCAGCCGAATGGAGTTCGTGACTCACAATATAAGTGTCAGGACTTACTCTGACTGGTGTATTCGCAGCTTTGTCTTGGAAGTTTGATGAGCCCTTGTTGCTCATTCAGGAATCCGTCAATAAACATACGAGGGCGAGATCTCTCCTCCCCAATTCCTTGATCATTCTAGGGGAAAAGTCTCCGCTTTTTCATCACAAACAGTCCGCGGTTGCCACGGTCTCTTGGGCAGAGTAGATCGGCCGATTCGACCGTCGATGTAACATATTACGACGAGCAATGAAGGAGCAAGTCAAATGAAAATCGGCGCTCCCATCCTTAAGCGTTTAAATGCCTTGAAGCAAGTGATTGTAAAATCCTGGGCGCAGCTCGGATGTCTCCAGCTATACACAAGCAGTACGTGGGACGGATCGGTCATGGCGTCACTATCCCGTAGGTTGTTCTGGTGATTGACGCCAGTTATTAGACGGCTTATCCACATCTGCTACCTAAATATGTGTGCTTCCTTGGCTAAAGCTCGCCTGGTGTACACTTGTACTATTTGAGGCCTAAATTCCTCCATGTCCACTCCTCCCTAAAATCCATGGCCAAACCCACTGCGACACGGTGCAAGTACTTGAGGGTCTAGTAAGGCCAAAGCATGCCTAGCAAGCCGATAAGATGTAGTTACCCAAGCACCTGAATTAATTAACATTGTGTTCTGCATTTGGCGATTACTTTGCTCGGGTCACTCGTAGTTTGTCTGTTCATGTCCAACGCTACCGCCAAGGCGAAGGGCAAACTTGAACCTGTCATTACTCAAAAATAAATGAAGGTGATAGGCCAAAAAGTCTAGCTAAGGCACTGAGCATTCACTGTCTTGAGGGTTTACCTTGACCTATGTACATCAAACGGTCAATGTGGTTAACGATGCCACTTGATTAGGCGCCATGCGAGGGCCATCTCTTTCCCACCCAGATATCCGGGAGCGACAATGTGATCATCTTCGGTCGCAACAACCGGCATTTCCTGCCTGTGCCCTGGGCAAGTTGATCCACTTGATCATCGAGTCCCAGCACCAATTCTCAGCTCTCAGCCTCCACCATCCTCTATCGGCTGCTAGGACGAGCCCCCTGCTGGGGATGGGGCAACGGTGACACCTCTTGTCTTCCATCGATACCCCAGTATGCTCAACATGCTCCACCTGGGGCAAAAGCCCGGCCATGCCGCATCATGATGGGGTTTTTACAAGCAGTCAAGCAAATCTTATAAGGGCGAGGGCCCGGGATATCTGGGATTTGTCAGAATAAGCTTCGCCCTGTCCAAACACATCTCCCGGCAGTATTTTCGGCCAACACGTGCGATTCGAGGATTATACTTGCCAACCATCCGGACACATTTCAGCGTTGAGATCATAATAAGCACCATGTCTACGACAGTCGAACACAAAGCTGAACATCCAAACATGTCACAGTCGCAATCTGCTGGTCAATCCATCGACTCTACCCCCATGTGCTCCCGAAAACTGCCAGTCCCTAAGCCTACTGGCAAACCAGCCAAGAAGAAGGGTTAGTTACGACAGTCCTTTACCTGGTGTTCCCCGTATCCGATCATCGGTTGACGATGTCTCATTTCGGCATCTAGGCAGCAGGAGCGTGTCGACCATGTCAGCCGAACAAGTTGCTAGAAAGCGCGCCAATGACAGAGAAGCACAACGGGCAATCCGGGCTCGTACGAAGTCGACCATCGCAAATCTGGAGCGAGAAGTTGGTGAGCTTAGAAGAAAGTGCCAGGTATTACAGGAGAGAAACAGAGAGTTAGAGCGCAGGCTTTCTGCATGCACCTGTCGAGCTAGCCATCCAGCATATCCAGGCCCAGGTATGGCGCTATATTTCCTCCCTCATGATTCAATCCGCTAACTGAGTACATCAAAAGGTTTTGATATGGATGGATTGCCACAAGCAGCGTCTCCTGTCTCGGGCCCTCCTCCCTCCGTTCCCACCATTACACCAGAGTATAATGGACAGGCTCCCTTCGAAACATCATACCTTCCCACTCCCGAACCATGTCACTCGTGGCCAACAGTCGTTCCCGTTTCATCTACAGTTGCTGTTCCTTCTGGAGTTTCAAGCCCATGTTCATCAGTTGGGCCGGCAGACGATTACGTCCCGGCATACATCCCTACCAGCGTGCCGTCTTCCATGGTTGAGGGATCCGTCTTGCCGGGACAGTCATCTCCTTGTCTTGAATCGAAAGAATATCAAAATATCAACGCTGGTACGCTCCTTTGGAACTGAATCCCTTTCAAAGATCGACACTGTTGCTAATGTGATGTGCTGTTCACTTACAGGGCACCAACAACATTACCCAAGCGCCACCATTACTCAAACATCATCGGCTTATGTCCCACATCAACCTTGGTCCTTGTACCCTACAGCGTCATACTTTCAATGAGACTGCACCACATTAAAGAAAGGATTTCAGTACGGTGTTGATGAACTGAAAGATACAACAACGCTTGCTTTGACGACATAGGAGCACATAGAACGAGTCTTGAGACTCGACATTGCTGCATGAGGGCATTGGCAAGCAGAGCGCGACATTATCACTCAAGGAAACTCGGGTTGGCAGGCGGGTTTTATCATGGGAAGAAGGGCGTTGTTTCTCGGGACGGATCTCTGAGGTTACAGTGAAGTATCGTGGGCATCGGACAAGGTGGTTGAGAGTTCAGTGGGGAGTTCAGGGGAGAGGGGACGGCGTTATAACTCGATATATTTCTGGGACACTTCATCTGATTTAGGCAAGACCTGCGGAGAAGCATATGGCGCTTGGGTGATTCGGCATCTCGGAGCAAATACAGTCATTATAACATGTTTTCGAAAATCAAAAGGGCAAGCACATGCTTTGTGGGCTTATGTCGAAGAGTTCGTCAACAATTAGGGACACCAACGGTTGAGAGGAAACTTGTTGCTGGTGTTTTGGGGACATCACACCTTTCTACCTACAATAACCTAGAGTTCAGCTGGGATACGGCCAGGATGTTGTGTTAAGCTTTCTTGAACTCGCTAGCAGGAATAGAGACACGCTAACCTGCAAGTGCCGATCCTCGGTGGAGCCAACTATGGCCGGCGGATGGAGTGGATCTACCAGACGACAGTTAACTTGAAACTAAAGACACCCTCTGTGATTGTGTTTTTTTGATTTTAATTTTGATTTCACCTTTCTCTTTTGAAAGGGGGAAGGGTATACGGGCGCAGAAACCAGGAAAAAGCCCAGATGCTTGGTTATGTACAAGGTACCCAAGTAACTGGAGGAAACAAGGACATTATATTAGTGACTGAGCTTAGATAGGAATATACCTACTGTAAAGATGTAGCTCCTTGCTAAGGGCTAAGCGGGGAAGCAGGTCAAGCGTTCAGCTCTTGGATTTCTCCTGCAGACAGCAGATATCAACTTGCACTCCTTTCCCCAAAAAGCATGATTAACCAGAGGCAGTAAGAAACATGTGGAGTTCGCAAGGTTCTCGACCAGCATCGCTGGACAGTGCAGCTGGGAGCCAGTAGGGCATGGAGTTTCGCCCCTCGCGCTTTGGCTTACTGAGGCGAGGCCTTTGGCACCCCAGATGTGCTTGGCTTGTCCTTGTTCCACCATCGGTCCCTCCTGTAGGCATAGCCGGAAGATGCCATCCAATTGAACTTGTATCGTCGACCGACAATCGTGACTAATTTGGAGAAGGCAATGCCCACAACTCCGGAAAACTAGAGAGGCACTTACTCACCTGTGTACCCAGGCCATGTCCATTGAAAATGAGAATCACGGATCTTTCGGCCAAGCCACTCGGAGACACTGTGTCCCGTGCCATTTGGGGGGCGAAGGCTAAGCCGCAAACAAAAAAGCGCATCAATGTCCAGGTTTCCTAGCTCATCCAACCGCAATTGTCAAGGGAAGCATGCTATCTAGTGCCTCCGATGGCTAGACATCGACGTACACAGACAACCGTTGGATGACTACTCCACACTTACCAGTAAGAGCGTTCTGGAGCTCTCGTCAGCTACCGTGAGGAGGCAACTTATAACTCCCTTGAGAGATGTCGAACTGCTGCACGAATAAAGAGCGCTAAAACCCGAAAACCTGGGTGTCAGGAGTTGGAGTTTCCCATTGCCAATAGACCGATCTCGCCAGCAGCTTTTTTTTTTTTTAAAAAAAAAGGCTGCTTAGTAGCCGAGGACATGTCCAACAAGTGCTGTAGTTGGACTGGCCAGTTGACGTCATTGTGGATGTGATAGGATGCCACTCTGATAAACTGATCGGTGGCGATTAGCACCCGGGATCGACAATAATTATCCGAAAGAGAACTGCCCTCGTGTAAGGTGCTTGTACGGAAATGCCGCTGGCGTTAGCAAACACACACTTGCTGCTGAAAGAGATATTTGGTCCTCATGGAGCCCGAGGTGGATCAGCAGGTGATGTGCTGCTTGGGGCTTTTAGTTGGTTACTTTCAGTGGGTAAGCTGGACTCAGTATTGCAACCACTTTGCCCATGATTGCAGAGAGACCGGATTAGGGTAGGCGATAGACAGCTTTAGTGTATCAATGCATTAGAGGTTAGCTGTGTAGCAGAGTCGATCGTACATGTCTACGGTATGCGAGTGGAGCAGGCTGTGTCGCAAGCTCTTCCATCAAGATATGATATCAAGCGCACATCTACCGCTGTCGCGCGGCTCCCTGGCCCAGAACATGAGCACGATAAGGCAGCATGGTGGTCATCAAGCAACTGATCGCCTAGTCAAAAAGGGAAGAATCGCAAAGTAAATTGCCCGTGCATAGCAATTTCAACGGTCTGGGCATCAGACATGTCGCTATCAGTCCGGTCTAGATGACGTTGGTTAGGCAGGAGTGCGAGCAGCTCCGCGATGACGGTTGATGAAATTAGACTTTGTGGCAGTGTTGCATCTCAGAGTTGCCATTAGCCGCTCCCGATTCCCGATGCAACTCCAGGGACGAGGCCAGCACGTTACTAAGGCTTAGCGCCGCGCGATTCGCTCTATTCGATTGGCTGACCCCGCACGTGGGGATCATTCACAGACCCACTTGCGCCACCAGGCGCTCAAATCGCATCAACGCCAAAACAAGGGGATCTAAATCGCAACGACAGATGGAGAATGTGTGTGCTTCTTAACTCCGGCCCTGCTCCGACATGGTCAAATGTACCCACTTATCGCGGGGAGCTCTCTCCTCTGCTCGGAGGTGTTGATGGGTGTTGCTATAGGCTCTGATTTTTTTCACATATCTGGATTGGGGAACGTCGGTATATGACGGGCGAGGTTGCCCAATTGTTTCTCCAGGTGCCGCCCCGTCTGTAGCGTTCCCCAAGATCAGACCCGACAGCACGAGAGCTCGCATGCCGCCGGTCTCGTGAATACTATTTGCGTTTCTCTTCATCTCCTCAGATTGGCGATAGTAACGTATCATCTTCCGACCGTCATTGAGTCTGTACGAGTTCAGTCGGGTCCATCTTGGCTCTGTATTCTCTATGGGCAACCACCAGGCTCACCACTCGACCTCTGATAACAATGACGTCGAGATCTTTCCGAGACCGATCCGGGCTTGTGCCGATGCAGAAATAGAACGGCAATTTCCACCTCTCCGTTCCCAGGATGCAGAATCCACCGAGTTTTCTCTAGGTTCTACCACTCACTCGCCGTCCCGGGACGACCAGGAAAGCCGGGTAGTTGCCTGGAGCGATCTCCCTCGAAAGGATCAGCTCATTGTTATCACTTTGGCAAGACTGAGCGAGCCTCTCACGCAGACTTCGCTCCAATCATATCTGTATTATCAGCTCAAGTGGTTTGATCCCAGTCTGCCCAATTCCGTGATCTCGAGCCAAGCAGGTATTATACAGTAGGTGTCTTTCCAAATGTTGTCATGGCGGCAATGCCTTGGGAAGTGGCAATTTTTAATACCATGTCGGCAGCGCGAGCTTTACGGCGGCTCAGTTTTTGACGGCCATGCTCTGGGGTCAGGTTGCCGACTCTAGTAGGTTTGGCCGTAAGACTGTCTTGCTAATTGGTCTTGCTGGTACCCGTGAGTCACAACATCCATCCTGGTGGAAATTGAGCGTCTATTGTAATGCTAATGCATGTGTAATATTAGTTGTTTCGAGTATTGGATTTGGCTTTTCGACCACTTTCTGGCAGGCACTCTTATTCCGATGCCTTGGAGGCATCACTAACGGTAATGTAGGCGTTTTGAGAACCATGTGAGTGTTGTCACCTGTGCTCCAACTATTCTCAGATCATGTGTTGTGCTGACAGCTTTGGGTTAGGATAAGCGAGACAATCCGAGAAAAGAAGTGAGTTTGGATGCCCTCGGAATTCCAGTTAGCGAGTTTTTGTCAGTTTCAACGTTAACGCGAACAACCTACAGGTACCAGTCTCGCGCATTTCTATTACTGCCCATGACATTCAATATTGGTACCATTATCGGACCAATACTCGGGGGGGTCCTATCGGACCCTGCTGGTAGCTATCCGGATCTATTTGGGAACATTGCCTTCTTCCAGCGTTTCCCATACGCCACCCCAAACCTTGTCTCTGCTTTCTTCCTTTTTTGTGCAATGCTTTCTGTCTGGCTTTGTTTGGAAGAGGTAGGTATCGCATCTCATGTTTTTGTCCAGTGATCTGTGCATCTAACAAAGGCACAGACACTAGATTCACGCCTAGGGATGCGTGATCGGGGCTTAGAATATGGCCAGAAGATTGCTACATGGCTGTTCCACTTTCGACGGAGCGGAGGGTACACACTCCTAGCGTCTGACAATGACAATGCATACGTTGATCGGTCTAGAAACACACGCTGTCACCGATCATCCATTTCCTCTTCCTCGTCCCCTGCCCCTCGGAAACTGGCTCGACGCCGGTATACTCGAAAGCTGCCATTCCGCCGCATCTTTACCCCAAATGTTATTTCGACCTTCATTGCCAGCTTTCTCCTTGGTTTCCACGTTGGAACCTTCAATTCGTTATGGAATGTCTTCCTCTCAACCCCTGTCTATGACCCAGCCAAAGGTCCTGAATCATCACACGCATTACCTCGTCACCTCCCTTTTATCTTCACCGGCGGTCTGGGCTTACGTCCACGCGAGGTTGGCTTGGCTATGGCAATTTTGGGATCCATAGGAATTGGTCTACAGTTGTTCGTCTACCCATGGCTATCATCACGACTTGGCACACTCCACAGCTGGCGATTGTTTTTGTTATTCTTCCCCGTCACATACTTCCTTGTGCCATTCCTGAGTCTGCTACCAAGCGATAGCCCACCGCCAAGCCCCAAGGATGGCGTGCTAGTATGGATAGCAATCACTTTGGTGCTCTTCATTCAGGTCATCGGACGGACCTTTGCCCTGCCAGCTCAGACTATCTTGGTCAACAACTGCACTCCACATCCAAGTGTGCTGGGTACTGTGCACGGCATTGGACAGAGTGTCGGTAGCTTTGCTAGGACAGTAGGTCCTGTGACTGGAGGTTTTTTGTACGGATTAGGTCTTGCCAGGGGTATCGTCGGGGCCGTATGGTGGGGGCTTAGTGGCATCGCGATATGCGGATTTATCGCCAGCCTGTTTGTTCGCGAGGGTAACGGGCACGAGGTTTGGTTGGAGGGCGACGAGGAAGAGTAGTGGTTAAGTGAGAGCACATACTAGCACAAGCAGGAATGCACCGGTAGTGAATTTGCGATCTACCACTCACAAGGCAAGCATTCAAAGAAATGGTTAGATTCAGGGTTCATAGATTAACATGACGGCAATGGTCAAACCTTAATAGATAACGCCATGGACTTGTTTGTTGTACCAGGCTCCGTTAGTTACCTATTTTTCCTGGGATAGAGAGCAAGGAAATGCCGCTGTTGCGTCAAGGAGATCCCCGTCGTGCTGGCAAGCAGTGTCGTGGGTCCAAGTGCACCAAATTGCATCTTTCCTCGTTCAACTGAACCAACCACCCGCCATCCAGCAAGCCGTGGCGCTCGCTGTATTCGTGAATGTCGTATATTGGGTTTGTCTGAAGAAACAAACACTCGGTTAGAATCATAAATTATGATGGGCATGTGGAAAACCTCAACGTACCCAACCCAGACTGTGCCGTAGAGATGGCTTGTGAGATACACTATGCTGGTTTGTGTGACAGGCGTAGGTGTGCCAACATTAACCGTCACAGTGACGCCAGGCGCGCCACCTACACAGACCGTCGACGGGGGAGGAGTGCTGATCGCAAAGTGTCAGCATGAACTTTTACATAGAGGGAAGGTCAAGACATACATGGTAGCTGTCGTGGTTCGAAGCACTGTTGTGCCATCTAGTCAGTGATATTCCATACATACGACCCACATAGATCCTCAAGGGGTAGTGATCTCACCGGTCTCGGTGGTAGTCCGTCCAGGGATAGTCGTGGTGACCGTGCTGGTAACGGTGTATGTTGTTTGCGTGATAGTCGACGTGACCGCAGCCACAGCGGCAGCGGCGGCCGTGGCAGCAGGAACGGCCACGTCACGTTTTTTCTCTGTAGCCGTGTTCAGATCAGCAGCCCAAGGCCCTCGGGTGGGCCAGCCCCAACCACCACCAGGAGGCGACCAGACCGGAGGTAAAAAACTTGTGGGATAGTGGCAGCTTGCGGTCGACGTGATCGTTGTGGTCCAGTAGCTTGTAACCTGGGCGTCTGTGACAGTCCGAACAGCGGTTGAGGTGACGACGTATGTGGGATTCGGCGGGTAGTTGGTCACGGTTCGTGTCCCGCCGCTGCATGGGGCTGTGACTGTCTGAGGGACGATGATGAGGGTGTGTGTTTGGATGAGTGTCGTCAAGACGGCTGTAAGTGATACTAAGTTAGCCACATCTGCCATGATCCCATGCACGGGGCCATCCATAGGGGTTGACCTACTTTGGGCCCTTGCGGTCGTAGTATACCCAACAACGACCGTTGGGGTTGCCTAAACAACATTATTAGGTTGATTTGACAGAACCACCAATTTCAGGGGCGTACACATACTGTCACCCAAGTTGTCTGGGGCACGCCGATAGTGAGGTGGATAACACGCTGAGACTTGATCTCATTTCCAGACAGCACAATTTTCCAAGTGCCCGAAATCATGGCAGAATAAGGAATGCCACTACGCAATGTTGTTAATGAGTAAGATGTTGGATGCCGCAGGTTGTGACAGAAACCCTGCTCACCATGTCGATGTGACCTCGACACCATTAGGGTGAGTGTTTATGGCCGAGCAGACATAGTGGTTGTTGTCTGGGCTAATCAGGATCGGGTTGAGGGTCTCTCCAGAGCACTCTGAAGGGATATCATCTGGTTTCAGTATCGTCCACCAATAGACCTTTGGCCTACCTTACGACTTCTGTGCTTACCCTGGAAGACGGAAACAAAGCTGAAGTATTGGTTAGATGATGAATCGATATTATATGACCCGCCATTGGCGAAGTTAACTCCGTAGCTGGTACAAGCGTCGACGTGGAGCACCAGGAAGGCGAGAAGCGCCCAGAGATATCGGAGGACTACCCTGTCCATTATGGTGAGAGACAGACACTGCTGGCGTTGTCCAGACTAGCACAGCGACGCACAAGGCTACTGAGAAATGAGCCACAGAGCGATTCTGGGCATCCCATGACGAATATATACACTGGCGGCGTTATGTGCTTATCATGTCCTTGAGCAACGGGTAAACAACTGAATGCCCATCCTCGCTCAACCTGTCGCCTGGGACGACAGGGCCCGGCGGGTGATGGACCGCGGGAGAGGAACCGCGAAAACAAATGACAAGCGAATTGATGATATTGTGATAATTCCTGTCATGATATCGGGATCCAGTGGGGTAAGTGCCTTTGCGTGCTGAACTGCGTGTGGGATTGGAGAGCAGAAACGAGACACGGGACGGAAAAAGGGACGAGCAATACAACCGGCCAGACGGCATACTATATAACCCGGTTACTGGGAATATCCATAGCGATGGCGTTAGATGGCCATGGGCGTTTACACAAGGCGACTAGATTGCTATAGAGGTCGTATCCAGTCAATTGATCCCGAAGAGAGAAGTGAGCGGAGGACAACATAACAGCCCAAGGTCGGGGAGTGAGGCTGTGAGGCTGGAGTGGTTTGTGACTGATGCACTGCAGGGCATATGGAGGGGCCCGGCCTGGAGTTGAGAACATACGCTGGTTTGACTGTGATGATAGGCGGGTGATTGGCTTCCAAGTTCCTGGCACGTCTTGGCAGCCTGAACCAGGAGCCGCACCAGACTCAATATGGAGACTCAGGACCGAGCTCTTATTACCTGGCCAAAAATAGGAACAAAAAATAGCCGTATATACAGTGTGCATATATTGACATCGCACTCTGGGAGGTCGACTCTGGGATGCTCATGACAGGTTGGGAGTTGAGATTGGAACAAGTCATCTATGGATATTTGAGCCTGTTTCCAACTATGCTAGAGACCCCACACATATACAAGACGATGCCGTACGTCTGACTTGTGCTATGGTGCTGTCCACGGATTGAGGGTCTGGGACGACGGATTTTCTCTCCGAAACTCGTGACGACAATGTGTGCTGTGGGCGTGCAAAACAAGAGGGCCTGTGTCAAGCTAGATGTCAATTTTTTGGACCTGTGAAGTATGATCAAAGTCGCCCAAGGTGATGGCAGTCGCACATAGCACGGCAGGCCTTGGCTCCAGATCCGATGTCACTCTGCCGACAGGCATGGCCAACATCATGTTCTTCTTGGCAAAGGAACGCAACCAAAGAGTTTGCCACACACATCGGGGGTGTCACCGTTGTGTTGCTTTGGGATAAAAAAGAACTCCGATGTTGCTTAGCGGTTCCAGCACCGTCGTGAGCCTAAGGATTAGACGAGAGTGGGTCAAAAGGCTGTCGGAGCACGGCGACATGCGCTTCAGCCAGCACGTTAGTTTCAAAGGTGACGAAACCTAATATGTATATATGCTAGTAGTAGATTTGATCATGCCAACTCTTTATTCCAGCTGAAATGTAGAACGTTGTTGTGTTGCGGAATTTTGAGTACGTACTTGAGGGGTGTTGACCGCCATAGCCAACCCTAACCCACTAACACATTTGAGACACCCAACCTCTCAAACATTTGGATCCCAGCCTCACCGACCGTGCTCAGCGCCTAACATCAAACCTGACATCTCGGCAAGGAAACGTATCGTAACGCATATTCATTGAAACAAGATGTCGTCGCCTATCATGCTGCAGTTTTCGGGGCCGCCAATTGTGATCGAGGCCATCCCTCTCACTCGCGAGGCCTTTGCGCCCTTTGGCGATGTGATTGAGAATCCACGACCAACAACCAATCCATCCTCATTCTCATCATTGCCGCTCTTGTCACGATCTTCACTACCTTTTAACCCGGTTCCCGCCAACCAGGGTTCAGCCATCAAGTATCAGCATGTTTCACGGCCCATCAATCTCTATTCACAAGCCCCAAGCGGGCGGCCGGGAGAGCCGGTCATGAACATCTTTGTCTGCGCTGCTCGCGTTCCCCTCCCTCCAACTGCCGAGGGACCGCCCTCAGAATTCCACGTCTCGATTCTTGAGCGCCATCCCTACACAACTCAGACCTTCACTCCGCTTACCGCCGATCCATCTGCTCGCTATCTCGTTATCGTCGCGCCAACGCTTCCCCCAGACAGCCCTGGAGCTGCCAATCTTAGTAGTGATGGTCCCGATGCCGAGCCGTCCCCTGCGCTGCCCACGCCGGCAAGCATTCCCTCAGGAGCCAGCTATCCGCGGCCTCTTCCCGGGCCAGGCATGCCAGACCTGAAGCAAATGCGCGCATATGTGGCAACGGCCAGCCAGGCTGTCACCTACGGGGCGGGGACGTGGCATGCGCCCATGGTAGCGCTAGGCATGGAGGGAACGGCAGTGGACTTTGTGGTGTCGCAGTTCGCGAATGGGGTCGTGGTCGAAGATTGCCAGGAGGTGGTCTTTGGCCCGGGGGTTACTGTGAAGGTGCCCCCCTCTGCTGTCTCTGGGAAGAGAGAAGCAAGGGCATTCAAATTATGATGATAGAAGTAGGTAATGTTAATGTATCAAAGCTCACTTTGTTGCGAATCCGTTGCTACTGGCAGTACATTTACAGTATCCGGGGCACAAGGGACCAAGTACACAAGTTTAAAGGGATGAACAAGCACATGTTCATTGTCCTGCTCTTAACTCAAACTAAAGCACTCTCTTTCCATTCCCAATGAGGAAGGTTTGCAGGCCGTTAACCCTATTACGATGTGTCGATCCATCCCCTCCTCTTTGTCAAAATTCTCTGTAATCAAACCATTTGCGAAACCTTATCTGGCTTCCAGGCAGTCAACGGAAAGCCTTTTTCCTTTTTTTTTTAAAAAAAAAACAAACTCCCACATATGACTCAATATCCGAGATAGCTCCATACCTCGCGCTTCTCCCTCAAGAGTGACCACAAGACCTCTCGGTACGCTTCTCCATGCGATCCATCCACCACGGCACAAGTTCCCACTTCTCGAAAAAGTCCGAGACGTCTTTGCTGTACTCAGAATAATGACGAAGCGTCTGCTCTTCAATCGTCCCGGGAGCCATAAAGTGGTACACGTGCACCTTCCTTGTCTGCCCGATACGGACACATCTGCCTCGCGCCTGCCTGACGGTACGGGACTGGTGCTCTTCGTCATGGTGCACAAATGGGTTGGCAAAGATCACGTGGTTCGCGTTGGTCAGATTGCTGCCTGCGCTCGTCTCATTGTCGATGTCAAGTAGCAGGATCTGCCCCGCGTTTCCGTTCTTGAAGTCTTCAAGCTTCGCCGCAATATTCTCGTCGTTGACCTTGGAAAGGTTGGTATAGCGGAGCCCGGAATTCCTGAATGCGGTGTCCAACGCCTCGACAAACAAGCCATACTGAGCAAAGACGACAACAAACTCGTCCCTGGGAATGCGGTGCTTGACCAGGTCGACGACAGCCGCCGCCCGTGTCTCGTACGCCTCTTCTTGTTGGGTATAGAGACGACGGATTTCTGAGCAGCTGAGAACCGGACGCTCGTGGACGAAAGCCAGGCAATCATTAACGGGGCAGTAGAAACCCGCAGATTTCTTGCAGTCCTCGCAGAGGAAGTGCCCGCACGCAACAACGATGAATGAAAGGTCGTCTGGAAGCGGGCGTCGGCATTTGGCGCACGTCTTGGTGTCGTTGTCACCCTTGGTCAGCGAGTCGTATCCAGGCACAAAGCCACCCTCGAGCTTAGCAGCGCGTAGATCTTCAATTGTCTTGGTGAGGTGCACCAAGGTTTGCTTGAGCTCCTCGTTCGCGCGAGAAATCTGATGAGACAGGCTCCGATTCTCGCATGCCATGGCAGCTTGGAAGCTGCGGTAGCGGTTGACTGGGGCGCGCCCATCGCGGTAATGCTCGCGACCCAAAGTGCCCATGAGATGTTGCTTCAATACTGACTTCATCTCCCCGGTTGTACCGGGCACCTTCAGGTTGTGTTCGAGGCACAAGTCACGCAATTCCCTTGTCGAGCATTGGTCAAAGCGGTCGGCGTTAGCCGCATCTCGCTCCATCTGTCGAGACTTTGCGTCCTGGCAGCTCTTGATAAATGATACCAACTCTGCTTTCGACAGCTGAGTGATGACTGAGAGATCCTTCTCCACGCGCATGTCGATAGTAGCTGCATTCTCTTTGGCAATTCTCCGAATTGTTGTGTCTTCCAAGGCGTTCTCAAGCCAGCGCTGGTTCATCATCGCCTCCTTGGCTCCTCCAGGTTGTCTCTCAAGCGGCCTAACATCCGGATCAATCTTGCACCGCAGGTAAAGGATGTCTTTGGCTAGCGAACGGAGCTGCTCTTCATGTAATTTGTTAAGGTCACAGTCACTAATATCAAAGAAGTCGATCCAGGTGTATAGAGCGCTGCTCTTCCGAAAGCGAGCCGCCCAATCCTGGTTGAGGCAGTCTTCCCACTCTGGATAGATTGTCCTGCTGCCCTCGGGGTCGTCGCCGGGCACATGCGGAGCGATAAGTTGGGCTTCGTGCGGGTAGAGGTCGCCCTCATCAAATCTTGTGACGCGCTTGTTTCCAAGCAAAGCCTCGGTGAGTCGGCTGCAGATAAATTCCACTTTCTCCAAGCTGTCTTTGACGGGGTCACTCCAAGCAGCGCTCGACTCGAGATCGTGGAGCAAATTTATCCAGCTCCAGAGAAACATCTGCTTGTCGAAAAGCATCTTGAACTGTCTGCTACAGCCAGCAACACGCTGATCAAGATCACGCTTTACATCGTCGATAGACTGGACGTTCTCGTTCTGACCCAGTCCGCAAGCCATAAGTCCGAGCAGCATCCTGGCCTGAGCCTTCACGTCCCGAGTAGCGAGATCGCTTCCCTTCAGTTTGATCTGGGAGCGCGCATGTTCTGGCAACAGACTGTAGTCCTCTCCGGCATCCAAAACTTCCTGTGCGAGGAGATAGTATCGGATTGCGGTCACGGGGGCCATCGCGATCGGAACAACTGTTTCCTCGAATTCAATCTCTTCCTCGTCTTCGAGGAGATTACAACGGAAGTACTGACTCACGAACGAGTGGCCTTGATTATGGCGCTCTACGGCTAGCGAGCTGCTTTTGACGGATGATGAATAAGCGTAAAACTGTTCGCTCGGTGTCAGCTGCTCAGGCTTTGGCCCTTCGGTAATCGCCGGAAGGCCAGGCATGAGACGCGGTTCAGGGCGAGCCAAGTGTACGCCAAAAGCGTTTGCTAGCCTGCACACGGCCCCAAGATCGAAAAGCTTGGGAGTGCCAGAAAGCAGCCACTTGGAGTTAGCGACGGCATTTGCTACGAAGACAGGGATGTAGCTGTCCTTGTCATCATCGTAAGAGCACTCGTCCCAGACGATACGAGCAAAACTGCAAGCATGAAGAGACGTGGGGCTCCATACGTTGCCAACAGGTGACTTGGTTGACTGTGCATCACGACCTTGCCTTCCACGGCCTTCGGCCGTTCCATGTCCGAACTTGAGAGTAGCTCCCGTGTTCTTCTGCTGCTTGGGCTCTACTGTGTTATCGCGGAGTCGCGACTTGTAGTAGGTACGGTCGATGCCCTGAACCTGTTTATCCAAGATGTTGTCCAGCTTTTCCATTTCGGAACGGTTCAGCTGAGGGAGCAACGACTTCTCAATTAGGCTAATGAGCTTTTCCTCGTCCGAGCTTGATCGGCGAGCAGCCAGGTAAAAAGCCGTGAGGATTCGATGATTGCGAAGTGCTTCCCGGTACCAAAGGTCCAAGGCCCTCCCGCTTAGGCCCTTGGCAAGTTCTACGCCACAGCCGGACACCTCCTCCAGCTTCTCCCGGAAGGAGGGCCCAAAAACAGAACTGCTGACTATGATAATCTGCGCCCTATTGAGTTCTTGTAGCGTGTATTTGCCGTGAAAGGCCTGGCTGGTCTTGATGACCAGGACACTGCCATTTCGAGTTGACAATCCGAGGAATTTATCTATTTCCTTAGCCCACTGGTCCGTGATGTGTCTGGGAACGATCACCAGCGTTGCCGAGAGATGGTGGAAGAAGCTTTCAGCCCGGAGACCTTCTGCATCGGACCCAAATAGCTGGAAGACATTGTCTCCGAGTTCCTTGCGCCACGCGCCATCGACTTCTCGAATGCGCTCCTCCACAGAGATGGTCGTATCATATTCGTGCATGTAGTCAACGAGTGCTAGCGTGACGACCGTTTTGCCATAGCCAATCTCGTGCGCGACCACGCCTCCTCGTGAGCTGTAGGGAAACCGCGTTGTCCATTCTGCCTTACCGGCAACGCGCAGGTTGAGTGGTTGAACCACCTCCTCTTCAATCTCGCGCTTAATGAAACTGAGAGGGATCCTCTCCCGCTGGATCATCCACTTGACGGCATCCCTCTGGCTTGGCCGCAGTCTGTGCTGTACGACCTGCCTGCTCCTTCCAACCCTGCGTAGGAAGCGCGGTGGCTCGCCTGCTGGCATCTTCCAGGTGTTATTGGTCAGATCTATGCCATGCGTGTTGTGATCGCCACAGGGTTTGACCGAGTTGCGGAACGGGGCGAAGTCTGGACGTGTCGAGAAGAAAGCATAATCAAGCTCTGTGAGAAACGAAGCCTTGTACTCGTCGTTGATTACATCGGCGCCACGAGTCGTGCTCGGATGGCCCTGGCGTATGTAAGCCAGCGCCCTGGACGCCAGTGTTTTGGGCTGTAACAAGATCCGGATGTCCAGAAGTTCCTCTATCTGACCGTTGTTGGGCAAAGATGGACTCAATCTAACCGCCACTGTGACTGCATTTGGCAGCTCTTGCAGCTGCTTCTCAAACTTCTCGGCATCCTCGGGGTCCTCGACCAGCAGCTTCTTCAGTCGGGCGTCTCTATTCTTCCCAGTGGCATCCTTACGCGGCTCTTCTTTGCAGAGCAGGACGGCTTTTGGAGGAGAAACGGAGCATACGTCGCAGGCATCGATTGAAATCCATCTCATATGGAGGTGAGGGAACGAAGCGCCGTCTTCTGGCATGGTCGCCTGGCGAATTTCCTTGGAGAGGAAGGCAAAGCGCCTCAAGAAGGCATCGCGACCAGCAGCAGGGACGACATAGAAGTCTGAGTCCGTATGCTCCTGTCGAAATTTGGACAAGTACGCTTTTGAGGCAGGGAACCGACGCAGCGGCGCTTGAATGCCGGCGAAGGGGGCCATCCGAACGATAGGACTCTCTGGGCTCTCTGGAGAGTGGCATTTTCTCTGCTGGAGCTCAGCCGTGGGGCCCCAGAACACAACGGCGAGCTCGGGCAGAGGTGTTGCCGGCGTGAGAGGGCCATGAACAGTTACGTTAGACCAATGCCCGTTCCAGTATACTTTCATGACGCCTTGCTCCGGCTGAAGAGTGAACGGCTTGGACGTGTCGGCGCAAAGAAGAACCTCCCGGTACTCGTGAGACTCAATCCTCCGCGGCATCTCGGTCCAGACGAAGTGGTCTTTCTCAGGCACTTCGAGCCTGAGAGATTCCCACATCAAGAAGACCTTGGAGTCACCGTGTTGAGGCTGCTTGACGTGCAGGGCCCTGCCGGCCGTGCCACATTGTGGGCTATGGGTATAGGTGCCACGAATCTTGCTTTCAACGGTGGCTTTCCATGCCGGGAGGTCTGGATGTTCGTGTGCCGCCTCACTGTTCACGTAGTCCAAAGAGCCGATAGTGACCTCACCGTGCTGGTTTTGTTGTAATTCGAGACGAAGCTCAACACGGCCGGGAATCCAGACCGACCAGGTGGGAACAAGTATGTTAGTGTTGACTTGGCCACGAGCAATCGGCTGGTTGACGTCAAAGTGCCTAGCGAGATCGCCCAGTTGGCTGTGCCAAGGCGCGATGTAAATGTACCAACAGGCCGTCTTAGTCGCTGGACAAAGGACGAGCCGAGCGATGCTGTTAACGGCCTTGTAACAGATGGTGATGGACTCTGTAACCTTGATGTCGTCGAAATAGTAAAACGGAAGCTCACTGTCATTTCCCCCGAGAACTTCCAAAGCTACATCGCGGAAGATGCCACCGGCAGCGCGGCGTAGCGCATCCTTGACTTGGTCTGAAGGGAGAAACATCATGATAGTGCCGGGCAAGCAATCCTTCAGCCTCGATTTGCCCCTTTCCACAGAGCAGTTCGGGAGGTCGTCAGCCATGTCATCACCGAAGTTATGTGGGGGGTTGCCGGAGCATGAGGGGCAGGCGGTGACTCCGCAAGTCTTGCAGACATAGATCTTGCTCGGGCGGATGGGGCAAAAGCACACGCGGCGCATCTGACTGGCGATTTCAATAAGCCAAGAGACATCGGTCGTCATGGTACCACCGTCCTTGCCCTGGACGAACTGGTCACCAAGGCGGGAGACGTACAATCCATGCCTCCTCTGGGCTTCCTCCGGTGTCATCTGGCGGAAGAGCTCGGGTTCAACCTTCGCGATAGCCAGAATAGCCGCATAGGTTGCTGCTCCCACAACAGGGACTGACATGGCATTGCCCGCCAGGTCCCGCTGCTGCGCTTGGGTTTCCGTCGAAAGAACGAGCTCCTCGGCGGGAAGACCCTGAAGAGCCAGCGTTTCGGTGCCTGTCAGGGGGCGTGCCTCATCGGTCATGATTGGCAGGCCAGATGGAGTGACACAGCCAACGATACCGAGATTCCTGGCTTTGGGACGGCCGAGCCGGCAGAACTCATTGCGGTCAACATTTTGGCTCACGTCGATCATGGCGGTCTTGTAGCCCAGGTCAATACCATCCTTTAACGAGACAGCAAAGACAATGTCCATAAGGTCGAGGATACGGGGGCCCGCCATCTTCCAAACCGGCCGCCATGAGTGATCAGGTGGCCGCATATGAATTAACTGACCGCCGCGCATGGCTTTCATGCTGAAGGGATTATCGTCGTGCCGCAAGTTGGCCCGGCGCCGTGCATCAATGTGTCGCAGGGACGACAACGACCAGTCGGAATTGGTACATGGCTTGCTTTCCATGTCGGCCCTGGCCAGAATAGTGCTTGGATCGTCAGGACTGCGGAGGAACTCAGTGACGGGCGCCGAGGCCGGGCGCTGGCACAGCTGAAGCCACTCTGTCCAAGCTCTGGCAATTCGGTTGGCATTGATGACATTGATCTCAGCAGGCGGCTCATTCGGAGACGGGATCTCCCGGTAGCAGTTGATTGCGACCAGATAGCCTCGCTGGCGCGTCTGAGGGAGGTAGAAATTCTTGCTGTCAAGACGAACGAAGCGGGCGACATACCCAATTCGAGGGAAGATTTGGTCAGTGTACATGCTCCAGGGAGCACCGCTCACGTTCTCGAGAATGACGATGGTAGGACGTCTCTCGGCGATCAGTTTCACAGCTGCGAAAAAGGTCCTGGCCGACTCGCCAGCCGTGCTCAGCTCCGCGAGCTCCTCCAAGCTCTTATTGAGGTCGTGGAAGAATGCCACATCGAACCGGACAGGAACTGGTTCGCGAGACTCCTCGCCCTTCAGATGTCGATCGAGGGAAGGCACTCTGCCGCTTGGTTTATTGGTGTTCATGTTAGAATAGTCGACACACGAGCACCCAGCGAAGAAGATATCAAGGGGTCCGTCAGGGATCTTGGCAGGGGCGCCACCAGCAGTGGTCCTGGAGAACTGTTAGCCTGGTATGGTCGTGTACGAGTTATAAAAGAAAAAAGCAGCAGATTGGTTCTTACGCGGTGCCATCACGAGCAGCCGTGGCAAGCTCGACAATGTCGCGGAAGATCAGACTGCACTGTGGCAGGTTACGGCGAATGAAGCCCTGCTTGAAAGGCTCAATCTCGCAGCTGAAGACGTGCTCAAAATCCATGCAAAAGCCGTGGCCCATGGCCTGCAGAGCATCGCGGATATGACTAAGTGCAAAAATAGGAGCGTCGGTACCAGAGCAGACGGTCGCAACCCTTAGCATCACCGGCCTGTCCTCGAAATGCGTTGGAGGACAGCGTTGGATCATGTCCTCAAACATCTCGCTGACATCGGATATCGGCTTCAACTTCTTGTCAAGCCCCTGCTTTCTCGACCGATCCTTTCCGGGCCGGTCGTCATCGCTGTCTTTGTTCTCCTCGGATTCTTGAGCAGTGGCATCGTCCATCGTAATATCCTCGGGGATGTCGCTAAGTGTAGGAGATGACCGGATTTCATCATCAGCGGCCCTGCGGCACCTCTTAATGGACTGTTCTGGGTTGTCCATGTCTTCATCGCAGTTTTCTGACAGCCGTCTCTTCTGGGCGCGACTTGCGCGAGCTGAGGGTGCCGGAGCACCATCCTTCTTGGGAGGACGACGCTGTGTGTCCTTTGGAGGCATGTTGGCTAATCGGTAAGAAAAGTAAACATAGATCCTTACGACACTTTGCATTAAGCGTTCATACATACCTGATGATCGGATAGCTGCGTAACACCGTTTGTATTGCTAGCGCTAGCACCAATTGATAGAGCTAATAGCTCAAAGAGCTGGCTGGATATGGAGAAAAGTAACCACTTATCAGTGATATTCTACAGGCTATAGTATAAAACAAAGTAAAGGATCTCACCAGAACCAGAGAAATCGGTGTTTCCTGGAGTAGGAGTCGGTTAGATATTCAGCCTGGTGCTTGACTGTTATACATTAGCAATAAACCCAGACAAGTATATCTCAGTCGACCACTTACTAGCTTGGTCAGCTATTGGCAGCTCGAGGTCGTTGACCCTTTGGAGTTATTTGGCCATCCTCGTAACGAACAAGAGAGCGAGAGACAAGTCAGCTTGTACCAGCAAGCAAAAGAGCAACAAAATGACCCCAAGAGCATTGAAATGCTGTGTTTTGGAAGGTCTGCACTTGCTGGGGAGGAGGGGGGAGGTAAACTGAATGCAATGTACTCATTCAGTCAACGGAGGAAAAACAAGTGGCTAAAAAGTCGAGAGATAAGCGTGACAGTGGGCGAAAAGAAGATAATCTCCGCTGAATGCAAAAGCTATTGGCATAATAGGGCTTTAACCCCGAGTCCTGCACTGGGCGCCCGCTGCTCGCCGCCCGCCAGGCGTGCGGAACCGACGTGATCGGGTGTCTTCCTCAACCCAGAGCCGGGCCGAAGACCCACTTTTCACCGATCGGGTTGAGACCACCTGCCCAAGGACCGGGCTGTGTGAGTTACGGTACTCAGTGTTCTCCAGATATTATTATTGCCATGCTCCGTTGGCTAGCTGCTGAGTGTTGTATCAGGGATCTGGGATAATGGGTGTTGTGTCCTTTCATTTGTCTTCTTCTAAAGGGTCGTGAATTTCTGCCTGTGTTCTTAGAGCTATTTTTTCAAGTGAGCATTGTGGCACCCAAGACCTGGTGATCCTCTGATGAATGAAGTTGAAAATTTAGTGAACTCTAGGTGAACTAGTGCACATGGTGAACAGGAATGTTAATTTTGAGGTAGGTTGTGGGTGCTGTTAAGTTGAAGAACCTGTCCTCTAATGACCTAACTGCTGCCTGCATAATGCCTTGATTGAGCAAGTCTATTCAGCAGATGCCCTCTGCCATGTTTGAAAGTTTCAATAGAGATCTCATCAGGCGTTATACACATGGGATACAACTGGCTCCTAGCTGCCTGCAAATCTTCCTTGCCACTAAAGATTTTTTTTTTCTTCATTACTTGATGAACACACTTTCTGTTGTGTACTTCTGTGTTCCGAGATACTGGTTAATGCAAGTCTTTACAGACTTTTCTGGCGCTAATAGAGTCGGGTATCAATAATTAGAAAGGATGAATCGACTATAGTAAGACCCAGTTCTTCCCATCCCTTATCCCTTTTCTCTCACTCTCCGTAGTTCATCCATTCGTCCATCCTTTCCTTCCCTCTGTCCTTTTGTCTCCGTTTCCTTTCTGCCTCATCTAGCTGATTTAACCAGTTATAGAGATTGCACCTAGTTAATAGAAGTCTAATGCCGTCAAGAGCTTGGATGACACAGAACCTTGCATAATACCACCCGAACCTGGGCATTTATTTATGCACTTTTCGAAGGTTAGAAGCAAACGCACATCAAAGCAATGAATGTAATCACTAAAGCAAATCCGGGTCGTCTAACCTACATACCAATTAAACGCCTCCCTTTCTCCTTCTTAGGAAGTACTGTAGCTGATCGAAACCTCTCTTCACACCAATGCCATCCATCCTGCTCTAAAAGACCTCGAGGTACCCCCTTTTTGCTCTGTGAGAAATTCAGATTCAATAGTGCTTAAGACCTTGCCTGCCAAACCTGTCCAGCCGCCCACCCATATGTGTTTCTTTAGGTAATGTGACAGATATGAAGCTGTCACTAAGATAAAGATAAAGGTTAGTACAGTGAGATATGCAACTTTGCTATCAGCTCCCTACCCCACACAATGATACCATGCCAAAGATCCCACGTTTCTCGCCTATCAGAAGAGCATAATGTCCCGATTAAACGAGCAAACATCTCGAGCTACTACACACTTATTTCTTCTTTCCCTTTGCTGCTGCCTTATTCTTAGAAGCAGCGGCATTAGAGGCACTCGACGCTACGCTGGAGGCGCGCGAGACTGATGCCGAGTTGGCCTTACTGGCCGTTGTCGACTTGACATTGTCCAACGTCTTGTTCTGCAATCACTCGGTTAGCTGACCGGACACGTTTATTTTTATTTTTTTTTTTTCGCAATAGGACTCACCTTTACGCCGTTTGTGGTGGTCTTGCTCTTTTTCTTGGCCGGGGCCATGCCGAGGACGCTATCCTCGTCATTCTCCTCGTCCTCGGCCTCGCGCTTGACCTTGCCATTGACGCCGTTGGACTTGGCGTCCTTGCCGCCCTTGCTATCCTTGGCATTATCCGCGTCCTCAAACTCTTTGACGACGGTCGTCAGCAGGGTGTTGCAGCGGCGGGCCAGCTCGGTGGGCGTGCGGCTAAGGAAGAACCAGTCGAAGCGGAAGAGAGGACTTTCGCGAATCTCGTCGCGGATCTTCTCGTAGATGCCCTCCGAGTCGATGCCGTACTTGTCCAGCAGAACGAGCAGGAATCGGTCCTCCTCCTCGGTGTAGACTTTCTTGTTGGTTGTCGACACCGAGTAGTTGATCTTGAGCTGCTGAAGGGGCACGCGGTACTGGCTGAGCTTCTTGCGCAGCATCTTGCGCTGGTGCTCGATCTTGCGCATGCGCTCCTCGCCATCCTCGATGATCTTGATGTACTTCATGTAGTCGGCGATTTCGGTATAGCGCTGCCAAAAGACCTTGGCGTACGCTTCGACCTCCTCGGGGGTCTTGCTGTCGACTTCGGTAGCGATCATCTCATAGTTGTGGCGGCCGTACTTGCTGGACCCGTTGATGAACTGCTGGAAATCCCGCCGGTTCCAGTCGCCAAAGCCCTGTTGCGCGAGCTGTTCCTTCTCCGCCTTTTCCTCCTCGGTCAGCGGCGTGGCGTTGTCGATCTCGGCCTGGTCCAGCGCGCGCTCGGCTTCGCGCTCCGACAGGTTATCATCGTCGCCGTCGGGGAGAGGAACCTTGTAGCCAATTTCCTTGCGGTACCAGGCCGTCTCCCTATCCTGGAGGTCGCGGAGCCGCGGCGGATAGAACTGATAGTCGTGCACCGGGATCTGCTTCGGGGCGCGCGGCGCCTTGGGCTTCGAATCGGCAGCCCGGCCGCCTGAGTGCAGCGCCTGCTTGTAATATTTGTCGATCGAGTAGATCTGCTCCTTGCGCTCACGCTTGGACGGGTTGATCCAAGTAAAGCCGATGTCCTTCTTGCGGGCGGCAAAATCCTCGCCGTTCCACTCGTAGGCCGACTCGGAGGTAAACTTTTGCAGGTCATCAATGCCAAGCTTCTCGTACTTGGCGTTCAGCTCCCGGGTCCTCTCCTCGCCGGCCTTGAGGATGGCGTCGATGTCATCATCGTCCAGGTTGGCGCCCTTCTCGGCCATCAGCCCAAAGGCGCCCTTGGTCTGGAAGACCTTCTCGGCGCCGTGCTGGATCATGGACAGGAGCTCTTCCTTGTTGGCCGCGGCCTTGGTGGCGATCTGGGCGCGGCCCTGCTGGATGACGAGCTGGTCCAGCCGCAGCTTCTGTGCCGCGCGCTCCAGGACCTTCTCCTCGATGGCGTTGTCCGTGACGAACCGATAGACGACGACCTGCTTGGTCTGGCCGATGCGGTGCGCGCGGTCCATGGCCTGCAGGTCGGCCTGCGGGTTCCAGTCGCTGTCGTAGAGGATGACGGTGTCGGCGGTGGTCAGGTTGATGCCCAGACCACCGGCGCGGGTGGTGAGTAGGAAGATGAACTTGTCGGACCCGGGCCGGTTGTACTCGTCGATGGCCGCGATGCGGTCCTCGTGCGCGGTGCCGCCGTCGATGCGGCAGTACTTGTAGCCGCGGAAGACGCAGTAGTCCTCCAGGATGTCCAGGAGACGGCTCATCTGGGAGAAGATGAGCACGCGGCTGCCCTGGCTCTGCAACCGCTTGAGCAGCTTGTCGAGCACGATCATCTTGCCTGAATTGTAGATGAGATGCTCGTCCGTCGTGTACGGCGGACCGGGCTCGGCGCCCTCGAACAGGTAAGGGTGGTTGCAGCATTTGCGCAGCTGCATGACAATGTTGAGCAGCCGCGTCTTGGACTCGCGCTTGCCGCCGGCGCCGTTGACGGCGTCGATGTCCTTCTCGAGGATCTTCTTGTACCACTTGACCTGCATCTCTGACATGCCAATGTACACATTAATCTCCTTCTTGGGCAGCAAGCTCTTCTCCACGTCGCTCTTGACGCGGCGAAGCAGGAAAGGCCGGAGCACGCGGTGCAGCTGCTGGACGACCTGGTCCTGGTCGCGATCCTGGCCGCGAAACCACTGGTCGAAGGCATCGGAATCGCCAAACACATCAGGCAACAGGAAGTTGAGCAGAGCCCACAGCTCGTGGAGGTTGTTCTGGAGAGGCGTGCCGGTGATGAGCAGGCGGTTTCTCGAACTGAACATGCGAATGACTTGGGACAGCGACGACTCCTCGTTCTTGATGCGGTGGGCCTCGTCGATAATGATGTATTCCCAGGCGAACTTCTTGAGGTGAGCCTTCTCGCGCAGGATCATCTCGTAGCTGGTGATGCACACATCGAAGTCCTCGTCGATCAGGCGGTCGTTGATGAGCTGATGGCGCTCCTCCTTGGCGCCCTGCAGCACGAGCACGTTGACGTCGGGCGTCCACTTCTCAAACTCTCGCTTCCAGTTGTCCAGCGTCGACTTGGGCACCGCAACCAGGTGTGGCCCGGTAATGCCCTGGATGTGGCGTAGATAGCCCAGGAAGGAGATGGTCTGAAGGGTCTTGCCGAGACCCATTTCGTCGGCGAGAATGCCCGAGATGCCGTTTTCATGCAGCGAGATGAGCCAGTTCAGGCCAGCTATCTGGTAGTCACGCATGGTGCCCTTGATAAAGGGAGGCGACTCGCGAAAGACGGTTTCGGCTGAACCGCCGACCTTCTCGTCCTGGAGCAGCTCGGCATCCTCCTCGGCCTCCGTCCGACGGCGCCTCTCACTAGTAGCGCCGCCCTGGCGACTGCCGCCCTTTTTCTTCTTGGCTTCTTCCGCATTCTGACGGTCGATCTCGGCCATGATCTCGCGGATCTTGGGGTTCGGGTTCGTCTCGATGAAGTGGCGAAAAAGGTCGGTCAAGCCGAGGAGGTAGCGGAACCGACGGAGTGTATCATCTTCCTGTTTATTAGGCATTCGAGTGTCAGCGGAGACGTACTTTGTCGGTCGATCGAGCACCCGACAAACAATCGGCCGCCGCCCACGCACCTTGTTCTCGCCTAGGCGATCGTGCTTCTTGCCAAAGATACTCCTACGCAGCTGGTTGGCTTCTGAACGCTTCTTGCGGCCATCGACGACGGGTTCGCCGGCGACACTGCTGGCCGTTGTGTTGGGATTTGTGTCAGAGTCTGTATAATCAGGAGTCTCGATGTCCTACTCTCAGGGTCAGCAATGGATCGGCCCCGGTCTCTCTTCTCCTTGCCTCTCTATCTCGGAGCCAAGGGCAGCGCGGTGCCCACGTACCATGTCCTCGGCCCTCTGTTCGGGCTGGCTCACTTCGGGCGCATCGGGCATAGACGCGTCGGTGTCATTGCCGCTTAAGCGCGAACGGGGAGCCATGGTGGCCGCGATGTCGGGTCCAGGCCCGGGAGTGGTGCTGGCGCTGGTGGGACGCGACTTATACGCGCCTGTGCGTGTAAGCAGTAGAGTCGAAATCCCAGGGCGACGCGCGGGCGATTATTCGATGTCCCGGACGATTTGACGCGGTTGGGGTGATGGCTGCTGGCCTCGTGGCGGCGATACGCGACAGCAAACTCGCGAGGACCGGGAGAAAGGCGGTTGAAGATGGGTGGGTGCTGCCCAGGGTGCGAAATTCTGAGGTTGAGGAACCCCAAAAAGGTCCAAACCGTGTTGCGATCAGCCAATCACAGCCATCCAAGAGCTGACGGGGTTAATGGACGGCAGAGCCAGGCCCCGCGCTACAAATTAATGGCGAATGACCGTCTACCACACACATCTGTTTCATGCGTTTTGTGCCTGCTGCGAGTATTTCCTGTGCCTTGCAGCCGGCGCTCAACGTCAGTTGGCTTCGCCTTGCATTGATGATGATGCCCGGCCTTCTTTCAAGAGTCGCCCAAACGGACTGCTGATGGCTGCTCGAGTTTGCTCACCTACCTGTCCCTTGACTGGGTATCTTCTCTCATGGAGATGCACACACCTGGCCGTTGCTGCTTCATGGCGTCATCCAAGATATAAACTCTGTCCAGCACTGCGGACTTGGGGGCATGCGGGCATCCTCAGCTGCATCTTACATGTATGTATATTCATGTCTGATTCTCAGCATTTATACCTTGGATAGCAGCCTAGCGTTTTAGTCAAGTACAGGCAAACTTGCATCTACACACTTTTTCAGCCTCCTTGGGCCACAACCTATCGTCTACACCACAAAGCCAACTTGAACGAGTCTATAAAGTAGGGAGGGTGATGCCAAGACCAGAGGAAGACACGTGCCGGTCTGTGAGAGGGACAAGGCTGAACCCAATGGCAGGCCAGCGGCTTTGCCAAGAGCCGCCCACTTGCGCATTTAGGAACTGGTGTTGACCCAATCATAGCGCCGGTCTGATACTAGGGTCCACCCGCCATGCTATCCATCTTTCTTCGAGGTTCTTTTGGTCCCGGCTCAGCAAATGATAAACACGGCGCCGCCAGTTCGCTTACTCTCCTTTCATCAGAACCTTTATAAGCTGAGGCTGCCCCTGAACGTTCCCTGTGAATGACAAGTCCATTGAAGTCTTGCTCACATTACTTACACCACTACATTGTTGCTTGAGACGATAACGACAGCAGTCTGAAGCACATCGTTTTTCGCTGCTCCCGGTCCTCTCCTCTCCCCTCCCCCCCCCCC
>Ga0065720_1019171_pt1 | contig 34285 bp, 25 predicted proteins | sample Thericmetagenome_FD_59107 | JGI IMG/M metagenome (GOLD analysis project Ga0065720, IMG submission 59107) | Thermophilic microbial communities from the Joint Bioenergy Institute, California, USA of rice/straw/compost enrichment - eDNA_2 v2... | ecosystem: Engineered > Solid waste > Grass >... | reverse complement strand
CGAGGATTGTGGCGGCTTACATATTGGCTGAAGAAGCATCAGGCTATTGTGAGTTGTACACATTGAAAGAATTTCTCAGAAATTTAACTCTTCCTAACAGAAACGACGACTGATCATCTCTATTGTTCCATGTTTATTCATCATTTTATTAGAGAGAGTTCTGCCTTTTTTTTATTCTTACAGTCAGAAACTATCTTATTATTACATATTTTTTTATGATCTAGGATGATCATTCATCGTATATATCTTATCTTTAACTGCATTAAGGCTCCTTTATGGAAGCGTTTTTGCCCAAATGTCTCTGTTGTCCTAACTTTCTCCCGCATAAGTTACCAAATTGTAGGTAATTAACTCATAGGTTCTATAAATTCGACATTGTCTTATTTAGGATTTCCTACTAAACATCGAGAAGAAAAACCCCCTTACTACTCTAACCCCTCCCAAGAAAAGCAACCCATCATCTTTATGATCTGATTATTATCTATCTCGTTCGAGGTTAAAATTAGTTTTATATCAAGTACAAGTCTGTCTTTCTAAGGGGGGTTCCTGTGTTAGAGTTCTACAAGTTCCTTGGTCATTCCAGATAGAGTGAAGAGTAGACCTCCACTGATATTTCGATTTGTAAAGACAGTAAGCTTTTTAGTAGTTCTGTTCTTGAGAAAAATTTGATGAGTTGGTATTCAAATTTAAATCTAAGCTTACCAAGTATCTGAAACTTAAATGAAGTTGATTATAGTTAATTCGAGAAAAATAATAACTCCTTTAGTGCCACACGACTCTATTCAATTTGATACAAATCAAAAATTTTCTAAACCTTGAAATTCATTCACTTGAGCATGAGAGTTCCCTAAGAAAGCATTTCCAGATGCTAATCTATCAAAATAATTTTTCATTACTTGCATTGGACCAATGAGAGACTTAGTACTCGGTCTAAGTTCTAGCTGAGATGAGACTCTGAGCGGGAAATCATTTAAATAAATTTTGAATAAGAAGACTAAAATTCTACAGTAAATAATTTTGATGAGTTTTCTATATTACACAAATTTTAGGAAATAAGCGACCCGAAACCTCTGATTCGTGAATCAGAATCATCTAATACCCCCTTTTCATGTTTTCTGGTCCAAGCTCTCTAACTATTACATCAAAGCTTAATGAAGGTATATGAGCCTTTTTGTTTTTAGAATGAATTTTAAACTTTTTGGAAAAGATAACTGCTGAAGCCATTACACAATGCTGAGCCTACTACATTCAAAAAGGTTATTGAAATACAGGCTTGAAATTTGCATATAGAAGTGGAGCAGAAGTTCTCAACTCACTCAAGATAACAATATTTATTAACAGAGTTAGAGGAATTGTTACCCTCTATGGTGAAAGGTGCTGTTGATAAGCGTAGGGAAAGGCATCAATTAGAGACTCTTTGTAATATTGATTACAAGCGTTAGATTAAAATGTATCTTTTTGAAGCATATACTTTTTCAAATAATAACCAATATAATAATTGAATTATCTAAGTAAAATGGGCTGTCACAGCTCCAAAGGTTCTGAGAAGGAATCCTCGATCAGATATGAATTCGAGATGGTAGAAGACGAGGACGTGAATAAACTATTCGAAGAAGCTTGCGAAAAGTTTAAATCTGTTGAAAATTTTCGGCTGGCTGTAACAAGCTTTAAAGAAAATGGCTTCCAGCTTCCAAGCCTCGAGAATCAGAGAAAAGTGAAGATCTATATCGAAGCCTTTAAGGAAACACCAGAACGATTGGCGATATTTTCTGGTCTGCTAGAGAGTATTGAGCTCAGAATTAGAGAAAGAATAAAAATCCTTAAGCATGCGAATAATCTCAGTAAGATAGATAAAGAACGTGTTCTGAGGGCCTGCGAAAGCAATCTTAAGGCGTTTGCCATTGAGATGAGAAAAGTGAAGCGTACAGAAAAGATTGCTGCTGAAGCCGCTGAGCACGCAACTTTATTATATGAGGACCTTTATGCGAATAAGGGCTTTTTTAAATCTGAGGAGTCCATGTCTGAGACAATATTTAATCATTAGAACATGGATTCCTCATGATTGTAAATTATCATTGTGTAAATCTCTTTTTTTTCATCTTCATTTCCTGTTCAAGTTTTTTTATCTCGTAAATTATGCAAGTAAATATGACTAGTACAAAACATCTTTTATCTTACCTACCGACCCTCCCAATCATCTCGAAGCTGCTGGGTAACCTAGAATAAGAGAGAATGGGCTTCCCCAAGCCGTGTATAATTTCGAGCCAGAGTTTAAACGTTGTTATGGTTCTATTAATTGACCTCCAAACAATTTACAATTCAAGATTCTCAGAGATAAAACGAAAGCTATCCAAGCCTCAATGGAGGAGCTCTGAAGAAGGTAAAGCGCAATCAGTCGAGGTCAAAAGTACATTGTAAGAAAACTTTTAAACCCACAGTATTAGCAAAGAAATTGTGGTGATACAGGACTGTGCAGCCCCGCAGCAGTAACTCTTCACCGCAATTTTAGCTGTCAACAGCATACTTTCTTTAAATTTAACCCAACTTGTTTTTTTTTCTATTTTTATGGGCTCTTAGAGTATTTACCCTGCTTCTTCTAGCATTATTAAATTTATCATGTCTCTCCAAAAAGTCGGTGTCCTCCTAGCCAGATTAGTTCTTAACAACTCCGAGATTAACAAAGAAGCCAACTTCTTCACACTAATATTTTTTTTTTGTGGGCAGTGCTAAATGGCATTATTTGGTTTGGAGAAAAATGGACAATGATATTTTCTTTAAATGGTGATGTCCAGATTGTTTTGTAGTATATTTCGAGTTCAACGAGTACAAGAGATCCTACTTAAAAGATATTACTCAGGAGTTAGAAGGAGAGATTGGGTATATTTCGACAAATTTAAACCTAATCACTTTACAGATATATCTGAACCTAACATGATGAAAGTTTATCAGGAATACACACTTCATCAGTCATCGGGAGGATTATGTCTCAAAGACATACCACAAAAATATGAACAAATATTGATCCAAAATGAATTCTTCTTCTGAAATGGCGTGGTTTTAGGAAGGTTGGACACTGAAGCTTTTTCGAACCGAATTCATGAACGCTTTTGGGTGATATAGATTCTAATTTAGTTCATTATTTCAAATTATTTTGTTTACATAAAGATCTTTGTAAAATTTACAAATATTTGCGGGATTGAGGGTAAATTCAAAATTAATCAATCAAAATAGAAATCTGTCAAGATTTAGGGTGACTGACCAAATTTTCCCTAATAAAACAATACTAAGGATATTTATTTCTTAATGTCCTCCTTCCTCCCCAATTTCTAGAAAAATGAAGAATCATTTTTCTTCGATACTTTTCACACAGAATATTCTATCTCACCAATTTCCAATACCTCCTTTTGTTCTACATTTCGTTTGTTAATTACATGAATACGAATACCATCAACATAAAAATGACTTCAATCTAGTCTCGAACTCTTTGAGAGATTTCTATTCTAATAATATCAACGAATCTTCATCTACAGAAGATGTCTTATTCATTTTAGGAATTTATAGGTGGGGATATATACGAGACTATATAAAGACAGGATTGAAAATTTGATGGCGCAGAATTCGTCCAATATTGATACATTATTAGGGAAATGCGGATATTCTTTTTACTATCTTGACAGGCTCCTCACTTAAGGAGAGGACTGGCTAAGACTAGTGAATGTGTCAAAGTTCTCCTTTTTGACATAGTAAAGTCATTACTAAATGATAGTGAGAAATTAAAGCAACTAAAATATAAAAAACCGAATCAGAAAACTGTTCAGATCAGAAGAAGATGTGCTTGCTTGATGAGTATATTTTCCATGTGGTTTAGCTGGTAAGTGTTGCAGAGAGGTTTCCCTTTTGGAAAGAATATCAGTATGATCAATGAATATCCTTAAGAATAATTCTATTTGTTGTCAAATAAGGCGAGCACATTGCGATAAATTATATTCGTGGATTTATATTCAAAAGATGAGCAGTTAAAATTTTATTTATTTGCTTTGTATGTGATGATATCGATGACATAAGATATCAAATCTGAAAAAATCATAAATTACATATAAATAAATTTTCAAAAGATGGACGCATTCATCGAAGCCTTAGCTCCCCGCACAGTCTCTGAGAAGATAAATTACTCCATTGCCACCTTTGGCTTTTGGATTGTTCTTTTCTTTGCCGCAATTAAGTTGATTGACATTCCTAAAATGGAAAGAAGGGCAGCAGTTGCCCTAAAACAAAAATTTGTTGCTCTGGTATATGATGTCTTCGTTCTTGTTGTCCCTATATACAATTACAGCAAGAGAGGCATAGTCCCTAAGGAAGAAGAAGCCCCAGAAGACAGCTTGGTTCATCTTGCTGCTGGATCATACTATATCGCTCATATGATCATCGTTGTTGGCTATAAGATTACAAACTTCGGTCAAGTACTCCACCATATCCTCACAATTGCTGCAATCTTCTCCTCTAACTTCACTGGTTTTGTCCAGATTGGTACACTCTGGCTGGTTATTTATCAATTATCTCATGTCGCTTTACATGGAAGAGCAATTGTCAAGGATTTGGGATTAAAATATACTGGACTTTACGAGCTTGTAGAGAGTATCTACTTCGCTGTGTATCTATTTGAAAGAATTGTTCTGGGAACTTGGGTTTTGTATCAAGTTATCTTCCATACCAATCTGAGCCAATACGTGGTTCCCCTTGGTGTTGGGCTCTGGGTCCAATCCCTCTACTTCTGTTATCACATGATTATTCTAGCATATAAGAAAGTCTTAAAGTTCAAGGAAAGATGCCAGAAAGGAATTCATTACTACTGGTTCGAAGAAAATCCTCAAGTTCAAAAACTCTCATATTACAGAAGAGAAGAAAAGGAAAAAGTTTTCTAGAGAATAAAGACCGGAATATAAGTTATTCTGCGATATTTTATCTAAATTCTGTTGTAATTTTTAGCTTTACAATATTTTTATCATCACTTTATGAACGTGTCCGTCTGGCTAGCCCCTTCTCAATTTGTTTCTCATCCCTTTTTCCTTCATATTAAAAATCTCTAATCAATTCATTATGTATCAACTCTTCAAAATTTTTTTATTTTTCGCTGATTTCATTAAAATATTGAAACTGTATTTGCTCGAATTGAATTATATATTTCTCCTTGAAAAATCAGGTCAGTTCATCCTCTCAATGGGAATAGGATCAATGTCTCAAAATATCTTTTTGACTCCATAAATTAAGTCACCAATTTTAGCGTTACAACTTTATTTGATACTAGGACACCAAATTTCCTTTTTACTCGTAAAAACAAGAGTTAAAATGAGAGAAAATTATGACATAGGTATAATGGAAAATAGTGCTGATTTGGAAATTTTTTATGTTCTCCTTGACATTTAAACAATATTCTCTCTAGCATGTGCATGTGCATAATCATTTTACTGCAATGACTGGATAAGGTCTGTAATGAATTCTGTTGGCTATAATTCAATCCAATTTAGACTACCTGTTGATTGAAATATTGCTTATGTGAATTTAAATCGATAATCTTTGTAAACCAGTCCAAGGTCTCGTTTTTCAGAGCAGTGAATATGATTTTTTATTCTCATAATTTTCTTATCATGCAAACCAGTCGACCAGAAATACATCTAAACTTGCAAAATAAAATTATTTTCTTCTTGTTCAAATAAGCTTTAAATGGACTTGAGCAAAATTAGATGTGCCCCAATAATTGATTGCGGCCTTTTTTCCACAAACAGTGAAATATCAACCCTTCGAGGTCTCAAATATGTTCAAAGAAAGACCTTGGGTGGGAAACCAGGGCTCAAACTACAATTTCGAAGAGATCATTTAAAACTATGCAGAATTTTGACCGTGAATACTGGGTATCACCATATCCACCATATATCAGCCTTAATGTTAAAGCAATCCCAAGTGTTTCCCAAGTGCATAGTGAAACTCAATGTCTTTTTTCATGAAGCAATAGTCCCTTCATTGACAAGATTTTCGAATATTAAGGAAGTATTTATTGACATCGACATTCGAAGGGTCAATATGCTGCTGAATAATAGAGAGAAATATCGACTATTAAAAAATGCTATGGCTTCTCGAAAAATCGAAGTCCTGCACCTAAACCCTTTTCTCTGGGAAAATGTGAATAGAATTACCCATTATTCTAACATCAAATATTTAGAATTGAAGAGTTCCATCACTGAGTTCTTTGAGAACTCTTCAGAACCAAAATTCAACGCCTATTGCTAAAAAGCAGGGAAAAAAGGAATCGAGTATAGCCTATGTCTGTTCCTAGATCAGAACAATAAATTCACTTGCCCTACCTCCCACATTGCTCTGCTTACCCACCTACAAGCCTTGACAATTAAAACGAATGGGTGCATAGTCCCAGAAATTCCAATTATTTCAGATTCAGCAGAACACCTTACAAATTTAAAATTTCTCTCGTATAATGAAAATGGGGTATGTGCGCTCAGGAGACCTGAGAGTCTAGGCTGTATAAGCAAGCTCAGCAATCTTGAAAAACTGGAATTGGAGTTATTTATGAACCATGAATCAAAGAGCACAATGTTCGAGTATCTAGTTTTACCTAAAAAATTAAAACACTTCAAGTTGATTTTCTCAAATTGCAAGTTCGGTGTTATAGAACAAGCTTCGGCGAATTATCCATTTTTCATGAGCCTGACTGAAATTCATGGGCTTGAATCTTTGGAATTTGAGGCTTTCAGGCTAAGTCCAATGAAAGACACCCAGACTTCCTGCATGAATTTCGTCAAGACCCTCTTGAGATCTTTGAACTGTAAGCTAAAGGTCTTAAAACTCAAGGGTCCACCTACGAAGGAGGTTGACGATGAGTTCTATCAATTAATTCTTGAACATGAGAGTCTAGAATGTCTTGATATTGGGCTTACAACAAAGGCTACAGATGATATGATTAGCAAAATAGGGCATTCTCAGATCAGACTGAGATCCCTGTTGATGTATAATAACCCACTGTTTTTTAATGCCCTTCCAGAAAATTGTCTGGCTGGCATTCAAGAACTGTGCCTCTATATAGGAGTCCATACCCCGATGAGCGAAAATAGTGTCTCTTATCAAGAAAAATTTCTCGGTATACTGAGGAAAGTAAAGCTCTTGCCACAAATCACAGAATTAACTATCTATTATTCACTCAGTCCAGACAAGATCAGAGATCGTTTGATAAAGGAAATTCCTGAAATAACATCAAGCTTGAAGAGACTTCGGGTGTTCTCTCTGGTTATGCGAGGCTTGAAGCTCACTCATGAGGAGAAAGAAGCGCTAGCCACATGTTATAAATGGAACAAGTTTCTGGAATCAGTATCCCTAAAATTCTTCAACGTTGAGTTTGGAAGGGATCCTATCTAGGATCCAGATGGATAAGCACAGTACATGGGCACGTTTCTCTGTAATAGTATTTTGTCTTCGAATTTTGCTCCTTCTAATTTTCTGTCGTAACATGTCCTCCATTTCTTATTTGAAATTCGTGAAAGCGTACCATAACAGTAATCATACCCTATATATGTCTTATAACTGCAGAGACCATATAATCCATTCTCACTACATTTAGATATATTAAATCGCCAATGTCAATTGTTAGTTTGTGTCTATTCTAAAAGTTCTCCTAAAAGTAGCAGCTCATAGTTGCTTTTAATTAATCAAAGTAGAGTCTTTGCCTAAGTTTGAGCTAAAAACGCTTCTCTTCAAACTCTTCTGGAGACAAGTTCACTTGAATTCTTGGATAAATCTTTAAAATTAGCAGAATGAGGTTTTTTGGGTTGGCATAGAAAGCCTCCAGATTATCTCACTGAATTGGAGCTCACCTCAACATCTCTTGCAAAGGCAAGCTGATTATCAATGCAGGAGAAATAATAACCGACCGACATATTTCAGTGTTTTGAAGGATCAATGAAGGAAATTATGGAATAATATTTCTGCTGTGTCTAGGAATCGAAATGAACAATAAAATTTGATCAAGAGTCAACGAAGTGACAAGCTATTGCATTGCCATTAAATTGTCTTTAGGTAATTTTACTGCCAATTAAATTCACTGACTTTTTATCCATAAGTAATTCTCGAATAGGCTTGAAAAAAGCCGTCCTAGATCTCTGAATTTACACTGTTCAGAGATTTACCTTACAAGTGCTCATGAGTGTGACAGTCTTTCATTCATATTGTGAAGTGATCGGCCTTCTGTCTTTACTAAGTGTCAATTGCTGACTATTTATGGTCTTCGAGTGAATTTCCTCTAACCTGAAGCCTGGCAAGGTATCTTACACTCTAGAAATTTGCCTTTGCTAGAGAGAAGAGGAAATTTTTAATTGATTTATTTTATAAACTTCAATCGGGAGCCCTCTCGGGAAGGTCAACAAAACCCAAGAGGAAAGAGAGACAATAAAGAAAGGATTGCCAGCACACTGGATATTGGCTTGATGAGATTATAAGGAATTTAGAGTTATTAATGTCAGTAATACTGTAGGGCCTCTGAGAGTTAACTGATTCAATTTTGGTATAAATTTAAACGCTTATGACTCAAAAATAATAAAATCTTTAAATACAATCTTAAGAACCAAATGAATACTGGAGCAATTTTTTCTTCAGCTCTTATTTCTTGCAATACCAAGCATGCAGCAATTAGAGCTATCAAATACACTAACAAAACCATAGTCAACCTCAAGCAAAATAAATCCTCTCTTCCTATTCTCACAAAATACACTAAAATCTGCTATTCTCTCACCTTTGAAAACGTCTCCAAGCAAAAAGCCAATGAATTCAGAACCTTCATGACTCTCTCTAAGAACTCCCACAAGACTATCCACAAATTCGAAACTTCCTCTAAGGAAATTATTCCAATCAATCTTAAATCCCTCTCCAACCTTGAACATGTCTCAATTGACATCGAAATCCGCAGATCTTCCTCCAAGATCTCCACCTTCAACAAATACACTCTTCTCAGAAGCGTTACACTCTCTCCCAAGCTAAAATCCATCAAAATCTCACCTTTCACTTGGGAAAGATGCCAAAGGCTCGCCAGATACAGAGACTTGCTCCAATTCGACCTCAAGAGCTCCCTCACTGACTTCCTCGAGTCCAAGGATGCCATCAACAACTACTGTGACGTCAAGGCTAATTTTTCAAGCACTAAATACAACCTCAGCTTCTTCTTGGAAAGCGACCAATCTGTCACAGTCCCTGAAGAAAATCTTCCCATCCTTGGCAGAACTGAAAGCTTGTCCTTGAAAACAAATGGTAACAGAGTCCAAGAAGTCCCGCTTATTTCTGACTCTTCTTCCTATGTCTTCAGGAATCTCAAGTCTCTCTCCTACATTGAAAATGGCGCCGGCATCCTCGGCAACCCTCAGGCTCTCTCCTGCTTCTCCAAGCTGCCCAATCTCAAGAAGCTTGACCTTGAATTCTTCGTCACACCAGAAATCAAACCTAATATTTTTGATCACTTAGTCTTACCTGCCAGTCTCAGAGATCTTAAGATGATCTTCTCTAACTGCAGATTTACCACTCTTGAGGAAGCTAAGCCTCAACAAGCCTTTTTCATCAGCCTTTCTAAAATGAAAGGACTTAAATCCTTCGAGTTCGAGGCCTTCAGATTGAGCCTTCTTAAAGAACCTAAGGAGACCTGTATCGAATTCGTCAGGAACATCCTGAGATCCCTTGACTGTCAGCTTGACGTTCTTAAGATCAAGGGCCCTCCTTCACAAGAAACTGACGACGAAATATATCAATTAATCCTCAAGCATACCCACTTGAAAGTCCTCGATTATGGGTTGACCATCAAGCCATCAGAGGCTATGGTCTCCAAAATGAGTGAATTCAGAGGATGCTTGAAGACCCTTAATTTGTACAACAATCCCTCAATGTTCAGTGGACTCTCCACTAGCAGTATGAGGAACCTTGAGGAATTGTACATTTATTACGGAGTTCATGTCCAGCCTAAAGTAGGTGGAAACCAAACTGAGAGATTCATTGGCTTGCTTAAGAAAATCAAAGAAATCAAGTCTCTTAAGACCCTCAACCTTTATTTCTCCTTGAATGCTGAAAACGACCAGAAACAATTGGTCGAAACTCTTCAAGATATGCTTTCAGCATTGAAGAATATAAAATCATTTTCTTTTGTGATGAGAACTCTTAAAGTTAGTGAAGAAGAAAAAGCAAAGCTTGAGAAAAGCTTCTTATGGAACAAAAATCTTGCTACAGGAGCTATGAGATTCTTCAACATTGAGATTGGAAAAAACATGGAAAAATCTTATAGTAATTAAAAGATTGCTCGATCTCTAAACAAACCTAATCTTCTCTGCTTCTCTTTTCTGCCAGTTATATCTTTTGCTTTCTCAGTTATATTTTGCATAGTGATTTTTTTGGTTGTAGCCAAATTATTTCGAGGGAAACCGGAAACCCAAAGGTCTTCCTCCATCGTTAGTTTATTTCATATGACTTATATGTTCATGATTTCATTTATAACATTTTGTTGAAAACCTTAATTAAAGTCTCAAAAATCTTATTCGCAAAGAAAATTGAAAACTAAATAAATCAAACTTTTTTCACATATCTCAGCATTATGTTAGTGTAGGTTTGCTTTTGAAGCAGAGAGGAAAAGGATCTATCCATATTCAATATCGAACTTTTAGCTCAGTTTTTATAGGACAAACCAAGAGTCTCATTGCTTTATACTAATAATCCTATGAAAAATAATGATTCTTCTCTAATTATGAGAGGATTCATATTTTAGTGATCATAGCTCAACTTTGAGTTATTTGTTGCCTAATAAATTTTTTGTGAAAAATTCTAAATAAATCTAGACGAGCAGTTAATTATGAGCATTTCGCTTAAACTGAGAATCAGGAATGAGCATTCTGGTCCATAGTGTAATTATAATCCATTCCTCAATGCATAGTTTTCGATTTCTATCTTCATACTCGTAAATTCGTGGGTTCAAATATCTAGCATTAATTCGAGAAAACGATATTAATGTGATTATTCATAAAAGAATACTTCTTTTCGAAACCATTCTCAACTTCACTTGCTGTACTTCTTCAGAGTGACATTTAAAACAGTGGCTTTAAAGACGAAATAGAGGATTAAGGCTTTCTTCATTTTGAAAGATCCAATGATTTGTTACTTTTTGTAAATGAAAAAAGCGGTAGAGCAGTCTATTAAGACTAAATTAGCGGCTCATTGAATTATGAGGTTTGATGCTTGCAATTTTCGATACTTTGTATTGAAATATACTTCTTAAGAATTCAAACATAATCTAAAAGAGAAGTCATATAATACAGTCCTAAATAAGGAGAAAATACCTAACATCACAAGAAAATATTAAGCTAGAAAAAAGGAGCCAAGCTGTTATAAATCCAGCTATACTAATATTTCATCAGAATCGAGAACAGAAAATTCAATGCTTCTCTTGCAGGTCTGATATGCCCTAGGACACTCTCCTTCTATAAACATAGTATCCGAGTCCGCACAGGCGTGACATTCATTTTGGAATTGAACAAATCCTTGAGGAGTAATAACACAAACAGGCTCATACTCATCAGTGCAGTTCTTCTGATCATAGAAAAAGCACTGATTAAGCTCATAGTAGCACTTCATGCTTGGATCAGAGCAAGCCTCGCATCCATTGCTAAACATACTATATACAGTTTCATTAAAACCAACAACAGGTCTGCTAGAGCAGACAATAGGCACATCTAGAACGCCATGACATTGGATTATTTCAGCCCCAGTATTATCAAAGGCATCTTGAGTGGGAGTCTCCAGGATGAAATATCTGCCATTCATGGACTCGATAGGTAAGTTATCGGCTAAGATTGTAGTGAAGAAGAAAGCAAAAGCGAAGAGAATGGATAAGGATGATGACCTTCTCATTAGTCTGGAACTTTTGTGATTATTATTTTGAATTAGGCGGAAATTTAAACATCTCTATACAACGAACAAAAAAACCTAAAACTCTTGAGTATGTAAATCTTTATAGAAATGGATAATCTGTTTGACCAAACCAGGATATTCTAAGTATTTCAGAGAGATTGATACAGTTGCTAGATGGCTCAGGACCATAGACGCCCCCGGAAAGTTGAATACCAGCAATCTAGATTTTTCGTTATGGGACTAATTCATTAACAATATTCATTAAGTCCAACTCGTTAGTAAAAATCCAAAATTAGGTTAACAGACTTTGTTCTCGTATTCGTTATCTTCCCACATGTTAGACTTTTGTTAGCCTCCAAAGTTCTACTTTAGATGCTGAAATTTGAATTCTTTGCTTTATCTCAATTGATTCTAATGTTATCCAATTCTTTTAGCTTTCTGCTGTAAAGTGCCTTTCTTAGTACCTTTTAAGAATCTAATAATAGGCAATACCTCAAAATAATACTTTTTTTGGAAAAATCCTCTCATTTGTTTTATAATCTATATCCAGCCTGATCCACAAAATTAGATCCTTAGCTCACAAGACAATTATCATTGTTCCTTTCCTTAAGATACGCTAATAGGAGCCTTTCTGACCACAATCAAGCTTTAAATTAGACTGAAATCTAAATTTAGAACAAAATAGGAAATACCCAAGTTGATGAGAGAATTCTAGTTAACTAAATAAAGATGATTAAACTGCTTGTGAGTAGTTAGCATTTATTAACAAAGAATCATATGAGAAGCTTACAAGCTTCATATAAAATAAGACGAAAAAGCGATCAGTTAGAAATCAGTACAAATTATTCTTACAAATCAATTTGTTCCATATTAAATCCTGCCATGGACATCATAGGAGTCTCTTCTCCATTCATATCAAGATCTCCTTCATCGAATCCTAAGATCTTTTGCAATTCCTCCATTCTTTTTATATATTCGTTATGGATTTCAAGATTGCAAGGCTCATTCTGAGTAGGGCATTCTCCTTCCAAATACATATTATTGAAGTTCTTGGCACAAGCCATACACTCAGAAGGATATTGAACAAATCCAATAGGGGTAATAACACAAACAGGTCTGTTATATTTCTCACAACCTTGTTTGTAGGCTATATCTGGAAGGCAGTGGAAGAGCTCATAGAAGCATTTGATGCTTTTATCACTACAGGCGTCACAGCCGTCTTTATAAACACGGTAGTGGGTGTCATTGAATCCAATGGCTCCCCAATAACATTCGACAGGTTCCACCAAGTTGTCGGGACAGTAGTTGGCTTCAGCATAGTTAAAATCTTTTGAGAGACGAGGCTTTCCAGTGGCTGGATCAATTGGTCTTTCAGGATCTAGGGGAAAATATTTTTCAGTAAGAAGATAATGCTCAAGTGAGTTGTCCAAGGCAACTGAGAATACTGGATTTATTGTGATGGCAAGAAGGACAAGAAGTGAGAGAGCAGTGGATCTTTTCATACGTTTTATGTTTTATTTATTATTATCTTGGATTTGATAGAAAGATTTAAGCTTCTAGACGATCAGTGCGAAAATTGGGCTGAGATTAATCCTTGATTCTAGAAAATTTACTAAATTTAGAAACTTTGAATCTGAGCCCATGACGGTTCTTTTAAATAAACAAGACAACGCACTCTGAGGTCAGCCAGACCCCAAGATAATAAAACAAAATTTGTTTTGTGAGATACATGGTGATTTCTTTCGGTTTTCAAAATTTTATTTTCTCTTCTTAATTTTGTAGACGTTTTAGGATGGATTAAAATGTTCCAAAGGCTAGCCAAAGGACTATAGAGCAGACCTATTTGAGTGATTTAGTGTTCTGTTGAAAATGGAGTTTACTTTCTGAACAAAACCTCCAAAAGGTACCGTTATTTCCTGATATCATTTAAGCGTGATACAATAATCTTACTTTATCACATACTGTTTAAGTTATTCAATTAAATACAGCATAAAATGAAAAGAACATAATAGACCTTATATTGATGATATCAGAAAACAATATCTATAGTCTTAGTCCCAATAGTTGATGGAGAAACAAATTTGATAAAGCTGATTAATCCTTTATGAGTCCTGAGCAATTCAATCGGGATGATTCTCAGTACACCCTTAAGTTTGTCATACTTTTTAGCAAGTCTTGTAAAAATTGGTTTCCAAATAATTATTATAAGAAGATTTACACTAAGAATCACCAGCAAAGAAAAGATCAAATTTCTATGTTTAAATTCATCCAAGTAATCGAACATTTCTTTCTTGAGTTGCTTCTCAAGTTGCTGATAAGCCGGTCTTGTATAAATATAAAGCCGTCTTTCTGCCATGACTAAATCATTGTCCGAGAAGGCTTCATACTTGGCTTCGTAGGTCTTATTAGAATTACTGTAGAATATCTTTAGTTTTTCTATAGTCCCGGAATAAAATGTCTTGAGTCCAAACAATCCCTTACTGTTCAGAGTAGTGTCAGTCAGGCAGATTGAGAGAAACGCCGGAACAGCCCAATCACATAAATACCCTTGGAAGATCTTGGTGTATGCTGGATCTAGCTCAAAGTTATTATCGGATTGAGCATACACTCGATATAATGAATTCAAATCTTTTATCCTGGCCAAGGCTGTATCTAATGCCTCAATTATAGGTTTGTTTCGGATCGTAGTAGTCCCATCCTCACTAACATATTCATACAGCGCTGTAAGACCTATGCCTAGAGTGTTCATTTCGTCAAGAGCATAGGTATATTTTTCAACATTTTTAGCATTTACATTTTTGAACTGTGAAGCTCTCAAACTTAGCAGTGTAAATAGAAGAATAATGATGGACATGGAGATCGTAAGCAATGCCCATTTTTTGAATATTGGGATAAAAAGGCCTCTATAATGAATCGTTTTTTTATCCAGTTTGACCTTGGTTTTTATGTCCATCTTGGCCTTTGTCCAATTTTTCTGCATTTTGGTCAAGTTTTCTTCGTCTAACATTATTTGAGCAAGGGCTTTGGAGTTTTCTATTCTCTCGGTGATAATTTCGTCTCTCCCTGAGAAACGAGACAATTGCTCGAATAATTTAGTACTCTCATTCCTGTACTGTCTTATAAATTTGATCAAAAGACTCTGCAAAATAAGTACAGAATATAGGACAATTACTATGATAAAGGCTGTAGCAATGGTAGTTGATATTTCAATGGAATGGTTAGTCCCTTTTAGATTGATATTCTTTGCTTCATCTGTCTTAATCAACAAGTCATTGAGACTATTCTTCAAGAAAAGTCAATTTTAGGGTCATCAGGGAGCAAAGTCGTTAGATTCATTTTTCCTATTGTCATTCCCATGTAAGCAAGTTTGATTGATGCATCAAAGGAATTAAATAGTTCCATGTTCTGGGCTTCTTGGAGCATAGAGAAATTCATTCTAACATCTTTTTCATAGAAGATGTCAATAAAGCGATTGTCAATCTGATTGATTCTTGAACGAAGCATTTGTGTATAGTTGGCCAATTGTTTAGATTCTTCTTCTGTCTTTCCAAGATTGTAGGCTATATAACTTGTCAGTCCTGCTGTAAGATGTCTATCATCGGGAATCAAGCCCTGGTTAGAAATTTTAACCAATCTCGATCTTCTATTTGATTCTACCAGATAATCCTGTCTAAGCTGAGCATATCCAACTATTCCATATTTGATTTGACCAAGTTAGTCATATTTACACTATTAAAGTACTCGATTAGTACCAATCCTGTAAATAAGATGACAAAGATCCAAACTGAGATGATAAGAGACTTGAAGACTTGAGGGGTGAATTTCTCTTTGAGTCCCAGAGTCAAATATTTTCTTGCTCTTTTGACACTAGTGGATTGAGCAGATGAGTTAGAGATTTGTGAGCCAATTTGAGTAAGATCTCTTTCAATTGCAATTTCTTGCTCAGAACTTAACAATTTGTTAGATTCAAATTTTTTTGCAAAGAGTGATTTACTTATCTGAGTCTTAATAGTTACGTCCTTATCTTTGAAAGACTTCAGGTTGAGATACTGGCTCATTGATTCTTTTGAGTTCTTTGTAGGAGAGTGCTCCAGGGTTTTAGAAGCAAATTCGTAAGATGCACTAAATTCGGCAGTACCCTGTACATCTAATGGCACAATGGATTCTACTTCCAGCATAAACAATCTTCCATTTTGATAAATTTCAGGTTTAATCTACATATCACTTCATGGCATCTGTCTTCGTCACTCTCAAAGCGCCCTAACCTTAATAAGAGCTTATGTTTATAAAGATCCTCAATTGCCTGTAACATGAGAGGATCATTAGACTTGGTTAAAAGTGCCCACAGATTGACCTTTTCTCTATTAAGAAGATACTGAGGGCTTCTAGCTTGAAAATTTCTCTGCAAACAATTCATCAATATTTCATCAAATCTAGAACACATATTAAAGATTATTGTTGTTACAATTTTAGCAAAGACATCATTGATACCCATGTGTCTTGAAATTAGTGGCTCCTTCGATTATTCCTGCTTCTGTAATTAAAATAAACTCTGAGGAAGTATTAACTTTCTTGACAATTCCAATGATACAAAATCCCATTTCACTGTAAGGCAAGAGCTTTGTAGAAAGTGTTAGAGATGTGAGATAACCTTCCTTAGTTTTCTCAAAAATTCTTCTAGGCTGAGAAAATTCAAAGGATCCCTTTTCATAATAACTCTTTATATACTCATCATGACGTTCTGCAGGCATAAGACTCTTGATATTAGTGCCAATCAAACTTTCATACCCGAATACTTTATTGAAGGAGTTGCTTGAAAATAGAATCTTTCCTAGGTTGTTCTGATTTCCGTCTATAATAATAGAATTTATAGCAGTATTAGCTTTAAAGTAAGCATCAAATATAAGAACTTCTCTTGCTCTATTGATCTTATTAGTAAACTTGAGTTTTTTGGTTTCTTCATCTTCGTGACGAAATAGAGACAAGTATGTAGCATAGAACCAAGATACTCGAAATTGTTTCTTCTCAACGGGAGGTAAGTTCTCCCAAGTTTCAGTTATTTTCTTTTGCTGAACATGTATTTTCTTGCTCTGTTTTAATATTAGTTTAGGTATGAATGTTTTGTCATTGAAAAGGTTCCAGAATGCTTGATGTAAATTAATCTCTGTCTCAATTTCTTGAACTAGAACTCGTGCTTTTTTCTCTATCTTGTAGAATGTCGCAAGGTCACATAACTCATGGTTTTCTAGTCTAACATATTGGGTTTTGTGCTTGATCATTTCCTCAATACTTGATAGTCGGATTTTCTGAGCCAAAGAGCAATGGCATTGCTTTCCTTGTTGAACAAGTCAATAGAGCCTATAATAATTAGTGTGCTCATGAGAGTCCAGAATCCTGAAGATAGTTAATAAGATTAGTTTGATAGAGTTGGGATATAGCTTTAGAAATTGTGTCAGCACAAGAATAATCAAAATATTATACTTTTCTTCATGTTTTTCTGTTTGAGGTGTTGTCAATATGTTGATATAATGGGGGCTTGTCAGAGGATCCTTAATAAATGTTCTAATAAGCATGTTTTGAATGAGCCCAATCTAAAAATTTTCCTTGTTACTAATGTTTGTTAAATTGACATCGGGCTTCCTCAATAATGAATTAAGCTTTGAATAGATAGAAAGAGCCCGATTCAAATTTGAAGGACTGAGATTTTTGACTATGTCTAGATCTTTATCATCCATAAATTTTGAGATTAGGAGAAATAAAAAAAGAAATTCAAAGAGAAGAGCAAAAGTAAAGTACTGTAGAGGATGAATTAAGTTTTCAAAAGCAATTGCTGATCCAATATTTGTTAGCACAATTGATATCTCAAATGCTAAGAACCTCAAATTCAGTCTGTTGAGGTCCTCCTTATAGTATGGTAAACTGATATGGTTTAATAAGAGATTGATCATAATCAATATCAGAGATAGAGACAAAGTGAACCATCTCGTGCCTGAGATCTGAGAAAAAGTAACAAGGGCACTTATGACCATCTTTGTGATATAGGTACTAAGTCTCTCGACTTTGTTTTTAATGGCCATTTTTTTACTTTGATCAATTTCCTCAAAGACAAAATTAATTAATAAAATACCTTCTGTAACAATCACTGTTAAAGAGCCTACTAGAGACTCAACTTGATTAATTTGACTCCTAATTATACTTTAGTTTCACATTAGTAACAACGATGACTACTCCTATTTGCGAATTCTTTCTTTGCAGCGAAATTTCATGATTTTGTATCATTTGTGCCTACCATAATAAATATGAATTCAGTCTTAAAAAAGTGTCTTTGTAATGATGATATTTACAGTCAAACTAAAACGAAGAGAATAAATTAAAGGACCCTTTTAAGTCTGATGCTTCATAATGAAGAACATTCTGACTAATGAAAGCTTTAAGGAAATTTTATTTGATGCAAGCTTGGACAAAATTAATGGTTGCTCAAATTGTTTGGTGAAAGCCAGCAGTTTTATTTTCTTCATTAGTCTGATTAATTTATATGCTCAGTACTTATCAGATAATTATATCCACAACGACAAAGACTACAGCTTCCCCAATAGAAGTGTCTATTGCAAGCTTGACTTCCTTGATCACAATCATGTGAATTGGAAGATGGATTATTTCTGTGCCAAATTGGATGAAATAATAAATTACTCTGGAAAATATTGTACTTGACTTCTTTGTTATGCACTTCGCAAAAAAGCTATAGATCACTAATATATGAGGTATGATGAAAGCGAATCCCATAAGACTCGAAAAAACCTCCAATAAAAATTTTCCTGTGAAGAAAGAACTTTAATTGGGTTGGCCATCAAAGTCATCGAAATCAAATTAACCACCTGATAAATTTTGTCACTCAATGCATTTTCAATGATGTGCTGGTAGGAGATCACTAATAATAAGGCGATTATCTGAGTTTTAGCAACAACAATAAAGGTATGCCCCAGTCTTGCTGTATTTGTCTCCACATTATCCAATTGATAACTCAAGATGTAGTCAACAATTGTAGAATACCTTTTCTCTCTATGATGAGCCCCTAAGTCAGTAGATGATAGTTTCAGTTTCATAATTTTCCTTTTTTAATAAATGTGCTCTAAATTATTAATATATCTTCAAGAATGCTATCTTTTTGAGTATAGTTATTAATTTCTCAACTATTCTTTTTTCTTTCTAAAGGCATTTTTTCCCTAAATTGATGATTTCATCTAAGTGTTTCAACTTTTCACAGTATCTTCTGAAAAAGTCTCTTCAGAGCGAATCCATCAACATTAGAAGTTGAACATTCTACTTAAACGATTGAGACTTAGAATAGCTTTTTCCTGATTCTTTGTCAAATGAGTATCATAATAGGAGCAAAAGAACCCATCACAAGAAAAGAAAAAGATGGGTTTAGTGAGGAAAAATGAAGATAATCCTTATTGATTTTAACTTCAAAATTTAATTTAAATCTTTTATACCAGGCAACCCCATATTCTCTATCACAATATGACAGAACCCACTTGTACTTTTTTCATAACTGGAGTCCTGAAGGAGGATGAACTATTTTACGTGGTGTTGCTCTTAAACTTTTCTAACTCGATATTAATATAAAATGGGGCATCCTTGCTCTTCGCATTCGTATGGAGGGTCTATAGTTTAATATCTATATATGCTAAGTCTGTTGACTCAAAAGAACCACAGGCTATGGTTAGTGATTAATTAATCCGAGTTCTTTAATGATAAATTTTTATCAGAATCAATGTTTTCTAGAATTCCTTCTCAGTTTGTATTCTTTTAAGCTCTTTGGGCTCTATGTTGGTCCATCTATCAAATACTTGGCATCTACATTAAAAATATAGTCACCTCTTAAAAGCACTTACTGGGTGTCCACAATCCAACATTTTTTTTTTCAGATTCTGTGAAACTTCGTGAGTAAGGAAAGCCTACGGTTGTTAGGTCTCTATCTTCTGTTCTTTTGTCTAATACTCAGAAGTGCATAAGGTGTCCAGCCTATTTGAATAGTGGTATCACAGATTAGAGAAGCGATACATATTTCTAGATGTATCGTATTAATTTTATTAAGCAAAATTAAAGAATAGACTAGTAGCATCTTTGTAGAATTAAAGATGGACTGATTTTTTCCCTCTAGATTAAAGTGTGCCTGTTTTGTCATGCAAAGCAAATTATCACTGCATAAGTCATTCTGATAGAATATTAAGAGATTTTATGTTTAATGAAAAAGTTAAATTTTTCTTAGGAGATTTCTTGAACAGTGCTACATCAGAAGAAAACGCCTCCCCTCCACATTAGCAGTCCTTAAAAAATAATGCCTCGATCTCTAATTTCAGAATCATTTCACCATGAGGTTTAATACACGAGATTAGACTTTAAGATGTTGATTCTCTGTTATAGATAAAGTTGACATCAACTATGGTATAATCTAATCCTTAGAGTAATAAAGAATATTGATTGCATTAAATCTAGAATATTAATTCCAAAAATCAATCTCTATATCAATTATCTTGAGCTGAACAATAATAATTTGTAAGAATTCTTTGTTCGTAATTCGAGAAATTTTAGACTCAACCATTAGTTTTTCACCTCACTATGGAATAGCCCATTCTTTTAAAATGAAATTATTTGCTTCATCTGTCTTAATCAACAAGTCATTGAGATTATTCTTCAAGAAGAAGGAAATTTGAAGACCATTAGGAAAGAAAAATTGTTGGATTCATTTTTCTTATTGTCATTCCCATAGCCTACTTACGAAAAATATTGAGCCAAATTAGTTTGATATTTAGAATAAAATTAAGTAATTAACATATCTGAGGTAAGTTTTTTTACAAGCAAGATATTGTGGATAACAAAATTTACATTAAAGACAGATAGTATCAGACATAATTTTCACTTGGAATTATGCAGTTAGATCTATAGTTTTGGTTCCAATTGTTCTAGGTGAAATAGCTTTTAAGAAGCTGATTAGCCCTTTATTCTTACCAAGTACTTCAATAGGAATTAGCCTCAATAAAGCTTTAAGCTTGTCATACCTTTTAGAGTATCTGATCATGAATGGCCTCCAAAATGCGAAGAAAAGGATGATGAGAATAGCGTTAAATCCCAAGCAAAATAATAAGCTTTGGTGTTTAAAATTATTGAAGTAATCAAACATTTCTTGATCGAGTCGCCTCTCAAGCTCCTGATAAGCTGGTCTTGTATAAAAATAAAGTCTTCGTTCAGCTAATATGAGATCAAAATCATTGAGAACCTCCTTTTTATCTTCAGTAGTATGATTTGAAGATGCATAAAACCTTTTTAATTTTCGTAGCACAAGAGAATAGAACGATTTAAGCCCAAATAACCCTTTACTATTGTACTCTAAGTCTTCAACACAAAATATGTGGTATATTGGAAGAGCAAAATCGCACAAATATCCCTGAAAGATAGTTGTATAGGCTGGGTCGAGTTCAAAGTCATGTTCGGCGCCAGAGTAAGCCGAATATAGTGATTCTACATTCTGTAATCTCTCCAAAGCTGTATCTAGAGCCTGCCCTGAAGGCATATTTTGGATGGTAGTTGCTCCATCTGCATGTACAAACTCGTAGAAAGCAGTAAGGGCAAGACTCAATGTGTTCATTTCTTCCAATGCGTATGTATACTTTGCCGCAATTTTGGAATATTTACTTTTGAACTGTGCAACCCTTAGATTTATCAAAATATAGCATATGATGAAAATAAGCATCACCATGCTTCCCACGATCCACTGTTTGGCTATCGAAATAAACAGACCTTTGGTATCCATCATCTTCTTGTCAAACTTGGATGTTCCTTTTGCCTTCGTCTTGACCTTGGACCAATTCTGCTGTATCTTATGTAAGTTCTCCTCATCAATAATGACCTTTGCAAGGGATTTAAACCCCTCAAGTCTCTCTACTATGATCTCGTCCTTGCCAGAGAAACGAGATAGATGCTCAAACATCTTTTTAGTGTCAGCCTTGTATCGCATTATAAACCCAATCAGCAGGCCTTGTACGACCAAGAAAGAATACAAAGGCATCACGACCATGACGACAATTGAAAGTTTAAGAGAATTGGAATTGGCATGCTCAGTCCCTTGAAGAATAATATCCTTTGCTTGATTGGTCTTTATCAACAAATCATTTAAGCTGTTTTGAAGAATAAAACTTAATTTCGAATTATTTGAAAGCACAAGTGAATTGCTTTCCTGACCCAATGCAATTCCTGTTGAAGCCAGCTTGATGGATGCATTGAACGAATTATATCTCTCAATTGTCTGGTCATCTTGAGTTATAGTAACATCTTTCTGATAGAAGACATCAATAAACTTCCTGTCAATTTGATGTATATTCGACCTAATAATCTGTGTATAATTGGCCAATTGATTAGATTCAATTAGAATCCTATCAAGATTGTATTGACTATAGACGAGGACGTTAGTAATAATATGCCTTTCTTCATCTATAAGGCCCTCCTTAACCATCTTAAGGAGTCTGCATCTTCTCGTAGATTCAACAAGGTAATCCATTCTCAGCTGAGCATAGCCAACTATTTCGATATTTGATTCAGCTAAGGAAGCCATATTTTCCATATGGAAGTATTCGTATATAGTAAACCCTATTACTCCAATGAAAAAGACCCATACTGAGATGACAAAATATTTCAGGATTGTAGGGATGTAATGTTCTTTTAGCCCCAGATTCAAGTATTTTCTGGCTCTTTGGACATTTGTAGACTGAGCAGTAGAACTAGAAATCTGTGAACTTATTTGTGTGATATCTTTCTCGTAGTCCGCTCGGCTATCTGAACTTAAGAAATAACTGACTTCTGACTTTTTTGCAAAGCCTGATTTTGATCTCATATTCGTTCCAAAATCTTTTCGAGTGTCTGATTTTATAGAATCATGATGGCTGAATGACCCTCCCAATTCAGTAAATCTAAAAAGAGTATCAGACCCTCTGGTTTGGATTTGTCTACTTGAAGGACCCCCAAAGCTTCTCTGTATTGGACCAGAGACTGCACTAAATTCATCTATTATGAATGGGACATCCAAAGGTGTAATCGATTCAACTTCAAGGACAAAAAGCCTTCCGTTACGGTAGATCTCTGGTTTGAATCGACAGACAACCTCATGGAAAGTTTCTTCGCCATTGTCATAAGTTCCTAACCTTAATGTGAGTCTATGTTTATAGAGTTCCTCAATTGCTGACAAAATTATAGGGTCTTCAGACTTGGTCAGCAGAGTCCATAGATCAGTTTTTTCCCAATTCAGAAGATACTGATTGCTCTTGTCTTTGAAATTTTTCTGCAATTTGACTTTTATCTCCTCTTCAAAATTAGCACAGTAATCCACAATATGAGTTCTGGATTTGGCAAAAGTTTCATTGATCTCTAGTAATTTGGAGATTTCTTCTGTCCCCCCTTCAATAATTCCTTCCTCAGTGATCAAAATAAATTCTGAGGAAGAAATATATCTTTTCATAATTCCAATTATACAAAAACCCATTTCACTACAAGGCAACAGCTTCGTGGTTAGCAAAAGCGATGTCAGATAGCCATTCTTTGTTTTACCAAAGATTCTTCTGTATTTCGTAAATTGGGAATCTCCTCTTTGATAATAGCTGTTCAAGTAATCATCATGACGCTCTGCAGTGTATGTGGGCATTAATAACTTGATATTCGTGCCAACTAAAGTGTCATAGCCAAACACTTTATTAAACGAGGGGCTTGAAAACACAATTTTTCCAAGATTGTTAGGTGTCCCATCAATAATAATTGAATTCAATGTAGAGTCAACTTTAAAATAAGTATTAGATGCCAGTTCTTCTTTGGCTTTCTGAATTTTATTAGTAAACTTCAATTTCCTGGTTTCTTCTTCTTCATGTCGAAACAAGATTAAGTATGTAGAATAAAACCAAGAAATACGAAGTTGTTTCTTGACAACGGAGCCTAAATTCTCCCAAAGTTCAGAGACATGAGCTTGTTGTGCTTGGATTTTCTTGCTTTGTTTTAGAAGCAATCTAGGAGTGAATGATTTCTCATTAAACAAGTTCCAAAATTCTTGGTGCAATTGTACTTCGATTTCGATTTGTTGAATTAAATCTTGTGCCTTCTTTTCTAATCTATAGAAGGTCCCAAGGTCATAGGACTCATGATCTTCCATTTTGACGTATTGGGTCTTAATTCTGATCATTTCTTCTATACTTAATAGTCTCATTTTTTGAATCAAGGAACAGTTGCATAACTTTCCTTGTTGGACAAGCCAATATAGTTGGTAAAAGTTAGGATTTTCTTCTGTGTCCAATATTCTGTAAATAGTAATTAAGATGAGCTTGATAGACTTGGGATAGATGTTGAGGAATCTGATCAAACTAAGTAAGATCAGAGTGTTTGTAATATCTTCTTGCATCTCTGAGAACTTTGTCTCCTTGGACAAAATATCCCGATAATTCTGGTTTATTTGAGGATCCTGATCAAATTCTTTGACAAGCGTTTTAATAAGTGACACTAATTCTAAAGTTTCTTCATTATTTAAGTGTCTGTCAACTGAGTTTAACTTCGCGAATAATGATGTGAGTTTCGAGTAAACAGCAAGAGCTTGATCAAGATTTGAAGGCTTTACCAGGCTTTTGAAGAGTTTAGAATAATTTATATTGATAAATTGTTGAATCAGGACTCTTGCCAAAATAACACCAAAAATGATGACAAATATGTAAAATTGTAGAGGTGGTTTTGAATCTTCAGATCCCAAAGCAAGTGCAAAATTAGTAAATACAATTGCAATCTCAAAGGCAATGAAGCTGAGATTTATTTTATTGAGTTCATCTTTGTAGTATGGTAGGGCTTTAGAGTTAAAGTAAAAACATACAACGAAGAAGAAAACTGAGAAAGATAAACTTATCCATCTCTTTTCTGAATCTTCAGATAATCCCACCAGAAGCCCTCCAAGAACTATTTTGGTTATGTATGTGATCATCCGTTTGGATTTGTTTTTGATGGCAAATTTGTTTCGTTGGTCAATTTCTTCCATGAAAAATTTCATTCTTAAAAGTCCTTCTAAAATAATAACTGTGTCCAAGACTAGAAATACAATGGCTCTTACAATCGAATTTTCTCTGGATGAATTGAAGGCGTTTATCAAGATCATATGGACTGGGACCAAGAATATTTCTGTCCCAATCTGTATGAAACTATAGAGTGTGTTGGAAAGAGGTACTTTTGATTCTTTCAGCAATAGCTTCTTGGCTAAGCTGCAGATCAGGAGCAAATAAGGAATTATTATCAATATTATCCAAATAGAACGGCAAACATTCAGAAAGAGTTCTTCTTGAGAGGAAAGCTCTTTGATAGGGCTTGCTAATAAAGTAAGGGCTAGAAAGTTTATCGTCTGGTACATTTTATCGCTTAGTCCACTTTCAATGATATTTCGATAGGAAATACCGATCAACAAGACAATCATTTGTAGGTGCTGTATGATGATAATAGGCTTGGCAAATTTAGCCGTGTTAGTTGCATGATTTTCACATTGGAAGGATAGAATGAAACTTTTTAGGTTGACAAGTATTCTCTCTTTTGACGATCGAGAACCGCTTGAGGAGGTTGATAATTTGTTCATTAAATATTCTACGCAATGAATTATAAATTTATTAATTAATAATTTCCTAGAATATCTCTAGAGGTTGGTGATCTGGTTTAAAAAATTCGCATATTTTACTGTTAGCGAAGGACAAGACCTGAAAGTATTCAACCAATATCTATAAAGCACGTACCTATCATATCCATAAAAAATCGACCATATTAATTAGGCAAGTCTTTTGGAGGGAAGATTTTCTCATATTAGTCTTTTTCGCCAACCTTTGTACTTTGGCTTGTTAAGTTACAGAGCACATGAAGTATGTGATAAATCCTTCCAAGTTGTTGGTTACTTAACAGGCAAGGACTTTGTTGGGCTTTAGCATATTGGTTTATTTAATAAGAGATCAATAGAAAGCGTTCTTAGCTACAATACTATATAACAACAATTTAAGAAAGAAAGGAGAGCATCGGACTTTCTCGTCTTGAAGGATTAGATAAAATGACAGCATGATAGGCATCAAGCGACTGATTTATTTAGGTAATTCCTCTCATGGGATATTCTTATTGAATATTTTCTTCCATATGCCAACAGCTCGAATCCACTAGTTGGAAGTCTAAGTGAGGGTAATAGATTCGTATTATGCTATACAAACAATTATCTGATTGATTAATTAATTTATTAAAAGTCAACTGGTTTATGTGAGGGCATTTTATAGTGACATCAACTGAGCTCCTTTGTCGCCTTGGCCTTCAAAAACCAATGTAATGTTTCAGTCTGCGAATACCAACACTTTTAGCAAAAAGCAAAATTTCAAAAAATAGTTTTTTATATTGCTAGACCGTTATATATTCTTTCAATGTGGCATATCACTGGACTCGTGGCCAATAAGATCTTGAGATATGTATGAGTATGTTGTTTAATTTGTTAGAACGGTTATACAAATAGAGAACTTATGTGTTCTTTAGAGAGAATCTGTAGAATCTAGGAAGCTAAAACGAAGGATTAAAGATTATGGTTCCTCTTTTAGCAGATAGGCACTAAAATCTCACAAAGTTTAGATTACTGAGTGTTCTGGTTTTTCTATGAAAATGAATTCTAGAAAGAAAGCTTGTATTGGAAAAATTCCAGTTCAAGAATAAGGTTAATTAAACCACAAACAGTTTGTTAACTGGGAAGCGCCAGTAGTGACCTCAAGTCATTATGGATCAGTCAAGTTCAATCTGGAACCCATTAAATACTATAGATAGACATGCTGTTAGACATTGGCAATAGTGAATACAGGCCGCTAAAACTTGGAAAGTTAGATTAAATCTGCGAATAAATAGAAGTATATATTCATTCCCCTAATAAACCTACTAGCATTTCGTTTCTTTTGAACCTGGGTAAACAAGTGGGGCCCTAATCCCTTTACAAAATCACGATAGCTAACGAATAATAAGTGTAGTTTTTATGAAAAGATAAAATTTTTCTATTTCAGTTGAGTGCCCAGCCAATGAACTGGGACCCAAATTACTGAACTGACTGAAATGTTCTCCATAAATATAAAAAGAGCGAGAAAATGGCTGAACTTCTCTGGTTAGGTAATTACTAAAGAGAAGCCCTTCATAGTAACAACGAAGGTTATACAAATAAGCTCGCCATATCCATCTCAGGCTCAGTAAACATTGCTTCCATTAAGAATTGGGTCTAGAGTAAAGAAGTACCCATTCTAGAATTCTCTCTAAAAGTTAGATGCTTTTTTAATTTTATCTTTAGCTGAATTGGAATTTTTAAATAGATAGCACAATACTAGTGTCTAGAATACACAGAACGAAGCTATCTCAAGAAGAATAGTAGGTCGTAGTCATCCCCAGGAATAGTAAATTATTAAATTAAAGATGTATGATACAAGATAGTATGAATCTATAAGTAACTAAATGCAAAAGGGTATGGCTTTTTTAAGCCTTGGAACTTTCATAGCTCATATTAAGCCCGTCATGACTACTGTCCAAGTCCTTCAACGTTGCAACATCAGCTGAGAGTGGAACTCCGGGTCCATATCCTTTTTTCTTAAGATAAACCATTCTGCGTCTTCTATACATTGGGAACACATGGTGTCTGGCCAGAAGAGCAGGAGAAGGAGGAACCTGCACCAATTCTTCAAATGGTTCTGTTTTAGTTTGGAGGACAGAGCCAGTTTTTTTATCTTCAAACCAGATCCATATGGATATTAGTAGTGAAACATATCCAATTATGGCTAAAAAGGCCTCCGTCCAGAAGTATCCGTTCTTCACGTTTATTGTTTCATCATGAATGCACCCAATCGCAATTGGAAATACCGCTGCTAAAATATTAGCCAGGGAAGTAACTATTCCATAAGCAGACCCCATAACACTATCTTCCACTATAATTGACACACTAGGCCACATAACAGCAGAATAGATAGAGTCATGGATTCCCACTGAATATAGAGCTACTAAAACCGATGTATTAGTGATTCCTAGAGTAGCATCCTTTAGGTAACATATGAAGATATGGGCAAGGGTGAAGATTAGACAAGATGTAATAAAAGAATATACTCTGTTCCCATATCTATCAGTGATCCAGCCAAAGAGGGGACAGAAAACTAACCCTGTTGCATACACAATTGCAACGAATTGTCCTGCACCTGTCTGATCAAATCCGAACCTGCTTACAAGCAGAGAGTTTGCATTAGCCATAAAGCTATAGAAAGCTGCATCCAACACTGATATCAGGATTAAAAGCAAATAAAAAAGACAGCCAAGTTCTTTTAAATGCTGGAAGGAAAATCTCTCAGATGGCTCAGATTTGATGATGTAGTCTTCCTCCTGCTTATCAGCTTTAAGATCTAGGAAATTTATGACAATCAAGCAGATGAAGGAAAAGATACAAACTATACATCCACAAAAAAGTGGAATCCATAGTTCACCTCCACCCCAGTCATTAATAATTGGGGATAAAATACTGTTAACAGAACTTCCAAAAGTTGATACTCCCATAGCAAGAGCCATAGCCATTGATAGTTTTCCACTCATAAACCATTTTGATATCAGACATGCCTGAACCACCAACAGCGTATCCCCTCCAAGGCCAAAAATAACTCTTCCAATGACCATAATTAGATAGCTTTTAGTGAAAGCTGAGAATGTGACTATGCCCTGGCCAATAATTATGAGGAGGGAAAATATGACTCCTACTTTTCGGACTCCTAAAGTATCGATAAGAAGGCCACCAAAGAAGGGCATTATAATATTAGGAATTGCAAATGCCGTGTAGAGAAAGTTGAAATCTGCATTGTCTATTCCAAATTCATCTTGTATCGATCCCTGGAGCGCCTGTGGATTGTCCAAACAGTAGTCCATTCCAAAATTCATCATGCACGCCAAGAATAAGAAAAGCCACTTGATATTTGAGTGCCGTATTGAAGGTACTCGCGGGGTTAAGAACTTTCTTGTAAGCATCTCAATTTGTTAAATTTATTGCAATTTAGAAGCCAAATTCTATTTTCATGATCCAAAAGTTTAATCCTTAATTAGACTGATCAATATCAGAAAAAACGATCTTTACCAAAGTGCACCAAGGCTATTATGAGTGAAATCAACTCTCTCATGCAGTGATAGGCCTAGTCTGAAGGTCTATTGAAGGTCTATTAACGACCCTCCTTCGGAAACATTGATTTTTCGATCAGGAAGGATGGACCAAGTGTGACTGATTTCATTAGAGATTGTCATATTATACTTTGAACATAGATTTTTATTCAACTAATTATTGTTACACACAAGAAATCTATATACCCACTATAATACATGAACTACGCTCTATTGTGATAATTATCTTCATCATCAAGTTCATCCTGAATATATTTCAAAACATTTTGTAAATCCTGAGGTTTTAAATCATCAGGTTGAGTAGGCTGAGCCTCTACAAGCCTCTCCTTATCATTTGGTTTTTTATCTGAGAAATTCAAAGGTTTCTGTGCTGAGCTAAAAATAGAGGGTTTATTTGATGGGCCCCTATTTGTCTCTGATGTTAGTCTATTGAAAGACCTTGATTGCTTGTACTTATATAGGATACAAACTATTGAGAAAAAGACCAAAATCCCAATTACTGTGAAGATAGGCATCAGAGGGAAGCCTATAGAATCGTCATATATTCTCAAATTTCTTATGCCCAGTATTCCACTTCCAATCAACGTAGGCGCTAACTTAAGGACAAAATGGTTGGTCTCACCACTGAACGAGTACCTAAAATATATCGTCTTTCTGGTATCTGGGGTCGGTGTTCCACAGTCATTACCTAGAACGCCTGTATTTAGGATTTCTGAAGTGACCCGGTAAGCAAGGTATTTACCGATATAGATATCTATATGATTATCACCAGCTTCGTGATCAATTATCAGTAAATCTATATGTATTTCAATTTCTTTGACTTTTTTAGTCAGGATGTAAGACTTGTATATGGCGTGCTTTTCTGCATTCAGAACGCTTTGAGATCCACAGGTTGTAGAATTTATTAAAGTTGAAGTGCCAGCTTCAAACCATCCTTCAAAGGTATCTCGAAGATCTGAAAGAATTAATTTTTGGCTTCGCGAAGAGCGGAGGATGGATATGAGAATCATGAGAAAAATGAAGAATTTGAACATCTTGAAAGTTTATCTTAAGCTTCAGTATCTATTAAAACTGAAGAGCTGACTCTCTTTGTGATTTAATTTTATTTCAATTGGAGTTAGAGAATTCGATAAGACAGATTTTTATCTAAGATCCTAGTAACTTTAAGCCGAAAGTTCAGGAAAAGCCAGGAAATGTGCCTGTTTTTGGGGTCCAAAGAGAAATTATTGATTTAGAGACAGAATGATATTTGTAGTTATGAAAATAAAAAATTTCTATACATACTACAAAATTTTGACTAATTAGGATTTAGATCAATAGTAGGCTTCATTCTTTCATTCTTATTCAAAACGGCATGGGCTTTGAAGGGTCTGGCAATTTTCTTAATCTTGGGTTTTTCAATTATTATGATTTCTTCAGGTTCATTAGGAGGGATAATTCTCTTCTTAGGAGTAACTTTGGGTGGCTTGGGTGCGAAAACTTTCTTGATAAGATATCTAGCGACAGCAAACTGCTCCTTAGTCAGGATATAAGCCTGGATCAGGATTATAAAGACAATCAGAGCTATCACACCCCAGCCAATATTCTTCCTCATTCCCTTAGTGAGATCTTTATTTATGTCATCAATCGCAAAGACAACAATGCAAGAATGTATCCCAAAGAAGGCCACTTCTGTCAACGTTTCAACTACATTTTTAGTATTTTTGTGATGGGGTTTATAGACTATAAGGAGCGCAAGGACTATTAAATTAGCTATCCATGGGACAATTGTTTGAGCAAGTGGATAATAGTACAGTAATACTAAGGATAAGCTGTAAATTATCCTTCTTACTAGTACAATAACTCCAAAGAACCTCTTTCTCTTGTCACTAATATCATAGTCGTCAACGAAAGCCTCATATCGGGATATGTGACTCCTAGAGAGGAACTTCTGATTCAGAGCAGTAAACCCATAGACAGGCAAGAGAATATTAAAACCGAAGACAAACACACCAAGCGTGTATGAATTGCATATATATAAGTGGAAAAGGTTATGACTTTCAGTTGTCTTAAGCTGGAAAGGGTCAGTTCCAAATAAGAGGAGATCATGAACTCTAAGAAACCACTCCACCCATAATAAGAGAACACCTTCAAAGCTATTCTCTTTAAAACTTTTGGTAAGTGGACGCATCTTGTTGTGAGCACACAGACAAAGTAAACAAAAATAGACAAAATATAAAAGAAAATTACCCCACCAGAACTCTGAAGAAAAAGTCCTGAGACGTCATTCTCATAGAATTTAGGAGGGGAGTCTAAATACTTTAGTCCTTCATAGTACCAAGTAAATGGATTTGGCAGGAAATCGAACCTTCCTACGGAAAAAACAATCAAAATTCCTTTGAGATTCTCAGGGTAATCCACATTAAAAAATAACAAATAGTAAATCATTTGCAGTAATATGACCAGTCCCATAAGAAGCCACGGATCAGCTCCTCCAAAGACACTTGTGGCTGTTGAGGCCCCTGCAGCCAAGATAGCTGCCTTCATAGCCGATGAAATAGATTCAACAGTGGGGTCTTTTATACATTGAGCTCCATCTTCAACCAGGTCATCAGGACATTGGCACACATTATTTACTGCCATTTTCGGGAGCTGACATATGATTAGACAATTCCCAAGTCCATCAAGGTAATACTCGTCGGGACATATGCACTCCTTACCCCAGGGCTTGTTGATTATCTTCCATGGCAAGTCACAGGAGCTAAGGCATGTTGTATTGGGATAATAATATTGTGAGGATGTGCAAGGGAACTCACATTTCTGCAATCCTCCACTGGCTCTGATTAGCCCTCCACAAGCATCCGTGCAAGAGCCATCAAAGTTTAGATATTGGGTACTATTGCATTTTGTGCATTGATTGCTGCTAGAGCCTGAGCAAGCCTGGCATAAGGCATCACATTTAGAGGACACTTCTCCATCATAGAAATAGTCATTTGCACACTCAAAACACTCGGCATTAGAAGGACCGTAACAATATTTGCAGGAAATATCACACATTGCACAAGTAGTTGGTGAATCTGGGTAGCTCCCTGGGCTACAGTTATAGTTAACTGCCTGAGCAGGCAAGCGGAACCCATCGCCGTATAGGATAGGTAGCTCTCCAGTTAAATTGAAGCGAAAAATAATAGAAATATCACGAATTCCAAATGATTCATTGATCGAGTCCTCTGTAAAAGTCGAAATGAAAGTCAGGTTTAGAGTGGTCTTATTATGAGAGGTCCTCAGAAATAGCTGCATTGGAGGTAATTCCTTAAAGACGGGATTCCCACATAGATTTGCAGGGCCGTTCAGGAATAGAGCCGAAGTTATATTAAAGATTTGGTCATCCACCATCAGGATAAAATGGTCGTTAGCATCCCAAGAATCAACTCTCCACATCGTAAAGGAGAGATATATCATGTCATGAGGAGGAAGATCTCGATATTCCCGATTTAAAGTCCCAAGAGGCTCAAAAATATTATAACCTCCTAGAATTGAAGTATTGTTACAGACGGTGGCTAGAGAGCCACCATTCCAATTGGTAATGTTCCAAGCTTGGGCTTCCTCATCAAAAAATGAGCCATTAAGTTGAAGATCCTTAATTTCGTAGCCTAGAGAATATATAAATACAAAAAATTGTGAATACCATTGAAACTGTATCCAAAGCAGAATGCATCACAAAACAAAATAAGCAGAATTGGCAGAAGAAGAGCTCTTAATATTGCTCCTACCATTGTTATAACTAATAAAATCTATTGAACTTTATGTGAAAAACATAGTTGAACAAATAGCATTAGATTTGGCCTACTCATTCAGACATAAGAAAACAGATTCTGCAACTGGTTTTATTGGACTTATTTTAAAAAGGAACTGTTCATCAACTTGAGCAATTCCTGTCATATAAATGATCTGTACCCACACCCAAACTCTGATTACAATTACGGTCTTATTTTCTACAAACCAATGGCACAGATTCTTGGTCTAGCCTCGTAATAGAATGAGTATTCATTTACATTCCTTTGTCAATAGACTTGTGATTTCTAAGGTTCCTGTTGAAATAAAGATAATTTACACTATTAGTAAAAGCCAGTCTGTCATCCTGAGTAACGAATTCAAATGCTCATAAAATTGATATTTGGCCTTAGAAGAGCTGAGATTATTAAAAAAATCGAGGGCGAGACTTATCTAAATACTAAATATTAAATAACAGTATAAGTTATTATAAGTCAAAATAAAATTAACTTGACTTAGCAATGAGTTTAACTTACACGAGATCCTTTATTCTCTATCCTATAATGATCATTTTTAATATCTTCCAAACTTACTCATACAGCTTTAATGGTAACAACATTTTAAAGCCAATTAATTACCCTAGGATATGAAATAAAAGATCTTTATCTAAATGGAACTTTTTTTGAGGAAGAAGCCCAAGCTTGGACTGCAACAAACCTCGTCTCTACACAAATCACCAGTGTCTGTGGTGAAACATCTCTTTTACTTGGCTACGGTATAATGAACCCAGGAGGAATTGTTACACGAGTATATGAAAATCTTCCACCTCATGATATATTGTACTTCTCTATTGATATTTGGAGAATTGACTCTTGGGATTTAGATGATTTTATTTATGTCATTATTGATGACGTTCGTCAACCTCTATGGGGCGTTGACTTCACATCGGCCTCATCGAATATCTGTGGAGAAAGTTTTTGGTTCGATATGGGGTCCATCCAAATTTTGTTTAATGTAGCTCATAATCAAAGTACTCTGACTTTCAGTATTGAGTCAGGCTTTTCTACAATTCCTATTGATGAATCCTTTGGAATTCGCAATTTATCAATTCAAGCAAAGTTTAATACAACAGGTGACCCCAAATTTCTCTATGCCATAGGAAGTCCTACTCCTTTGCCAGCCACAGACTACAAGTGTACTGCAGGGAAATACTGGTCTGGAAGTACTTGTATCAATTGTGATCCTTCCTGTAAATATTGTTATGGAGGAGGAAATAATCAATGTTTTGAATGTAATATTGGATATTACTTTGATGGAATAGCATGTCTTCCATGTCATTCTACTTGTAGTGCATGCACAAGTGCTTCAGAATATAATTGTACTG
>Ga0065720_1019170_pt1 | contig 34299 bp, 21 predicted proteins | sample Thericmetagenome_FD_59107 | JGI IMG/M metagenome (GOLD analysis project Ga0065720, IMG submission 59107) | Thermophilic microbial communities from the Joint Bioenergy Institute, California, USA of rice/straw/compost enrichment - eDNA_2 v2... | ecosystem: Engineered > Solid waste > Grass >... | reverse complement strand
CGGATCGCGCCATTCTTCTGCGCTTACCGTGCTGGTCGCCCAACCCAGCTTCACTGCCGATCGAGGGCGACTTCTTCCAGAGCTACGCCAACTTTCAACACATACAAGCCGGAGGAAAGAAGCATCAAGGGAGTAGTGCCATGCTAATTGATATCTGTCGTATCCTTGGCATCACGAATCAGTATCTGGCTGCTGGCGGTGTTAAGGGGGATTCCCATTTCCCCTGGCATTCCCTATCCAACCTCTCCAAGATCCGCCAGGAGCTGGATATCTGGGCTTCGGGAACTGAGGAATTGTTCTCTAGCCTGAATTCTTTGTTTCGCCGGCCAGACTCCACGATGCTCGTACTCAGCAAGCTCATCTACCACCTCATTCATTGCCTGATTTACCGACCTTTTCTACCGATTGACTTAGCAGAGCTGGCTGGGTCTGGACAGCACCAGTCATGGCAGATAGAGGCTACGAACCTGTGCTTCCTACATGCAAACGCCATCACGGAGCTGGTAGAGCTTGGCAGGCAAGCAGGGTCGATTGAATGGCCGGCATTTGTGGGCTATTGCATCTGCACAGCTGGCACAGTTCACATCCACGGAGCGCACTATAGCCGCATTGGCAACGCTGGGGACATGAACGTGTTCGCCTCCTCTGCCGACTTCTTGTCACGAGAGATGCAGCAACTTAGCGAACTACGGCTTGCCTGGGCCTGTGTTCAACACCAGCGCGAAACGCTTCAGCAGATGTACAACGCGCATTCCGAGCTTGTGAAGAGCCTCGCTCACAACCCAATGCGTTACTCACCCGTTTTCCATCTGGAAGACTTTTTCGACAGATACTCGAACATGGGCGGCGGGTCAGGAGGCCCCAGCTTCAGCTTCGACACGGCGAATCTCGGCCTGTGCGATGTAGTGCTCGATTTTGCCCCTGACACGAACCCGAACCAGAACCAACCTCCTGTCTACACGTCCCATCTCAACCAGACATCCGATCCTGGACCTCCTCGCCCCAACCCCCTTAAGAGGAAGAGTTCAATGCAGTCTGGCCGGCCGAGGCCTGAGTTGTCATGCTTACTTTCTCTCAACAACACAGCTTTTAATACCCCTCCGACGCCCGCTATGTCGACCCCAAGTAGCGCTCGTCGCTCGATGTTCGCCACTCCTACCATGCCATCGCAACCATCGCCCAGCATGATGCATTCTCCTACGCCGTTGACGTCGCCGCATGGGTTACCACAGAAGGTTGTTGGAGGGTTTACGGCGAATGCGAACAATCATCCGACGCCCGTGCCTCATAACAATGGCTTGGGAATTACGTTTGGCAACGCCGGTGGTGCGAACAGCGCCCCAACGGCAACGCCAGGCTTCGGTCTGAGTGCTTCAGGCAACGGCAGCGGGACCCATCACCTACGCAGTCCAACAACTGGGCCAGCCAACGGTCAGGGGTTCGATCATGGCTTGTTTGGAGGTATACCCGCCAACACGTTCTCCACAACTACGCCACCGGGATGGAATAGTAGCGAGGATAAGCCAGGAGGACAGGTCAACAACACTACTGTCGGGAACATTAATGCTACAGGCCCAAGTGGTAGCGTCTCTACAACCAGTGATACGAGTCCAGCGACCACTGCGGATAGTACGGGCACAACGGGCGGTCCAGGAGAGGAGAAAGATCCATTCCTCAGCTTGTTGGAGCAGCTTGCTGAGAACGAGGGATTACTTGGTGGGGCGGGAAGTGATCTGGATTTCTTTTTGACGGGGACGCCTGCCCCGCCGCCGGGGACAGCGTGACCTCTTGAGTCGGATTGAACGAGGCGCGGAAAGGAAAAGCGGGCTGTGAAGGGGCAGCAGTCGGTTTAGGGGCCTATGTATCAAAGTGTGTGAACCGGAGGATGGGCATCAGGAGCCGGGATTAAGGATAGGGTAAGGTAGGAGTATCTTGGGGAGCTAGGGGCCTACAAAAACAGCACTCGGGTTGGATAAGGGGGAATAACCTACCTACATAAATGCCAGGCACATACGGTCTGGATCAGTGGTTCAGCTACCTAGTTGTGTGGCGTTTGGAAGAGATAACAGCCATGACTTCAACCTAGTGTGTACATAATACATGTGTCCTATGGGCATCCATCGAAGATGATTGGTATGCTCGGAATCAACTGAAGTCAACGAGGCCAAACAAACAGCGTCGGCAAAAGCATCATATGTGTGTGTGTGTGTGTGTGTGTGTAAGTCTTCGACAGTGAAACAATCACCAAGACGTACCGAGTAAAGCAAGATCAAGTTGCCCTTCTTTCACGAAGTATCTGTACCGACCTAATCACCATCCCAGCCCATTTATTTAGACGCATCCTTCCTTTCAAGATCCCATATTAAAATAATCCCACCATACCTATCCCAGTCTCAACGCCCTGTTACCAACCAACCCGTAAACTCCATTCCAAATCCGTCCCATTCAAACCCATCCCATTGTAATCCTAGTACCCACTCTGCTCCCTCCGATTATCCCCCTCCCCCTGACCATCTCGACTCCTCTCTGCCCCTACCCTCGCCATCCTCTCCTTCTCCTCATCGCCCCTCAACTTAGCAAAATAGGCCTTCACATCCTCCGCGCTCACCACCTTCCCACTGCGCGCAAACTCTTCGAAAAACGGCATTAGCTTGTCCTTCAAATGCTGGTACGCCATGACGCCCTCAATAGCACGCACGCGGTCGATTGTGCGGAGGGCGGATTCGCCCCGGTCGTAGAGTGATCCGCCCGAGGAGGTACCGCCTTGGGGATTGGTCGGGTCGCCGCCGTCGGAGGAGAGGGGGGGTTCGTAGGTTTCTTCTTCTTCGAGGAGGTGTGGGTGAGGGGTGAGGAGGGGGAAGCATTGGGGGCAATGGCAGAGGTGGGCGCGGAAGTCGGATTTGAAGAAGAGGGAGAAGCGGCCGGGAGGGGCTGGAGGGAGGGAAGAGAGTTTGCAGGTGGCTTTGGAGGGGTCTTGCTTAGGTTGAGAGTCAGTGGGGGTTGGGAGGGGGGAGGCTTCGCTTCGGGGGCGTTTCATGACTTGGGAGTCAGATGCGTCCTCGGCGGAGGGATCGTCTGAGGATTTGCGTTTCTTGGAGGAGTTGCCGTTGCTAATGGGGGCAGCGGGTAATTCTTCTCGCTTGATGTCGGCCACTTCGGGAGAGTTGGTTGAAGCTTCGCTGGGCGGCTTGTAGTACACAGGAGCGAGGAAACCCGGAGCGCCGGCGTAGCGCTTGAGCCAGGGGTAGGCGTCTAGGCACTTATAGCAGATGAAGCCTTCGAATTCGTCCTCGTCGGGGAAGCCGGGCGGCATAGGAGGGTCATCTTCTTCCTCCCCTTCTTCGGGAGCTGCTTCATCGCCTTGTTCTGCTTCCGCCAGAACGTCGCCATTCTGCTGTTCGGCCCCAGCATTTTCTACGATGGTAGGCAAGCCATTTTGATCATCTGTCTTGACTTTGGTCTTGGTCTCATCCTTTGGCAGGTCCTTATACCACTCGGGTCCAAGACCGACAAGACACCCAGGGTGATACCAGTCCTCGCCGCAACCACCTGTCTCGTGTGTGCCCAGGCCAAGGCACTGGAACATGGTGCCCTTCTGCTTGAAGGGGTCATAGTAAACCTGGCAACCACAGAAAAGGTTGCGAAAGTTGATGTTGTACTTGTTATTCGCATCGGGCTCCTCAGAGTGCACACCGCCCTTGGTGCCAGTCTCGGGGTTGATGCGCAAGTTGCACGGGGCCGACGAAGGGAAGCGCGTGGTACCACAATCGCAAGTGAAGTTGCGCTTGTTGAACAACTCGACGAGAGCGTGTTCCCCATGACATTGGACAGAACAGGCGTAGCACACACCGGCAGCGTTCGGATAGGGATCGGAAGGGTTTTCAGGGGGCGGGTTGCAGGTCAGACAGGCATAAACAGCCTGGCGAAGCGGACCGAGGGGCTTGGTGCAGTGATCGATGCTATACGGTAGAGCCTCGCGCGCCTCGGCCTCGAGCTTCATTTGGTCGCGGATGAAACTGAACTTGTTAGATGGAGAAAGCCAGAAATGAGATGAATATGAATCAGCGACTTACTCTGCAGCCGTCTGCGAGTCGTCTGACTGCTGCGACATGCTCTGAGTGCGTTGCTTAGACCGCACCGCAGGCGCGTCGTCAGCACCGCCATCGCTGCGAACCGACACTGGCGCAGGCGACATTGCAACTCGAAGTCAGAAGTGATGGACGGATTTTTTGATCAAAACTCAATCGGTACAGATTTCGCATCAACCAAGCTAATATTAGGAGCTGCGCTCCAGTCTCTTTTCCCCTCAGGAAGTGCTAGAAGGTCAGCGATCGCAAGCTGGAAGAGAAGGGAGGGCAGAGGTCGCTCAGTCGTAACAGTGTCGGTCCCTTCCGAGTGAATGAGAGAAGTGGAATGTTATTGGTGCATTATGTACTATCTTATCAGCCCACACCCCACCTTTGCTCACTCGGTCGAAGCAACCACTTTACGGGACAACCCAAAAAGGGTTTAGCTCCGTCGCGTGAACGCGTCCGCGACGCGAAAACTGGGGGGCAGCTGCAGATGGGTTCGACGCCCAATTGCGTTCTGTGTCGTCTCTGTCTTCTGCGTCTCCTCCCCCCCACAAACTTGGCTGAAATCTGACGGCTCTTTTATCTGTTCGTCCAACCACCAGCGTAGACTCAATAACCATCACGGACCCCAGATTCCCACTTCTTTCTTTTGTCGTTTTTGCTTTCGTTCGATCTTCCTTGTCCCTGAAAATTGAATAATCAATATGAGGTATGTCAATCTCCCAACACCAGCCCGCTCTATGCCACAGCCACTGACAAACACAGTTCTCCTCTTCGCGAAAACCCCTCCTCAGCCAACCGGGGTCCTGCCCCGAACAGAGCAGGCCGCAAGCGCGCCCGTGCCGACGCTGAGGATGGCTCGCCGGCTGGGGCCCCCTCCAGCCCCATCATGCCCTCGTCCCCGCCGGCCTTCAACATTGCCCACGGCAACGACAACAACGATGACGACGACATCGAGGAAGATGTCGAGATCCCGGACGACATTGATGACCTCGACGAGATGGCCGAGGACGACATTGACCTGTTCCAGGAGGGCTTCGAGCGTGATTACCGCGAGCGCCCTGATGACCGCTACGAGGATATTGACATCGACGACGAGGAGTACGATGCCATGGACATCGGCGAGAGGCGCCGTCTCGAGGCCAAGCTGAACCGGAGAGACCGTGAGGTCGCTCGTCGGCAGCGTATCCCGGCTGCTTTCCTGCCCGGTGAGGATGAGGGTGATATTGATCTCACGGCTCAGCCCCGCCGCCGCAGGCGCCGGTACGATGAGGACCCCGATGAGGACATGGAGGGCGACATCATGGAGGAGGAGCTCTCGCTCGAGGCTCTCCACGACTTCAAGGCTTCCAGTCTGACTGAGTGGGTTTCTCAGCCTGCCGTGCAGCGCACCATCAAGCGCGAGTTCAAGGCCTTCCTCACCGAGTACATCGACGAGAGCGGCTCGTCGGTCTACGGCAACCGCATCCGTACCCTTGGTGAGGTCAACGCTGAGTCCCTGGAGGTCTCGTACGAGCACTTGGCCAACTCCAAGGCCATTCTGGCTTACTTCTTGGCCAATGCTCCGGCTGAGATCCTCAAGCTGTTCGACGAGGTTGCCATGGACGTCGTCCTGCTGCACTATCCGGACTACGAGCGCATTCATGCCGAGATCCATGTCCGCATTTATGATCTGCCTGTCCAGTACACGCTTCGTCAGCTCCGTCAGTCGCACCTCAACTGCCTTGTCCGCGTTAGTGGTGTCGTTACGCGGCGTACTGGTGTCTTCCCCCAGCTCAAGTACGTCAAGTTCGACTGTACTAAGTGCGGCGTCACGCTCGGTCCCTTCCAGCAAGAGTCGAACGTGGAGGTCAAGATCACATACTGCCAAAGCTGCCAGTCGCGTGGTCCCTTCACGCTCAACTCGGAGAAGACGGTCTACCGTAACTACCAGAAGATCACCCTCCAAGAATCTCCTGGCACTGTCCCAGCTGGTCGTCTGCCCCGCCACCGCGAGGTCATCCTTTTGTGGGATCTCATCGACAAGTGCAAGCCTGGCGAGGAAATTGAGGTTACAGGTATCTACCGCAACAGCTACGATGCCCAGCTCAACAACCGCAACGGCTTCCCTGTGTTCGCTACTATTCTTGAGGCCAATAACATCGTAAAGGCCCACGACCAGCTGGCTGGTTTCCGTCTGACTGAAGAGGACGAGCACCGCATCCGTCAGCTATCCAAGGACCCGCACATCGTTGACAAGATCATCAACTCTATTGCTCCGAGTATCTACGGGCACACCGACATCAAGACGGCCATTGCCCTCTCCCTGTTCGGCGGTGTCGCCAAGACAACCAAGGGTGCCCACCACGTCAGAGGCGACATCAACGTCCTGCTCCTTGGTGACCCGGGTACCGCTAAGTCTCAATTCCTCAAGTACGTTGAGAAAACGGCCCACCGCGCGGTCTTCGCGACCGGCCAGGGTGCCAGCGCGGTCGGTCTCACGGCTAGTGTCCGTCGAGACCCCCTGACAAGCGAATGGACCCTGGAGGGCGGCGCTCTCGTGCTAGCTGACAAGGGCCACTGCCTGATCGACGAGTTTGACAAGATGAACGACCAAGACCGCACCTCGATCCATGAAGCCATGGAACAGCAGACCATCTCCATCTCCAAGGCCGGCATCGTCACCACGCTCCACGCCCGCTGCGGCATCATCGCTGCCGCCAACCCCATCGGCGGCCGGTATAACTCCACTCTGCCCTTCTCGGCCAACGTCGACCTTACTGAGCCCATCCTCTCCCGTTTCGACATCCTCTGCGTCGTCCGCGATCAGGTCGACCCTGAAGAGGATGAGCGCCTCGCCCGGTTTATCGTCGGCTCACATAGCCGCAGCCACCCCATGAGCGCGACCAACCCGCGGACGAACCCCAACGCAGCTGGCAATGCTAACAATACCCAGGCGTCATCAGCTAACGGGGGTGATTCCATGGAGGTTGAGTCGGATACCCAGGCTGCTGCTAACGCGGCGGCTGCCAAGGAGGAGAAGGAGGGCGAAATCCCGCAGGAGTTGTTGCGGAAGTATATCCTGTATGCGCGTGAGCGTGTCCATCCGAAGTTGTACCATATGGATGAGGACAAGGTCGCGCGTCTGTTTGCGGATATGCGACGTGAGAGTCTGGCTACGGGGGCTTATCCTATTACTGTAAGCCCGTCTACCTTCCCCCTTCTCTCGAGTATTCACAGTTGCTGATATTCTGTCCAGGTCCGCCACCTCGAAGCGATAATCCGCATCGCCGAAGCTTTCTGCCGCATGCGTCTCTCCGAGTACTGCTCCGCGCAGGACATTGACCGTGCCATTGCCGTCACCGTCGATTCCTTTGTAAACAGCCAGAAGGTCAGCTGCAAGAAGGCGCTGGCACGGGCTTTTGCGAAGTACACGCTGGCTAGGCCGGGCGGTCCTGGGTCGACGGGGAACAGGCTGCGGGGGAATAGGAGGGTGGAGAGTCAGGCGCAGGTTGCCGCTTAGACAGGGTATGTGATGAAGCTGCAGAAATGGAAAAGTAAAAAGATGTGCGATTGGGATCGTGTCATGACTTGGCTGGGATGTAGGGATTTGGGTTTGACGGCGTTTGGGAGCGTGAGAGAAAGATGTTCTTTTTGTCTAATGACTTGCTATTGATGTTCTGGGTGTCTATCAAGGAGATGTTATATCAGATGTCCCTCCTCTATGGATGATCACAAAAGTATTCTTGATGCGTACTTATCACACACAGGGGACAGCGTAAGATATGCCCGGCAAAGCCTCTATGTGTAGACAAGCCACTAAGCTGGTTACGGAATGTCAAGCCATGAATCTGTTCCCGATTATGCACACCAAATCCGCTGACCGTGATCCAAAAAAAAAAAAAAACCGAACCTTTGTCAAAACTGGACGTATGTGCTAAACCCTTTACTGCTAAAACTTTCTTCCAACATCTCCAAACTTAAAGCTGAGCCGCATTGTTGAGAATCTTGACCTCCTCACCGGGCTTCTGTACAGAGATTTGTTAGCCGGTGATCCACGGAAACACAATAGAAGAAGTATGGACATACGAAAGCAGGTAACCCAAGATAGGGGCAGTCCGCACACCGGAAGGCATCTCCAAGGTAGCAGCTGCCGCAGGATCCTGTCTTGCCAGGCACAGTAAAGTCAAGCTCTGTCAGCTCCTCCGACTTGAGCTTGAGAGCGTTGCGAGCGGCCTCAGCCTTTTCGCGACGAGCCTTCTCCTCGGCCTCAAGGCGCTGGGCTAGACCGCAGGTGCTGTTATGTCATTGTCAGCATCATGTTCACAGTAAATAGGTAAGTATAAGGGTTGGGTGAAACATACCAGTCCTTACAAGCCCTCCTCTTTTTCCCCAACTTAGGCGCACACTCCGGAGGAGGCTGCATCGGCCCGCGACGCATGTCCTCCTCCGTAAGCAGCGTCTCCTCATCAATCACATCATCATCGTCCTCCGCATCCAAATCCAAATCATCATTAAAGTCCACGAACCCAACCCCCGCAGGCGCCTGTGTCTGTGCCGGTTGCGCCGGCTTCGTTGCGTCCTTCTTCTTCCCAAATCCAAGCTTCAACGGTACCACCTCCTCCTCAGCATACTCAGGCTTCCCAAACTCCCCGCCCCCATCCCTGACCACCAACCCCGCCAACACAGCCTCCTTCACCACATCCTTGTCCCCTGTCAGCGAAACCGCATTCCCATCTTCGCCCTTGACAATTCCGCCCGGCTTCACAGCCCCTGCGATCTTGTTCCAGAGTGTGCGATCCCGAAGAAGCTGCCTCTCTTCATCAGAGACGAGCGTGCCCGTCAGGATGAGAATGAGGTCGTATGTCGCCGAGGGGAGGGTGACGAGGCCAGAGACCAGTCGGTCCAGCATGTGCAGGTCAGTGGCGGCGCGCGGGTAGAGAGCGAAGAGGGAGGCGAGACGGGCTTCGCCTTGGGCTCCGAGGGCGGGGAGGGAGGGGGGTGCTAGGAGGAGGGTTCGTTGTTGCTGGCCATTGTTAGAGGTTTGTTGTGTGGTGGTGGTAGCTGGGGAAAAGTCAAGGTCGGGGGTTAGATCGATGGTTAGGGACGGTGGGGACATATCGATGAGTTTTTGGGTTGTAGTCGCGGAAAATCAGGTTAAATTCAGGTTATTATCAAGGATTCTGTTGGTGAAAAGTTGCAAGAGATGTGCTGGAGATGTGTGCGACTGCGTAATGAAGAATTTTTGAAAGCAATGGGGGTGGTAAATGGAGAGAGGGTCAAGAGGAAGACAGTGAAGATACTGGCGGCTTGAAAAGCAGATAAGGTTTTGGCGGGGTAGGTGATAATGATTGCTAATGGCGAGAAATTCCGTGGAGTTGCAGGTTTGCATTACCAAGCATTGCCACTAAACACGCCGCCGCAAGGCTGAAAACTTGAAGCACGATGTGGGGGCACGTGGGTATGTTACACATGGTGGTATTGTAAGTCCTGCCACGCATGACAAGAAAGGTGCAGGTTTCATAGAAAATGAGGCTTCTTAGGGTCAGCTTCTTTCAACCCTCCTCTGCATGATATTTTAGAAAGACTTGAGGTATCATAATCATCAACATCTAACAAAGAAAAGCTAGTTCACCAAACAAACCAGTTGTGTAAGGGCTTGGTGATAGCTTTAAGGCACCATCATTGAACAGGCTCACATTCCGCCCACCGTACTCTTAGCAACATCCGATGTCGGCCACGACCAAGGCACTGAGACGCTAGAATGGCGTAATTTAGACTTTTTCTCATCAATCAGAGATGCAGAATGGCCGTTTGGATTAGTCGAAGGATGCACCCCAGGCTTATATCCTTTCTCGATGTCTCAACGCTCCATGTTAAGAAGCCGATGTGGGGGGAGCCGATGGACGATGGAGAGCACTTCTTGTCTTGTATTCACAAATGGTGGTGCTGCCAGTACTGTCAAACATTGCAAAACACAACAACATACTTCTGAATAAGCCTGTAGAGAACTTGTCTTTATTCAACACTCATACTTCGGCTTTTACAACTGATGAAATTTAAGACGACAATTGTCGATATGTTTTGAGTCAAGATGGGTATTGTGAATCCGTAATCTGTAACACCTGATTGGTTGAAGGGGTGGGTCCACGGCTTGGAGAAGGAGACCCAGACAGTTCAAAGTCAACATTGTCTGTGTTTAATGTCCATGATAGCAAGAGACCAATGATATTTCGATGTAAGAGACTCATCCTTTATCTGAAGAGCTCATGCTACGAGTGTGACCAATCTGTGAGAAAGTTGGGCTGTTGAGACCTAACGCTGTTGGTGACTTGTCACCGGCCAAACATCCAGGTTTGATTGGAAGAAGTACTTCTGGCGCAATCTTGGGGCTCCAGTGGGTTAACTGTCCATGAAAGGATTCATAGGTTCGAATAATTCAATAGTGGTTTCAATGGCCTAGTTGGTGCTGCTGGTAGTATGAGAGCCATGATTAGTGGGCAATCTCGGTGAAATGTGGTCCTCCCATGCAGGACAACTCACCGTCAGTGCCCGGATCGATTATGCTCTCGAGAGTTTTATTCGATCTCATGCGAACTTGCATGTCTTGCTCACATGCCCTTCTAATGGCTCAGAGTAAGTAGATGTGCAGTTGGAATTACAGGCATCAAAAGTATCCCAGGAAAGAGCCCACGGCTTTCTGCAGATGCGAGGAAGACACGAGGACGGTCAGGTGCCAGGGCGCCGGAGCAGATGGCGATCTGTCTCGGCCCCACACCCGGAGATGCATGACTGCTCGAAGCTGGGGCCCGGTTATCCGAATCCCCACCAAGATCTCCGGGCCATGCTCATGGCTGACAAGTACTGAGCCGATCACTGATCGCCGAGGCCTGATTTGTTGCTGGTGCCGGCCACTTGAGCTATCGCCGACTAAAACGGAAGGGAGCAACGCCTGGCTTTGCACCAATGACCTCAGAAAAAAGGCCTTTGTCGAACTGCTCCCTGGACGATCACGTCGTCATCATCTCGCCTGGCAACTTTGTCTCCAACCATCAACAAGTTGAGGTGAGCAAGTCCCGATCTGCTGGGCATTACTCAGACTCCTGGCCATCCACATTGCTACCAGAGATATGGCGTTGTATGTCAACATCGTCTCAAGCGGCCACGTTGCAAGATGCCTCCATGATAGTGTTTTATGTAGGGTATCATGTCCAAACCCCATCGCGAAGATCCACGGGACCAACCGGTCTCCACGGCAGCGATGACTCGACGTGAACGGATGACTCGTCGCTCGGCCGAATGGTGCAAACAGCCCGATGCCTTCCGCAATGCAATATTTCGCTTCGCCGGTGGCGTGGCGTTGAGAGGACCCGTTGAGGCATTGCGACACGGCACGGTCCCGAACACTGACCGGTGCTCTCCACCTGCCGCGCAAGCTGCCATAGAGTCATCGACTCGCACCAGCGGTCACCTGACATTTCCGACGATATCAGCCTCAGGTTGGCAAGGATGTGCTGGGCTTGCCGCGCGCCTGTCTGCTTTCGCAAGCCGGGCACACCAGCAGATGTGGCATTATCAATATGGTATTCACTTTTGGGATTGGAGGACAGGCAATTGGCATTGGAAATCGAAATCTTGGATGTCTTCGTGTTCCTGCGAGCGCATTCGCGATGAGGGACGAAGCTTCCAGCGCGGTGGCTGCCCACGACAGCCTGCCAAGCCCCACAGGCTAGCCAGAGAGGGCTTAGCGCGGCACCCCCTACCCCGCACCATGCACGCCGTTCTGGCTGGCGATAGAGATTGGTGGAGTCGCTTGGAAAGCAGGTGGGGAACTGATGTCACTGCATCCAAGAACCACCGTTGAGTGCAGCACCTTGATCGCAACAAATGCCACAGATATCGGGCATCAACTGGTATTGTATGAAGCCAATTGGCCGCCAGGGAGTGTTTACAATGGTTCTCTACACCCTACGTGAACCGGCTCAACTGGCGGTGTCGTGTATCGCGAAAATCACGGAACCTGCGGTGCAGGTCGCGGTTGCTTGTCGAAGGTGTCAGCCCAGGCATGCCGGCCGCTTGCATCAAATCACGCGACTCCGGGACACGCCTCCTGGCTCCCGGCCGGGCTGTCGAGCCTGCACCCCAACAACCTGCCCAAACTGCCGTGTCCCCGCAGAGGGGACCCCTTGCTGCTTCCCCCATGAACGGTGCTCGCCTGATCAACTCGGGCTGTGAGTGGCCGAGTTACAAAGTGACAGGGTGACTCTTCCAGTGATGGAGATCCAGGGATGAGCAAGCTTAGCCATTGGACGACTCCATCGAGCTGCCAGCTCGACGTGTGACTCTGTCAGAGATTGCCCATTTATAAAGCCCCCCCAAAGCTTCCCCTCCTCTGACTTGCCACCCTCCTTCAGTCTCATCAACAGCCTCTTACAATTTGCGAACTCTCTCCATCATTATCTCACACAAACACCCATCACAAAGACACGACCAACTCCCTCTTCCACATATACCAGCCCCTTCTAGACCCTGCCTGAGCCATCTACAATATCACCAACACCAAGCCGGTGACGTCAAAGAGAACTTGACCGAAGGTGTGCCCCCTGAGACAAACAGACTTTAACTCCCATCCCTCCTTGGCTGTTTGCCATCGTCAATCCTGCATTTACTGACCACCTTCAACAGTACGCTCCTCAAAAGTGAACCTTATTTCTGACCCGCCTCTCATCACCAATCATATCATCGGCTCTTCGTAACCATTAATCAAAAGTGAGTGTTGCCGTTCCGTCTGCACAGCATGACATCATCAGCTAACCAGCTCGTGAAGTGACTCGCTCCCACAAGTACAACGACAAGGACCATGCTGCTCTGGCTAGCGGCATGGCCGCCCCACAGGAGCATATTCCCAAGTACTTTGGCAAGCATGGCTTCCCCGACGCCGACCCTAAGAAGATCAAGAAGAACGGCGCTGGTCGCTGCAATTGGTAAGCTCTATGTTTTGTCACCAGATGGCTGTGAGACCCTTAGCTAACCTCAATCAATAGGGGTAATCTTGAAGACGAGCTGCTCGACGAGGAGTTCAACTTCACCAATGCCCGCCGCCGCTCCAACAGCAGCAGCATTGCGTCGCTCGAGAACTTCAAGACCAAGTTCGAGGTGAACGAGCCCGAGCCTGTGTTTGAGGAGAGCATGGGCGCCGAGGAAGAGAGCGGGTCAAGCGGGACCAGCGTCGACGAGGACAAGGCCGTCCACAAGGACTAAGTCCAGTCAACACCACCCACTTCACACAGCCATCCTGTGAGAGGGTTTGGCCATACTTGATCTACTCCGGACAATGACCGGGACAGAGTCCATGCTGGTTTAGTTCTCACATGACAACCAGCCTACTTACCTATTACGTGACAAACCATATTCACGCATATCTTTGGCTCGAGGGAAGGCGTTTCTTGGGAACTCTGGCTGGCTGGGATCGGTTGTATTGTAACGAACTTATTACTGGGACGAATCTGGCAGCGGAGGAGAAATGCCTTGCTTCATGATGAGCAACACTGAGCTGACTGGCTTCGAGCTTGCTGGCACTTACACAGACATCTTATAACGATCCACGCGGTACATCCGCCTGTGCTGTAAACTAGCATATCATTACAGGTTATGAACTGGCCTGATGCTTGATACCTTGACACAGAAGTGAAGTAGCGATGTAAAGTTATGGATGTGTCTGTGTGAGTGAGCTGATTCTGTTGGGTTATTTTGAAGGGTGTTGAGTCCTGGATCGTTGGTTAATCGATGGCTGCCGCACGAAGCAAAAGTCAGGTCTTATAGTGTTCGGATAAAGATCCAAATCGTTGCGGCTGCTGCCTCTAGCCCAAAGCGCGCCGTCGCCCCTGCCTAAAGCTCCGTAAGCGTTCTCCGCTTCCCCTCCCAACATTCCATCTTTTCCATATGCACTCATGGAGCAGTCAAGCGGTTAAGTGCTGGCCCCGGAGTACCATGCTCCGGTTGATTTGCAGGCTCCGAAGGTTGTGGGTTTGAACCTCGCCTTGGCTGGCAGGACAACCAGCTCAGGATCTTCAGGGTCAATTGGCTGCCTGCATTGTGGTATCAAGGTTTCAGTTCAGGCGGGCTGGACTACGGTCGTAGCACCTTGGGTGCGAGGCTCTTGGTACTAGCCACTGAGGTTCTTGTTACGAGGGCACTGGGTTGTAAAAACTCTCAGGGAGAGCTTTTTGTAGCCGGCTAAACCTGGCTGGTGAGCTTTTTGACAGTTTTGCAAGTGGGTTTGTCCATTTTGTTTATAGAGTATCTAACTATGTTTTTACGGATGCACAAATCATCGCAGCAAGTAAAGTCTGCTTGATTGAGATGTCTGTTCTTCGGTAGTTGGCGTTATGTTTTCCCCTTGCTTTGTTGGTGATAGACTAGTGTCACTACAGCATCGAGAAGCCAAAAACAATCATGTCGTTTTACTCTGCGTGTTACTATCCACCAGGTCTGTTGGCACAATCGCTAGGTCTTTAGGATCTAAAAACCAAGTTACTTCAGCATAGTCTCCAGAGAGATCACACAAGATGTCGATGGTAGATACCTGGTATGGGGAGAAAATGCCCAAGAGTTGTCTTCTTCTTAAGTAGCCAAAGAGTTTTCCGATCATCAACATTCTTGAACCTTAAAATCTCATCTACCATTGGTGTATTTTGTGAGGGTAAGCAATCTGACTGTAAATGAAGTGAATTGTTCATATAACACCTCCTATCCGGCATCGCCATCCACACCTCATCACCACAACCTTGCTTCAACTAGACTTCAGCGAGCTCGAACGAGTTCGTAGCTATTTGGAACCATAACTTGACAGGAGCGCCTTTATCTTCTGAGATGCTGAAAACTCGTGGTAATAGCCCTCATGTGATTGAGTCGCGTGGACTTCTCTCCCACTCTTCCTCTCCCTCTCCCCTTGCTCCTGTCCAAAACTGTACATACATCCTTTGCAGTTCCCTCTTTCAACGATCAATCCATCCAAGCATCCACATGTGAGTGGTCGAGTGGTATAAGGCCGCGGATGTCTGACGCACTTGATCCGCTCTTGGTCCCAAGAGGTCATGGGTCTGGCTGATGCTAGCCAAACAAACTGCTCGAATTTTCAAGGGGTGACTCTCGTGGTTGTGAGAGTCTTCACAGAAGATTTGGGGGTGAGGGCCTCTGGCTTTGCAAAAGCCCTCAGGGAAGAGTTTTCGTAACTGACCAGTTACACTGCCGTGCTCTTGCTCGCAAGAGCAGATCTTTTGTCGATGAGCTGGCTATACCGCCCGATATTATACCCTCTAGTGAAATCCGTGTTAAAACAAAAATCACAAATGCGCGTCCAAACGGATACATCTTACCCCAATATATAGACAAAGAGCCCTTAGCTGGGAAAACAGGCTTGAACGATACAAGATTCGCGGTCCAGAAGGACATTCATGAATAATTCGGCAGGTGAAAAGCGCCGGCGCGACCTGGTCTGTGAGCTTTTTGCTGTTTCACTTTTTGCATTATAGTCCTTGAGTTACTCCCTAGTTTCAAGTTTGCAAAGAGTTAATCAGAAGCAACGGTGACATCAACCATCGCCTGATACTGACATGATGTTTCGTCTTGACCCCGCTTCCCTGTCTATTGAACACCAACCAGACACAATGATTTTGCATGATAAGGATACACAACAGCTCGGGTATTGATTCGTACAGAATTCCCTTCTTCAATGACACCAAGCAACAGACATCTTTTTCGCCTGCTGGTGATTTTGACAACCTGATTGACGCTGATACTTCTCTTATTGTGCAACACTCAACAAACTCCTCATCACCTTCGCCGCGGGTTTGGCTGTCGACCCCTCGACCTTGATGCGTCCTATGCAAAGCCACGACCCGTCCGGCATATGAACTGCCACGGCGCCTGCGCCAGGGCCTTTAGGGGCGGCGTCGGAAGGAAGTAAGAAATAAGTCGTGAGAGGTACAGGTGTGAACTGCTGCTTCTGCGCTTCGGGTGACGAACCCGCTGAAGGTGGAGGATATTGCTGGAGGAAAGTCACTGCCCCCTTTGTGAGCTCGCTGGGAGCATTCCATCCCTCCATCTCGCTCAGCTCCCCTAGAATCACCCTCTTCACCACCCCCTCATCACCCACCTTCTTCCCCGGAACCCTGACATGCGTCCACACCGCTCCTAAAACCCGTTCCCTCAACACCGCATCCCTTGCCGCAGTCCTCCCTGACGGGGTACCAACCAATCTAACCTCCCCATCTTTCTTCTCCACCTTCGGCGCATGCCTCAATCCCTCCTTCCCCTTCACATCATTCTCAACGACGTCCTCATGCGGAGGGACGTGTTTCCCTTGACGCAGCACATCAACAAGCATTTCTGCTCCGACGGGGGCCAGGAGGTTGTGGAGTTGGACGAGGGTGCAGTCTTGGGGAATGGGGATACCAGGGAGGGGGGTTTGCGAGAGGATGGTGCCAGCGTCGAAGGTCGTGGGAGAGAGGGTTTGGATGGAGACGCCGGTGTGGGTGTCACCGTGGAGGAGGGCGTGGTGGAGGGGGGCTGGACCGCGCAGGCTTTGCAAGGGGAATGTTAGTTAGGTCTATGAAAAGAAATAGAGCAATTAGGATTTATGTCAACAGGGACGTACTCAGGTAGCAAGGATGGATGAACGTTGAGCCCGCCATATTTGGCAGCTGAAAGCAAACGTGGAGGGACGAACAAGCCGAAGGAGACTGCAATGATCAGGTTGATGGGGTCGCCTTCTGGTTGAGGCATCTGTCACATCATCAGAATCATGTTTTACCAATTACATGGATGGAGATAGCTTACGTTCCACCCAGTGAACGTATCCCTCACATGAACAGGGAGCCCCAATTCATTGGCAAGTTTCTGCACCGGAACTATAAAATTTTACATTAGATTCATACACTAAGTACTAATTAACGTCTTGAGGCAACCTACCTTCTCTTAACTCCTTATAACCCCTCCCCGTCGGCTTAGCGGGCCGCACGACGACATCAATTGACCGAATGAGCGCGCTGTTACGGCGATACTCGCGGTATAATGCGTGCAATGAAGCACAGCTGAAGTCATCTGAGCCGCAGAACAGAATCCGAAGAGGATCAGATAGTTTTTTGCTGGTGCTGTAGGATATTCTAAAGTTCCATTGTGGTCGAAAACGCATTGGCTGGAGGAGCGATGGTGTGGAGGACCATGGGAGACGCCGGGTGAGGAGACAAGGCATGGTGAGATTCACTGTCATTGGGTCAAGTCTCAGAGCTAGACTCCCGCCATGTATGATCAATGAAGAGTGGTCAGACCTGATAGTAAACAAGTTACATGTACTAAGCCCAAGTCTGACTCTCGGCTGCAATCTCTCAGAGTTTTGAACTCAAGTCTGCCTTCGAAAGAGTGTCGAGACCCTGCTCTCCAAGCAATCTTTGGCTGACCGAAAGAGGCAGGTGGAGTGCCAAGAGCACTATTTGGCTACTGTCTTGGCATTTTCTGCCGGCTGCCAACACCTGGAAACTGCCGTCACCCTGTCCGAACATCACTTACAGCTCTAAGAGAGAGAATTCCTCAGGATCTGAGATGTCTTTCCAGATATGGCTTTCTAGCTATCAGATACATTGCTTCGTGATGCCTGAGGACGGTACTGCTTTATTCGTATATCGGAATGTATTAGGCTGGAGGACAAAGTTATACGTGACCACAGTTCGGAGAACCAATCTTCCAAGTGTTCTGACGGAGATTCAGACCAAATCAGCATGACAGGACGAGGCTTCTGAATATTAGCCTTCATCAGCACTACGACGTACTGTTCAAAGACTATTATGTTGACTCATGTACAAACAAGCCAATGTGACACCATCTTCTCCATCCATTTCAACCGTTCGGTTGCCGCTCATCAACCCCCTTAACTACTGTCCATCGATATGCGACAGCCCACGGACCATCAGCAAGCTGAATCTCCCAAGCAGGTGGTAAAACAGCTATCACTGTCGCTGGCACAATCGTTGTTCCCAAAATTCCATCGCTCCCGTCAGTTTTCTCCTTTTCATAACCATCTAGATCTCCCTTGCCGGCAAGAATCATCTTCACACCTCTGTCCATCTCCCCGTTGCCTTTAGGGAAAATTCGTCCAAACACGAGCGTCATCCCTGCACCAACGCCTTGTCCAGAAGAACGAACTTCTTTAACAATGATCTTCAAAATACCGACCTTCTCATTCCAAGGACCAACCAAGTTCTTCAAACCTCCCAATCCTGCCTTAGCTTCTCCTTCTTTAACACCAACCAGCCAATCCCTCACTTCAGCCGCCAGCCCTCCCGCAATATACCCCCCTGTGCCGCCACTTTTGCGACGGTGTTGATGCGGAGCAGGGGAGAAAAGCAGATCAGGGTTGGCGGCTGCCACTGAGTCTGGTACAGCTGAGGTAGCGAGGACTGCAGGGGGACGGAGAGGAGCTAGTAGAGAGATGTGAGGATCTGGGGGCTCGGAGGGTTTGTTGAAGAAACGGGGAGCTGGGTGAAAGTTCATGTTTGGGTTGATCCTTTTTGGGCGTGGAGTTAGAGTGAGGATATGTCTTGGGGAGTCAGGGGGTTGGTCAGGGGAAGAAGGATGGGGTGATAGAGGGGGTGATAGAGAATTATGGCTCTGTGAACGATTGCTTATTGGTGTGTGCGAGAAATGAGAGGGAGAAGCTATTGGTGTTGTCTCCGGAATCGCATCCCCTTCTTCCGCTCCATGATGTATGTCGTAGTCATCGGGGTCATCAATCTCAACATCCTCTCCTGCATTCACATCCTCCTCAAACTCATCATCAACCACGTCCGGTAATTCATCTAGCTCCTGAATCTTCGATTGAGACTCGCTGACAACAGACTCAATGTCTGACGTGATATCAATGGAAATCCTTCTCCTCTTTGGTGGCCTACCCTCCTGATGGACATACCCATCAGGGGGTGAGGACTCGGGCAGCTGGGAGGACTCAAACTCAATTGGCTCCGGCAATGAATCCCTCACTGGAGGAAACTGAGATGGTGACCCATCTTGTGGCGAGACAGGAGAACTTTCGATAATTTCCCGTGCTGAGAGTGTCCGTGGCGGCTCTGGCTTGAGAGAGAGAGCTCGGTTGGTGAAAGGGCCTGTTCGGGATGAAGAAGGGGGTGGAGGTCTAGGAGTTGAAAACGCGAAGCGTGGTGTGGCCCGGAATTGACCTGAGTTTGGAGCATTTGGTGTTTGTTTTTGAGAAGTTGACTGTGTGTTGGACCTCTTGGAGGCCAAGAAGCGGGAGGGCGCCGGGGTCTGGAGGTGTGAGTTTGACTCCGAGACGGTGCTAGGACAGGGGGTATGGGGATTAGTTACTGTCGGTGGTGGCATATCTCACGATAGCTTAGCAGCCCTCGCTGCGGACGGGGTTAGAGCCCTTACAGTCCGTCCCGGATTACCCTCATCTAAAGATAGCTAGGATGTTTCATAGGCTGGATGGAAGTTTAGCAATGGCACGATGGGTGGCGAAGTAAAGTCCAGGCAGACATCAGGGGAAGGGTTAGGGTTGATTTTACCCATCACCTCCGTTACCGCAACTTACGCGCCCCATACCCCAGACTGTGTACGTTACAAGTTCGCCCACGCGCAGGTACATCCCATCAACCAGACGACTCTCATGTTGCGCGGCCTGCCCCACCATGACGCGCCGCGCATCCTCTGTCGCGTCTACGACGGTGACCTTGGGAGACCAACAGGCAAACGCCGCCTTTGCAATCGAGCTTCAGCTCCACGACTTCTCCAGTCCAAGACCTTCCACCCAGTGACTTCCCTTTTCCTGCCTTCAATTCACTTACCATTCAATCCTAAACTCCACATCCGACCAAGTGACATCGGATTAACCCACAACCCGGGGAAACCCTCCGTTCAACTTTCCACTCTTGCGACGGTTTACAACTGCGAACCAAGATGTATACCACCGTAATGCCGACCACCCCTCCTACCGTCCGCTTTGGCCCTCGCGGCCCAGTTAGTAACGGCCAACATTGGCCTGGTCAGCAACATAGGCCTTTGATCTCCTCGCCTCTTTCATCCCCTCCCCATTCGACGGCGACAGTCCCGACAACGTTTGACAGCAGCCCACCGGCTCGCTGGCAGCAGGACCAGAACCAACAAAATCAGGTATTCCGTGCGTCGCAGTCATCTCCGATCCAACCACCACCGGCACCGAGTTTATTTGGTGGAAGTGAGCCCCACAACAGCGCCAGTAGATTCCGCTTTGCGACCCGTCCTGCACGGCTAAACCCCTTGCTCAAGCGGCGCGAGGATGCCCAGGAGAGTCGGCGGAGGCTGTTTCTGCAGAACGTGAGGCAGCGGGCGGAGGACAAGAGGTGGGAGATGCGCGGGGGCGAGGAGGAGGTACGTTTATTACCTACCTTTTCTGAAGGACCTCCAACCCAAACAACAAAGAGATTGAATGCTGACTGGTATAACAGCTCCTCAAACTAGAATGGCAGCGGCTCAACCGCGAGCGTCTGCTCGCCGCGCAAGCCGAGGCCTCAGCCTACGTTATCGACGACCCTGACGCAGTTGATGCAGAGCTAGAGGCCCTCCAGAGGGAACGCCAATTCCTCCAGCAACAGAACCCGCAAGGGGAAGACGTAGACGCCATGATGGCCGACGACATTCTTAGACAGGAAGAGGCCGAAGTGGACGAGCTTGTTTCCGCTATCTGGGAGGGACAACAGGACAGCAACCCTTCCCAATTCTCGGATGACGATGCGGATTATGATATGCTCTTTATGGAGATGCTTGTTCAGGAGGAGCAACGGCTGCGGCAGGGAGGGTCATCGCAGGATGTGGAGATGTTGTAGTTTCATTTTTGTGAAAGGTAAAGCAGGAATATCTTACGCAATCATGCACACGTTGTATATACGCTGACGAATGGGTGTTCTGGCGTTGGTTCGAGTCACAGTTGGGGATGCAGGAGTTGGGGTACGGGTCTCACATGGGGAGTCACGACATTAGAACGTCTAGACTAGGCACAGGCCTCCACGCCGAGGTATCCTAATTCGATTAGCGGACGGAGTGTCGTCCTTGACCTTTTCCAGTCATGCGGCACATATAGTGATCACTGAGGGTTGCATGACTCGTCCGGCATGTTGAGGATATCCTGGGTCGATGGCATCTCACCGACCAGGTCCGCGGGCGGCTGACCTGTGGCTTGCATCTGAGAAGAGTTAGAGACCGGACGAGACTCAGAACTCAGGCAAGAAGACTCACTTTCTGCATGCGATCAATGATATACTCGCGATCGGCCTTATTCTCATCGGAGTAGGTCGGCTCTTCGAACTTGGCCACAATCTCGCGCACATATGTCTGCTGCTCTTCATACCGCTGCAAATCCTCGGCTGACACCTTGCCACGGTTCTTCTCGATCCACTCAGGGAACTTCTCGTGCAGCTCCTTCATTGGTTCATACAGAATCTCTTTGTTGGTTAGCTGCTCCATCATGCCCAGCAGCATCTTGGAAAACTCCTCCTCGCCGCCCTCTCCGTCAAGCGCCCCGCTCTGCATCTGCTTCAGCAGCTCTGTCAGGAAGTCGTCGGCACCCTCAGCAGCAGCTGCTGCCGTAGCCTGCTCGCCTGACTGCTGCATGCGCTCGATCGTTTTCCGAATTGTCTCCTGGAATGAAGCTGCATCAGCCGGGGAGGGGCCAGATGATGTTGAGGGGCGGCTGCCGCTACTGCCGGCCACAGGAGCGGCACCCGGAGGAGGATTCTTGGCGATTTCTTCGGCACTGGCAGACGCCGCGGCGCCAAGTTCTCGAAATATACTCTCGAATTGGGCCTGAACTTCGGGCTGTGGCTGGGTCAGATCCAATGCCTGCGTGGGTGTGGAATTGGTTCTTCATACAGATCTCTCGAGCTCTCCCAGGAGTTCGGCCATACCGGCCTGGAGCTGGCGCGCAAACTCCTCCTCTGACAGCACGGGCTCCTCAGCGCCTGCGCCAGGAGCTTGCTGAGAGGAAGGACCAGCGGCTGTTGTCGAAGCGGCCGCCGCAGCGGACTGGTTGATGTTCACAGCGGAAAAGTCATTGAGCATATCTAAGAGAATATTAGTCGCGGCAAGACGATAGGCATTGGCGCATAGGAAAACTCGCCATCAAGGTCGTCGAGGTCGTCCTCGTCGGGGTCAGGAATGTCACCATCATCAACCACAGCCTCTACAGTAACGGGCTTCTTCTCCTCGGCCTTGCTGCTGGGGACGGTTGGTGTCTCAGCCGGATTCTTGTGCGCCCCTGCTGCGCCGACGCCATCTGTGTTGGATGCCATTGCTACTGGTGCTGTCTTGTGGCTGTGTTGCTGTGCGCGCGAGCAATCAGACGTCGTGGAACTGTACGTAGTGTGTCGTAGCTGACTATACCCCACGTCTTTCCTACGGTGGATGGCCTGGGGAATGGGATGTGGAAAGCTGGGGAGCCAATGTTAATGCCGGAGCTAATGTGGCGGGTAGCAGAATGCGCCAAGTTTGTGGGGTGTAGCGAGAGACTGTGCCAGTGTGATGGCGAATAGGAAAGTCGTCGTGGGTTGGGTTGGGACTTGGGAACAAAGCAAAGCAGCGGTGGATCAAAAGGTCGACAGGAAGTGAGGTCACACTCCTGGCCGCGCAGGTCCGAGATTAGGATGGAAGGGGAGCAGGACGCAGATAATGCACCCCGCCTTTGGAGGGGCCGGGTCCCTCTCATCCCACCCCTCATTCGTGGCCGTGGGCACCCCCTCGCTCGGGTTTGCATGTGCCTCGCCCTCATTCCTCAGCGTCTCCAAAGGCCCCAACCGCCCCAGAGCCCCAATTCCCCAGACGCCAGGCCCCAAACGTCGGCTTGTGCCCCACCACGCACCGAGGGCCGACCGACAGGCCCGGTTCCAGGGCTCCAGGTTCCCGATCCCATGTTTTTTCGGCTCGCTTGATGACACTTCCTAATGACCGGGCCATCCCGCGCCGGGAGCGGGATTCCGGCAGTTCAACGTGTGTTTTTGCACTGTATTTGTCCATTGAACTGGAAGCTCATGATGAACTGAATAAAATGTTTTCAGTTCTTGAGCGAAAATGCTACAGGAATTTAATGGGCGCAACGGGAGACCTCGAACTTTCAGTTTCATCCAATGGACGGACCATGTCATTCTCAAATCGAGGAATAAGTTTCAAATTATGCCCATAATGACTTCTCTCTGTCCTCAAGGCTTCCCACCAACACAGTGCGTGCCGTAGACAATTTGTTGGTCAACTTGAAGCCTTGAATCACAGGCATGCATACCCCGCACTTATCGCGCTTACTGATAAGACCCCCTGCCATCCCCACCATCTGGTCATTTTTCTCCGCCTTCCTTTCCGGGACCCTTGCCTGGTTGCCTGCTGCAGGGCCCGTGCTTCGGAGGGCTGAATGGCTGAATGGCTGCATGTCAACGGCGCATTGCCCATCCTTGACAGCGAGCCTTCATTCTCAAAGCCTCATCGTACCTTATTCCACTTACGCGCTTCCCCCATACGCAGACCATTAGAATCTGCAACTCTCCACGTTCCACTTCCCCGCAACTTGCAGTCTTGCAGATCTCTCCTGCGCCTGCGCATCGTGGAACCGACGAAAGCCGATCTGCAAACTTCACACCAGAAAGCTTCCTTCGCGGATCTCCTGTGTCTTTCTACCCACGCGACTTCAGCGCCTTCGACCTCTCACATCCCGCGCGTTGCCTTGATCACACGCTCTTCCATATCCCCGACCGGTTCCCAGTGTCTCGGTCACGCAAGCACACCCATTATGTCGCTGTGCCAGAACCGCCTGCAAGAGGAGCGGTAGGTTTGAGCACCATCTTTGAGGCACCGCTGGGCCAGCTGATGCCTGCTCAGCCCTGGATGCCTGTTCATCGCTGACATTGGTCGCCTGCTTATAGCAAGCAATGGCGGAGGGACCACCCTTTCGGCTTCTACGCTCGGCCCGTGAAGAACGCTAATGGCGTCCTTGACCTGAAGGTTTGGGAATGCGGCATCCCGGGCAAGGAGAAGACTCCCTGGGAGGGCGGTCTCTTCAAGCTCACCATGACCTTCCCGGACGGTAAGCCGACATCATGTTTTTGACCGCGTTGACGGCTTTAGAACACGGCTCTACCGATGGACAGGCTGTATGCTGACTGTTTTTGGTTCCCTCTGCAGAATATCCCACTAAGCCACCAAAGTGTGAGTCCCCTTCGTCCTTTCTTGCTCCCGGATACTCGATCATGTGGTCGAACGCACGATTGACGTATATTGTGTATATGCAGGCAAATTCACACCCCCGCTGTTCCATCCGAACGTGTACCCTTCTGGTACCGTGTGTCTGTCGATTCTCAATGAGGAGGAGGCTTGGAAGCCCGCAATTACCATTAAGCAAATCCTGCTAGGCATCCAGGATCTCCTCAACGATCCCAACCCCGATTCGCCGGCCCAGGCCGAGGCCTACAACATGTACAAGAAGGACCGCGTCCAATATGAGAGAAAAATTAGACAGATCGTCCGCGAGAACCCAGCTCCGTGACGGGCCGCGACACTGTCTCGTTCTCTAACACGCCGAGTTGGTATGAGGGAGGGCGGGTGACCAAAAGTCATGAGAATTTGATTTGGAGTTATCACGGATACCATTGGCAATGGGTGGTACGGGTTCAGGAGTTTTCACGGGCGATACATCTGAATTTCTTTTCTTACTGGTGGCCAAAGGTATTTTCGGCAATTGGGAGCAGGCGTGGGCTGCACACACAACCTTAGCAAGTTGGAGTCTCATGCTGCCCAGCTGATGCGCAATGCGTTCTTTAGGTAGTCCAGAAAGTACATACTCTCGTCATCTTTACGGCTCCACAAGCCCGGAATCTTCTCCATAGTTCCTGGGCCCCTTGGGAATGCATACGTCTGCTTCCTCGTGACTGACGCCTCTGGATGCAATGAACCCTCCTGGGTTTCTCCCCCGCGCTGGTGTTGGTCAATTGAGGCTGTTCATTGGCCCGACCCCCACCGCCATAAGTCGAACTGAGACAACGGAAATCCGGCAATTGCAAGTCGTCGCGAATAATGAATTGAAACCATCTTTACTCACAATTGATGGGACGAGACTGTATGGCCGTGCTGATGCTGCTTCTCCAGACGTCGTTTGACTCACCTTGATATGATAACGTTGCGGCAACTTTCCTTATCAGACCGTTTTAGGTAGTGGGCACGGTGGAACTGACACCGAGGGGCAGGCCAATCATGCAACGGCGAAATGCTCATGGTTCCCCGACCCGACATCGGCCCCGATGAGAGCAAAAGCGTCGCACTTGCTTGACATCCGCCGCTGGAGAGCTGTCTTCCTAGCTCTCGGCGGCCCGAGAGAGCACCAAACAGGACCATGGCATTGGCGTCGAATTGAGCGAGATAGAAGCGCCAAATGCGCAATGTAGATCGTAGGGAAACGCTTCCTTGCCCTTTGCCATCACCTTCGGATGCGGCGCCGGTTCTCACGGGGGCCCCTGAGGTTTGGACCTGGGTCCCTTAGTCATGGCCAGGTCCCAAATTTTTTTGCCGTCCGGGACGTCTGGGGTTAGGTAAGGTGGGCGAGACGAGCGGACGTATCGTCTCGACGCTTCCGATTTTGGACACCACACTTTTTTACTGGAGACGTGTGACTCTTTTTTCTCCTCTTTCTTCTCTCCTTTCCCTCTTTCCCTCTCCCACACACACCCATCATCCCGCTTGGCCCGTCCCAGTAGCGTTCGTTGTTGTCCAAACGACTACCCACGCGCCAGCAAGCCCCCGGATCCGCGCCTGTCCTATTCTATCGTCCTTAGGTACGTACCTACCATGTTGTCGCCCTGTGACTCTCGATCCATGGCGGCCGGGGCTATGGCCGCTGGGACTGGGTCTATCACAACTATAAATGCACCATCTCCGATCCCTAGGTCGAGGCTCTTCTGACCTGGCCATCAACCCGTATAGGCTCTGTTCCCATAACGCCGTGCTCCTTTTCTTACCCTGTAGGCCCAGTCGAAAGCAGTCATTGAAGTCTAGGACCAACACCAAGTGAAGCATCAGTCAAGATGTGTGGCATCTTCGCTTGTCACAAGTGAGTTGTTTGCGCTCGACCCCGTCTCCAAGTCCAACTCTACGTCGTGCGCCAGTCGTTGGAGAGAGACGAGCGTTGGATGGAGGGGCATTCCGTTGCCCCGCTATCGCAACCCCTCCATCGCCTTTGTCTCGGCAGCGCCAGAAGCGCCTGGCTAACAGCGTCGCAACAGCCACCCCGACGTCGAGAAGTTCAAGCCGACGGCTTTGAAGCTTGCGAAGCTGTACGTGGCCCCAAATTGCACCTGCTAACTCGATGGAACGCGCAATTGACTCAATTTTTGCACAGCGTCCGCCATCGCGGTCCTGATTGGAGTGAGTTTGCCTCTCCCTGCCCTTTGAAAAACTGAGTCACACAAGATAAAGCCGCGATATGACATGATACTTGATAAAAACTTTCGATTGCGGATAGAGATAAGGCTAACCACACTTCCCGGGATCCACAGGCGGCAGCGTTATTGCTAACAACACAAGTATGGATTTTCGCCCCCTATGCCGAGGCCAATTCGCTCGGCCCAACGCCAATGCGATGCGGACGAGGGATTTGATGAGAGAATGGATCGCAGCTGACACAACCCGCAGTCCTGTGCCATGAACGCCTCAGCATTGTTGGCGTTGGTGAGTAGTCAAATTTTCTAATCGCCGGTGCCTAGAGCAGCATGCTGACAAAATGACAGATAGTGGAGCGCAGCCCCTCGTTAGCGATGATGAGGACATTATCCTCGCCGTCAATGGCGAGATCTACAACCACAGGTTGCTTCGGAAGGGCCTGAAGAAGCCCTACCCCTTCAAGACACACTCGGATTGCGAGGTTATCATCCCGCTGGTAAGTTGAGACATTCGAGTCCAGTTCGTGCTACAGGGCAACTAATCCGATGCTGGTTTAGTACAAGGAGCATGGCCTTGATACGCCGAAGTATCTCGATGGCATGTTCTCCTGGGTCCTGTACGACAAGAAGCTGAACCGCGCGATTGCCGCCCGCGACCCCATCGGTATCACCACCTTCTATATCGGCTGGTCGTCGAAGGAGCCAGGTACCGTTTACTTTGCCTCGGAGTTGAAGTGCCTGCACACCGTGTGCGACAAGATCCAGTCCTTCCCTCCCGGCCATGTCTTTGACAGTGCAACGGGTCAAATCACCCGCTACTTTGAGCCGACCTGGTGGGACGGCTCCCGCATCCCTCAGAAGCCTGCGGACCTGAAGCTTCTCCGCGAGACTCTTGAGAAGTCCGTCAGGAAACGTCTCATGGCCGAGGTTCCTTATGGCGTCCTTCTGTCTGGCGGTCTCGACTCGAGCTTGGTTGCTTCGATCGCGCAGCGAGAGACCCTCAGGCTGAAGAAGCTGGCCGAGGAGCAGGCGGCCACTGTTAACGGCAATGATGATGAGGGGCTTGTCGGCATCGGTGAGGACAACAAGCTGAGGACGAAGACCCTGATGCCTGAGCTCAACTCCTTCTCGATCGGTCTGCCGGGCGCCCCCGACAACGAGGCTGCGCTGGAGGTAGCCAAGTTCCTGGGCACCAAGCATCACATCATTACCTTCACCATCGAGGACGGCCTGAATGCCCTGTCGGATGTCATCTACCACCTCGAGACCTATGACGTGACCACAATCCGTGCCTCAACCCCGATGTACCTGCTCTCCCGCAAAATCAAGTCCATGGGCATCAAGATGGTTCTCAGCGGTGAGGGCAGTGACGAGATCTTTGGCGGCTACCTCTACTTCCACGGCGCGCCCAGCAAGGAGGCCTTCCACGAGGAGTGCGTGCGCCGTGTCAAGAATCTGCACTTGGCTGACTGCCTGCGTGCCAACAAGTCGACCTCTGCCTGGGGTCTTGAGGCCCGTGTGCCCTTCCTCGACAAGGAGTTCCTTGAGGTTGCGCTCAACATCGACCCCCAGGAAAAGCTCATCCAGGGCGAGCGCATCGAGAAGTACATCTTGCGCAAGGCATTCGATACCTCGGACGAGCCAGACGCTCAGCCCTACCTGCCCGACAGCATCCTCTGGCGCCAGAAGGAGCAGTTCTCGGACGGTGTCGGTTATGGCTGGATCGACGCCCTCAAGGATGCAGCTGAGAAGCACGTCACGGATGAGATGATGCGCAACCCCAAGCCGGAGTGGGGTGACGACATCCCGGACACCAAGGAGGCGTATGTTACCAATAGCCTGTGAAGATGTGAAGAGCTTCAGACTAATGCTTGACAGTTACTGGTACCGTTTGATGTTCGATGAGCATTTCCCTCCTCACTGCGCCTCTACTGTTAAGAGATGGATTCCCAAGTGGTCGAAGCAGACCGATCCCAGCGGCAGGTGAGTTTGATTTCAAGAAGGGGTTGACATGGGCAGCAGCTGATATCCGTCCAGAGCTATTTCGATTCACAAGGCGAAGTACGCCGATGCGTAAAGTTTACTTTTGGGTAGTCGCTTGGTTTATGTCCTCATTGCAGCAGTACATAGTTTTGGGATGGCTTTGTCCTTTCATCAGGGTTGAGTCAGGATAGCATAACGACAGTACTTGCAATAAAAATTGGGGTAGAATTTGTCAGGGCTCAACAGGACGGTCTTGGACTCAAGCTGGACGGTTCAGTGGTGGTGTTAAAACGCTGTGAAGGCGATTGGCCAATGGCTGGCCTTCTTGAAGGCAACGTGACGCTGTTGATGTGGTGAAACATGGGGTTGGATAGCAGCACAGTTATTGACAATGCTGGTTCCATGTAACCGCTGCAAGGACTCGAAACGACCTTATGATGGATTGCATGAACAACAGGCGCAAAACGAACTCGGGGCAGCGGAGCCAAGAGCGGGATGGGAGGGCAGAATGTCTTGTTGGGGAGTATGACGCCAGCGAGAACAGCGCAAACTCAGAATTTTTATACTATTATTCGTACAATATTCGAAATGTCTAAGTTCGAATTTGCTAATGAAGCATTCGACTCCTTCAAAATTCAGCAATTGCAGTGTTAAATAACATCTCGAAGTCGTCGCCGACGATGTAGAGTTTCCAGGGTTAGGGTGGGATTACACCAGCCTGACCTCCACCCTGCGCTATCACCACGGTGAGGCGTGAGTGGATGTCCCACCCCCCTGCATGCATCCAAGCATGCTGAAGGGCCAATCAGAAGGTCCCAATGACTTTCTCGCAGCGCCGTGGGCCAATTCCGACAGCAAAGCTGTTTCTCAACAAAACCCGCCGGTAATCCGTGCTAAAGCCACCAAGCCGCCGCCAGTTGCCGGTCACCTGCACAGCCCACTTTTGCATCTCCATCCGTTCATCCACTTCTATTCCCATCCACACTTCATCCCATCCCACACAAACCTCCAAGTTCGAACCCCTCAACACCACGCCGACTCTCTCTCCAGACCTCTGCACCAGCCCACCGCCAAACCCTCCACCATGTCTGTCCCGGCCTTCTCTGATATCGCCAAGGCGGCGAATGATGTACGTCATGGCCGTTTGCTCTATTTTTTTTGGCGGGGAAATGGCTGCCCAACAAGTGTTCCCTGGGGGGAGAGTGAGGGGTGCTCGGCTGTCTGGACAGCGGCATTTCCTCCGAAACTTCAGGGATGCGAGCTAGAAATGAGCCATTGATAGATTGAAGATGCTGGGAATGGACGAAAACTGACTCTGCGTGCGCCGTGCAGCTCCTGAACAAGGACTTCTATCACCTCTCCGCCGGCACCATCGAGGTCAAGAGCAACACCCCCAACAATGTCGCCTTTAAGGTCACTGGCAAGAGCAGCCATGACAACGCCACCTCTGGTGCGGTACGTACGCCAATTTTGCGATGCGATACGATGCGATGTGAGGGAATAAGATGGCTGACCCTGCAACAGATTGAGGGCAAATACACCGACAAGGCCAATGGTGAATACCCCCGCCCCCACAATGAGGACAAGCATCCAGGACCGTCGCCGGTCTGCTGGACGAGCCAGTTGGACCGCATCAGGGGGCCGCGACTCAGCGACAAACCCGTCTAGGTGGCGGTCTTGTTGAGCTCGTCGAAGCCGCTGAAGGTGCTAACTCGATGGAAACACGCAGGCCTGACCCTGACCCAGACCTGGAACACGGCTAACACTCTCGAGACCAAGATCGAGATGGCCGACAACCTGGCTAAGGGCCTCAAGGCTGAGGGTATCTTCACCTTCCTGCCCTCGAGCCAGAGCCGTGGCGCCAAGTTCAACCTGCACTTCAAGCAGAGCAACTTCCACGGCCGTGCCTTCTTCGACCTCCTGAAGGGCCCCACTGCTAGCCTCGATGCCGTTGTCGGCCACGAGGGCTTCCTTGCCGGCGCCTCAGCTGGCTACAACGTCCAGCAGGCCAAGATCACCGGCTATGCTGCTGCCATCGGCTACCAGGCCCCAACTTACAGCGCTGCTATCACTGCCACCGACAATCTGAGTGTCTTCTCAGCCTCTTATTACCACAAGGTCAACAGCCAGGTTGAGGCCGGCTCCAAGGCCACCTGGAACTCCAAGAGCGGCAACGCTGTCGGCCTCGAGGTCGCTGCCAAGTACCGCCTGGACCCTGTCTCTTTCGTTAAGGTGCGTTATGTTAAGCAAGAAAGTTAACGTACGCAGAGCTGACCAAAAACAGGCCAAGATCAACGACCGCGGTGTCGCTGCTGTCGCCTACAACGTCCTCCTCCGCGAGGGCGTCACTCTCGGCGTCGGCGCTTCCTTCGACACCCAGAAGCTCGACCAGGCCACCCACAAGGTGTGTTCCCTCGCAAGGGCTTTTGAATCAAATAAATACTAACTTTCACAGGTCGGCACCAGCTTCACCTTCGAGTCGTAAGCTGCCTGCCCCCGGCAGGGAGGGGAATGGATTCTGCGCTGTCGGCCGGCTGCCGGTCCGACCTAGGACTGGTGAGCTGTACGGACAACGGCAGCACAGCACCAGTGTAACCGGTCTGGAGAGAGCCATTTCAGGACATGAATGCTGCGCTGTATATTACGAACCCTACCTAAGCAATGCAGATGGTTAATGAGCCGCGAGTTAAGTTGAATAGTGTTGCGAGTATTTGTGTTCTGAAGGAGTATTTTATTTAAATTTGGAAGTTTCTAAAGTTTGGGCAAAAGGTGAGGTGAGGCAACCAAGGTAAGTCTGAGTCGGGTTACAGACAGTGTTCAGCTGAATAACGTCAGGGGTTAGCCCTTGGGACTACTATGAGCAGTTGCAAGGACCTAGCATGCGCGTCTGAATGATGAGCACTCGCACATAGTGCAGGGGTTCAGAGCAAGCCCTCTCATCTACATATACAATTGTGGCTTGCGAGGAAGACCAAAGAGAGCACTGACGGTCGTGCTGCTGGTTCCCATAGCCTAATGATATTCTGGACTCCTGTACTGTCCATTCTCTTGCCCCTGTCCCAACCTCTAAGTAGATAGTTAGGACACCTCGAAATACAGTCACTATTCCCCTCAGCATACCTCTACCTCCCATTCCTCTTCCCATGGCCCTCTTTCCGATTCATCTTCTCCCACACCCCGCTCAATAAGAAAGGCCCCCCGACCACAGCCCCCAACACTAATGCTGCCGCCCAGAAGGGCATAGTGGTGGAAGACTGTGAATCTTCCAGGTTAATCCCCCTTTCCCGTGCCATCCTCTGCATCCTGTGCTCTGCGTTCCGCCTTTCCTGCGCCATTTCGTGCGCGTGCCGGTCGAAGTGTGGGACTTCGGGGTCGAAGGGGCGGTAGGGACTTTGGCCGGGGCCCATCCCGCCTGCGAAGCCTCCCGTTCCAGGGTAGGGATGTGGGCCTCTGCCGCCGGGAGTTTGGGAGGATGAAGAGGAGGAGCCCGAGCCAGCGGCCGTCCCATAAAAGCCGAACCCCGTGCTCTCTTCATGCGCGGCGCGCCTCTTCGCCCCATGCGCGCCCCACCCTCCACTGCGGTAAAAACTGGGCGGCGGACCAGTGAAGGTCGTCCGCCGTCGGCTGCTCAGCCCAGATGCCGGACGGCCGCCGGCCGGGCCCGTGCTGTGGTAGCTTGCGCCCTGCCGGTGACCGTGTGGGTGCGCGGTGTGGGGATTGCGCCGCAGGACGTCGCGGTCATAGCGCGCGCGTTTCTCCACGTTGCCGAGGACTGCATACGCTTCACTGATGAGCATGAAGCGCTTGGAGGCATGCGGATCGTGCGGGTGTAGGTCGGGGTGGTGACGCTTGGAGAGAGTGTAAAAGGATCTGGAGGGGAGTTAACACCAAGAGAAGAGAGGGGGTTGATAGGAAGGGCAACGGACTTTTTAATTTCCTCCGGTGTGGCATCATAGTGCAAACCAAGGACTTCATAGTGATTCTTTGCTGCGTGAAGGCGGTGATGATCTTCATGGTGGGTGGGGAGGGCGCGCGCAGAGGAGGTTGAGAAGAAGCGCGGCGTCGCTAAACGGCGCAACACTGCACCGGTCTGAGCGTATCGGAGCGGCATGCCTCATCCCGGTGCTGGCTGCATGGTCTAAATACGGGTCTTGTGAAGGTAAAGTTGTCAGTGAGAAAATTATAGCGACAGGGCGGCAGCGCGAGCTGAGGTTCATCAATGGAATCGCCGCCATCGGGATGGGATAGATTGTCCCCACTTTTCCGGTGGGATGTGACGAAACCATTGGCATCTGTGGCTGAGTCATCAGGAAGCTTTGTGGCGCTGGTTGGGGATAAAAGCCACAATTGTAGCCGTTTGTGGGAAGCACAGGCCAGCAGTGACGTTACCCGCGTGCTGGAAAACTTCAAGGAGGATGTTACTAAAAAAACTGTGGTTGCGCCCCACGCAAGTTCCCCCTCGTCCTTGATGGTACCCACGCCCCACCCAGATTTTGTGCTGGAAAAGTTACTCCAAGCCAGACACTCAGAATGGCTGCCCAAGTTCCTACAGAGGAGCTCAGCAAGCTCAGTGGTATGTGTGTGTTATGGAAGCATCAAAGGATTACAATTGACCGGTATCATAGTGCAAGACGCCGCGGCCGTCAAGCCCGGCGCGGATGCTCCGGAGCCGGCAAACGGCAAGGAGAACGAGAGCGACGACGAGGAGGATGAGGCCGAGGAGGCTGCTGCCGCCCCTGAGTCCGGCGCTGGCGGTGCTAAGAAAAAGAAGAAGAAGAAGAACAAGAAAAAGAAGAAGAAGCCGACACAGCAGTCCGACCCCCCGCGGGTGCTCATCTCACATCTCTTCCCTGACGGCAAGTATCCCGCGGGTGAGGAGGTTGAATATGTTAACGAGAACCGGTACCGCACGACGAGCGAGGAGAAGCGCTACTTGGACAACATGCAGAGCGAGTTCCTGAATGACTACCGGCAGGCAGCCGAAGTACACCGGCAGGTGCGCAAGTGGGCGCAGGGCTTCGTCAAGCCGGGCAAGTCGCTGATCGAGATCTCCGAGGGTATCGAGGACTCGGTGCGCGCGCTGGTCGGCCACCCGGGCCTGGAGGAGGGGGATGCGCTCAAGGCCGGCATGGGTTTCCCCGTCGGCCTGAGCATCAACCACTGCGCAGCGCACTACAACCCGAACTCGGGTAATAAGATTGTGCTGCAGCAGGACGATGTGATCAAGATTGATATTGGTGTGCATGTAAACGGGCGCATCGTCGACAGCGCCTTCACGATGGCGTGGAACGATCAGTTCAACCCGCTGCTGGAGGCTGTCCGGGCGGCGACTAACGCGGGCATCCGCGAGGCCGGCATCGACGCGCGCGTCGGTGAGATCGGCGGGGTGATCCAGGAGGTGATGGAGAGCTACGAAGTCGAGATCAACGGCAAGACGTACCCGGTCAAGCCGATTCGTAACCTCAACGGACACAACATCCTGCCATACAGCATCCACGGCACCAAGAGCGTGCCCATCGTCAAGACACACGACCAGACTAAGATGGAGGAGGGCGACGTGTTCGCCATTGAGACCTTCGGCAGCACCGGTAAGGGCTACGTGATCGAGTCCGGAGAGGTATCGCACTACGCGCTGCGCGGAGATGCTCCCAAGGTCGACCTCCGCCTGTCGTCGGCCAAGTCGCTGCTCAACGTTATCAAGAGGCACTTCGGTACCCTGCCGTTCTGCCGCCGCTTCCTGGACCGCCTTGGCCAAGAGAAGTACCTGCTGGGGGTAAGGCTTCCTTTTTCTTTTTTTTTTTTTTTTT
>Ga0065720_1019169_pt1 | contig 34302 bp, 20 predicted proteins | sample Thericmetagenome_FD_59107 | JGI IMG/M metagenome (GOLD analysis project Ga0065720, IMG submission 59107) | Thermophilic microbial communities from the Joint Bioenergy Institute, California, USA of rice/straw/compost enrichment - eDNA_2 v2... | ecosystem: Engineered > Solid waste > Grass >... | reverse complement strand
GTGTTGGCGCCGACGCCGGCCTGGCGAGCCATGCCGGCAGGATGAGCTTTGCGCACGCAGCGGGTTTGCAACAGCCTCAGCAAGCACAACAACAACAGCAGCAGCAGCAGCAACTGCTCCAGCAACAGCACGTCGCCCAACATGCCCAAGCCGCCCAGTCCTTCCAACACGCCCAGCATCTACAACACCAGGCCCACAGCCTGGCTGATCACACGATTCGCGTTGCGCAGAACAAGGGGAGGATAAGGGAGGTGTGGAAGCACAACCTGCACGAGGAGATGGCCGTCCTGAGAGAGCTGGTTGACAAGTACCCGTACATTGCCATGGTAGGCAGCCCCCAGCCAGTCGTGCTTGGGGAGGAATGAGAGCTGGATGAAGGCTGATGATTAATTCTTATTTTTTTTGTTGCTAGGACACCGAGTTTCCCGGCGTTGTGTCAAGGCCCATGGGTGGTTTCCGCGGTAAGAGCGATTACCACTATCAGTGTCTGCGGACCAACGTGGACATGTTGAAGGTCATACAGATCGGCATCGCTCTGTTCAACGAGAACGGCGAGCAGCCGCCGGCGCGTCCATCGCCGAACGATTCCCCCGAGCTGCGCCGCGCTGCCGCGAATGGACCCCTGCCTTATGCCTGGCAGTTCAACTTCAAATTCTCACTCAAGGACGATATGTACAACCAGACTTCGATCGAGTCCCTCCAGCAGGCAGGCATAGATTTCTCCCTGCTGGAGCGCGACGGCATAGACCCACATGAATTCGCCTCGCTGCTGATCCCTTCGGGGTTGGTCTGCTTCGACGATGTGCGCTGGATTAGCTTCCACGGCGGCTACGACTTTGGCTACTTGACAAAGTTGCTCGTTTGCCGTCAGCTGCCCGGTGACGAGGTTGAGTTTGACCAGCTCATGAAACTTTACTTTCCCTGTACCTACGATGTTAAGCACCTCATGAAGCACGCCATCAAGCTACATAATAGCGGCATGCTGACCCCCTCCGACCCTGGCACTACCGAGATCCTGCAGAAGTTTGAGCAGAAATCAGGCCTCGAAAATATCGCCGATGTCCTCAAACTCAAGCGCATCGGGAGCGCCCACCAAGCAGGCAGCGATGGCCTGCTGACTGGTCGCGTCTTCTTTGAACTGCGCAAGCGCATCTTTAACGGCGAGATTTCGGATGAGCATCTCGGCAAAGTCTGGGGCTTGGGTATTCCGGATTGGTCCATCAACCCGGGCGTGACCTTGGGCAATCCTAACAACACCAATCCTGGCAATGCTGGCGTTAGCAACAATGCAAACGCGAACAACACCGACAAGCAGGCCGAGACGAACGGCAACGCTAATAACGCCTCCGGCGCGAACCAGAACGGCGCCTGCCCTAGCACCCCCAACACTGGTAACTCCGGCCTGGCGAACTCCTCCAACACCCCTGCTGCCACCACAAACGGCAACAATTCCTCAACCGCTGTTGCTTCTGCTGCCAGCACCACCACCGGTGGCGGCGCCGGCCCTATGACACCCGGCGGAGGCGGCGGCGTCTTTGGTCAGTTTGCTTACGGCGGGAACGCCCGGTAAAATATTAACCAAGTGGAGCGTTTCTCGCACGTGGGCAGGCAAAGGCTAGAATAGAATGGGAGTTCGTTTACATACAAGGGTCGTGGCGTAGTCCGTCGTACATACACAGGGACAGGTCAAGGTTATCTCTAACTACTACTACTACTTACTACTACTACAAATGGTTGGGGTTGCCATTAGGACATGGGTGACTACTCGGAGGGTGTTTCTCTGTGTAAGGGTACAAAGCAAGGTTCTCATTCTCTATTCGCTTCCTGCTTGTTGTTGTTGTTGCTGTGTTGTTTTAGGTTTATTTTTTCTCGTTTATGCTTTGCGGTTGTTTGTAGGCTTTGAGGTATCGTAGAATAAACATGGTTTTCCCCAATGTTTGAATCTTAAATGGCGTGATCCTGGCTGTTACCCCTGAAGTCCTTGGGGTGATAACCTCGTCCTGGAGGTGGTACCAAAGAGCGACACTTGAGTTTACTTCAGGCAAAACACTACGAAAACAACTCAGACGTACTGATTGAGCTACGATTAGATACCTCCCCGTGAAAACTTGATGCCGCTGTTCATATGATTGGGCGGTAAGGTATCGTGTATGTCCCTTGATTGTGTTGGTCTTAACTAACCATGCTCGAGTGGAGAGACTTGGCCATCACTCTTTCCTCAAGCTAAACCAGAGTCTTCACGGTTCGATATCTTTCAACATCGCTAACTCGTTCAAGTTGTCTGTTTGTCATGCTCAGAATGTCTGCTTAATGACTCCTCCGCCTGGCCCCAGAATCATAGTTTGCTTGCCTGCTGAAATCTTGTGTCACCCTCACCTAGATCCCCCGCCTCTGCTACCCTATCAGAAGAACTCAAAAGGTCACAAGGGAAACAGACAACAAGAACGCAAGCACGAATTAAAAATCGAAAAAAAAAGGCAAGGACAATCTGAAGTGAACCATCCCAAAACGCCGGATGCACCATACACCTTGCACCAGACAAACACCTGCGCCATGCACCATGTGAGAATGGTATTCAGGCCAAACCACAAAGTTAAACGCCGTTTCCCAGTCTTTCCATCCTCCCATCCATCCAGCGACAAGTTCGAATAGGATTAGGTAGGTAGTGATGTATGAAGAATCATCATCAAAAATATGAAACCGGAGCTGGTTAAAGGTGTAGAGAAGGTTCATGTGACGAAAACTTTCATGCACTTCGCCTCTTCAAAAACCTCACCCGTGATCAGGTCCTTGTACTTCCCCTCCAGCCCGCTCTTGGCTGCATATTCCCTCAGCCTCTCCACACCGTAGATGCGATTGTTGGGAAGCATAATCAGGTCCTGATCTAGGAGACGGCTCTTGGAGTGATGGGCGTAGCGCACGTTGCGGGCCAGCTCATTTAGCTCTGTTGAGCAAGTTGGGCATACGCGCGTCATGCTCACGGCAGAGGTTCCGTGGAGATGATGATGCTTGTGGCGACCAGTAGCAGTACCGTTAACCCCGTTCGTGCCATTAGTGCCGTTAACGCCGTTTACTCCATTGACCCCGTCGACTCCGTCCATGTTCGTATCTTCTGCGCTTAACTGGGAGGCAGTGGTGGCATTGCCGGCGCCATGGCAGGCAGGCGTCTTCAAGGCAGAAAGCCCTGTGAAGAGTGCAATGTGAAGCAGAGGGGCATTGGGGAGGTTCAAAAGCTTCAAATAAGCATCTGTGAAGGCATCGGCCAGCTGATGCCAGCGCAGCGGGCTAAATTGCGAGGCATATTCCTCGATAGTCGTGTTGGGGCCATGGGCTAAGAGGCCACAGATAGTCTCTACCTCTTCCCGGTATTGGTCTGAAAAGGGAATGATATACTTGCGGGCGTGGTTGATGGCCTCGATCTTCTTGCCTGTGCGGACCATCTCGATGTATTGCTGGCAGCGGAGCATGAACTCCAGATTGGACTTGATTCATGTCAGACAAAGCAAAAGCCAAAGGTCAAACAAGGGGGTATGGTAGGACTACATACCTGCATCTTTCGCAATTCCTTCTTGTTCTCCTTGCACCATGTCAGAGCCTCTTGCACACTCCCTCCTCTGAGCGACCGTTGGATCTTGTCCATCGCCACAAAGGCATCGATATCAACGAGTTCATTGATCTCGGCATTTTTGGCCATCTCAACAGCAGTATCAAGATGGCCATGGCGCAGGCAGTAGTCGATCAAGTAGCGATTCAGGCGGCGGCGTGACCATGGCTCATACTTCACATCATCGACCGTCTTCAACGTCAGGAACTCACGGGTCTCGCGGCTCCTGGCAGCAATCTGATCAAAGTACCTATCCTCCTCCTGTGTGCTTGTTGCCAACTTGCGTTTCAGATTATTCAGCTTATTCTGGATCTGGGCCAGCTCTTTGTCGGCCTGTTGCTTCGACAACTTTCCATCAAGGGATTTTTGGGCAATATCTTTAAGGGTGTTCTTGATTTCTGTCGACTGAGTCTCAAAGGCTACGTGGAACGACCGGAAGTTTTTGCGCAGGAGTTCATATGGTAGACGCAGGAATTGTTGGTCCTATAGGCGTCAGCACAACTTCCGCCTAACCGCAACATGGCTGTGACCCAGGAGAAGCTGGCTGGGCACAGAGCGAAGGACAAGGCCAAAACATCACAGAATGAAGGGATTAATATGCAATACATACGAGGAGGAGTTGGCTGTCGTGGTTTATCTTTGAAGCTTCGTCCGCCATGGTTGCAGCAGGTCGCAGCAGGACGACGTGGAACTGGCTGTATGGTGATCGAACAGACAGCAGTAAAAGCCTTCCATAAAATGGGAGAATGTGGCAAAAGCGCTCGTGCGTTGGGACCTGAGCGATTAATAGTATTATGTCCGCACGTGTGGGAAACGGCCACAGTCAATCAACCATTGCCCAACGGCATGAGTTTCTGAGTTGGCGTGCTTGCATCAGACGTAGTTCGGAACCGTGGAGGTGGTCCAGTCTTATACGACGTAAGGCAAGGTGCAGAGCACCGGTGGATAAGAGCTTCCCGATAACGTTATCGATGGAGCCAGCCAATGGATTAACCTACGGCGGGGCGAGTGGCTCTGACACACAGCGCCGTCGCCATTCCCCCAAGCCATCCTCCATGTTATGCCTCGCTTGCCCTTGCGGCTCACTAGGCCCCAGCCCACTGGGCTTGCAGGGTCTAACGGTACGTAGCTGTTGGCCGAGCTTCCCCGAGCATCCCGGGGGACTGAGTCCCTAGTCGACGCTCTGAGGTGTTCTACGATACGTATCTACCTATTGGAGGTGGCAGAAGCATGAAGTTGATATGTGGATAAGTAGGTGACACAGCCTCAGGCCACACGCCGTATCCAGTATATCTTCAGGCTTGTTTCGAGAGCAGGCAAGTGCCTCGTGACATCCAGTAGAAACGGGTCGCCGTAAGAGCCGCGTGAGCGCAAAACAGCACGTCAAATCATGTGGCGGGCTTGTCTCACAGAAGGGTGGGGGGAACTAGTTCAGAGGGCTCGCACTTCCAAGCTCCTGGCCTTGCTCCGACGTTAGTGTGGCCTCTTCGGGACTTATCTATTGACTGAAAGCGTATCAGAGATTCTGAGATGGTGGGCAGGTGGAAGGCCAGCCGCGCAACGAGGGGGTTCGCACTTCGCAGTCATAAAAGGTCCAGCCGAAGACAACACCGTTTCTGTTAGCCCCAAGTTTCGTAATTTCTCTTTGTTGGGCGCAGACAACGTATAAGGCGACTCGAACAACAAAACAGCCCTTTGTGTTCGACTCAATAATACACACCGGCGGATTACCTGTTGCGGTGCTTGAACTTTGAGGTCCTCAACGTACCAAGTGAGGTGAGTCGCATGTTGGAACTACACACAAGATGGGACCAACCGATGAAAGACGCGGGGCCGGGACGATGCAGCTGACTGGCTGCGCATGCACAACAGAAGGTGGGCAAGGCAAAAAGCAGGGACCCAGTTGACGCGTGGGGCACCCAGCAGGCTGCGAGGCAAGGCAAAGACAAAGGCTAAGGCATCGGCTCGGCAAAACGTTGTGGTCCGTGCACCCCCAACTTCAACTTCTTATTGATTGACCTCAGGCGCGGGCCCAGCCTTCCTGCTCACATGATCTCCGCTCTTCATTCAACTCACCAGCGACAACCACCAGCAATTGTCGAAAAAGTATATCGCAAGTCAAGTTTCAAGCTACAAGTACGTTTTCCTCTTTCAAAGCAATCGATTTTTCACTGCAAATCGACCCGCATCGTCATTTCGCCGCGTTTCCCCGCCTTCGTGGGTCCTGGCTGACCTTCTGCAGCGCCAACTCGTCACGTTTTCGGGCACGTTCTTCACATGACCTCGACCTTAGACCCGGCTGCCCCTAGTATTGAGAGTAAGGAGCTACCCCATTTCAGTCCCCCTTGTGAAAGTTCAATGAAAATCCCATCGCTAGCCTGCACGCCAGCGGTGAGAAGCGCGCCGATGTAATTGAGCTGATGAGAAAATACCTATCGCCATCACTTGTCAACGCGCGACTTCGCTGCGCGTCGCTCACTCGCAGCTGTAGGCATAGCGCCATGCGCAGTGGCTACTTAGTAGCTAAGCGGCTCGCAGCTGAAGACTGAGGGGATAAGATGATTCGGGTTGAAGATTGGCCATCTTCATATTCTTTACTCACCAGCGCCTGACAGCGGCCTCAAGAGTGCTGGTGCGCCCCTCACTGCTGGCCGGCTGCTGTGCGAATTAGTTGGAGGGTTGGCGACCTAGGGCACACCTGTTTCCTAGAGCCCTGGAACAACCGACTGCAACTTTCGCTTGGGAGCTTGATTGTGCTAATCAACAAGCAGATAAACCAACTAGTCGAAAATCAGTCATGTCTACTCCGGTCGGAGTCCCTCATCCAGAGCTGCCCGCGGATCTAGCGACGAGCCCGGGTCAGAAGCGCAAGCGCGCAAGCGACTCTTCGTCGCCGGACACTCGTCGCTCGAAGCGTGGCGCTCCGGCTGCAACGATGGCAACCACTGAGTCGGATGCTAATCAAGCCGTGCAAGTTGCTCAGGCTCAGGCCGCTCAAGTTACTCAAACGGCACAGGCCGCCCAGTCCTTCTTGGACAACACTGTGAGCATTGCACAGGCTGCTCATGAGCATGTCAACGTCGACGACTTTAGCGCGCTTGCCCAGGCGACTGCCGCTGATCATAGCGAGACCACCGATGCTACCAACGCCACTAACACGGCGGCGGCTGCTCTGAACATGTACCCCAATCTTCATGTCTCGCAGCCTACTGCCGAGCCCTTCTCAAGCCAGCCGGCTCAGGAAGCTCACCAGGAGAACACCTTCACCAACCATTCTATTAATCAGCCAACGCCTGCGGAGCCTATGCCTGTTGCCCAGCCCACGTCGATACCGGCGCCCGCGGCTCCAGCTCCGGCTAATGGGGTGCAACAGCATCCAGTTCAACAGCAGCAGCCTCAGGCGCCTCCTCACCCCCAGACGCATCCCCAATATAAGCCGCCCAACCCTAAGCCGGCTGTTGGTTCTGAGGAATGGCACAAGATGCGTAAGGACAATCACAAAGAAGGTAAGTCATCTGGATGCCATTCTCTTCAACTAGCTTCGCATGTTAACATAGCCGGCAGTTGAGCGTCGCCGTCGCGAGACAATTAACGAGGGCATTAACGAGCTCGCTAAGATTGTCCCTGGGTGCGAGAAAAACAAGGGCTCCATTCTGCAACGTGCCGTTGCCTTCATCCAGCAGCTGAAGGAAAATGAGGCGCAAAACATCGAGAAGTGGACCCTTGAGAAGCTGCTTACTGAGCAGGCTATCGCTGAGCTTAGTCAGTCGAATGACAAGCTGAAGCAGGAGTGTGAGCGCCTCTACCGGGAGCTCGATCACTGGAAGTCTCTTGCTCAGAGCGCTGGCCTGGGCTTACCTCCTCAGCAGCAGCAACAAGGCCAGCCACAAGGTCAACAGCAAGGCCAACCGCAGCCGGAGGAGCAGCCTCAGCCCGCAGCGCAGTCTCAGCAGACCTCGCAACCTCAGCAGCAAGCACAGACGCAGCAGGCGCCGGCTCCCTCCCAGCCTAAGGGGGAGCAGGTCGCCAGCAGTTAGGTACATCCTGGTGCCCTCAAGCTAGCCCCTGCTGCCAAGTCTCCCGCTAGCATCATTATTCCACATGCATCCATTTTGATCCCGGAGATTCAGGCTTCGGAGGCCGATGATGAAGCGGTGCTAACCAAGCTGGAAGAGGCCTTGACTGGTCTGCAGCAGTATCGGGAGGATCATCGCGATTATCACTGGACCCCGCATCAAGTGAAGACTACCACACCCGTCGCGCCTCTTGCTACCGGTCCCACCACCTTTACCCTTCTCCCTCGTCTAGAGAGGTTGTCTCGCTTGATACCACGTGATGAGAAGATGCGGATGACAATCTCGTTGCGGTTCCCTCGGTCTTATGCGCTGCTGTTGTCGATTCCTGCGGCTCTCGCGTCGTTCATGGTACAGCAGTCGTCGTCGTCGGGTGGGCATGCATGTCGCCGTTGAAGTCAGCGGCCGGCATATCCGTGTTCGATGTTGTTCTTTCGGCTTAAGGTTTGGCATCGTCTTTATCTTCGCCTTCGAGGCTTGGTGACCCGGGCTTTCCTTGCGAGCAAGTTGCAGTTCAAGGGCCTAATCACTATATACCCGGGTTTTCATACTCTTTCACACGATGTTCTTCTATTGTTCTTTTGGCATTGTATGGGTAGGATGGTTGTTTGATGTTCCTGATTTCCTTATACTATGTTGGGGTGGTTCTAGTTGGCGTCTGAGCACTATTCACGGTCTACCTACAGCCAGAGTATCCCCGACTTGGAGCTTGGGCATCACGGGCGGTGGTTAGCACTGGGTGTCAGGTGGCGTTAGTCACGGTTTGTCTGAAGAAGTGACTTTTGCTCTGCATTTGGACTTGATAACAGCCATTTGTGGCAATATGGTACTGGCGGGTCATTCTGGGTATATCTAGGACCAAAGGATCCTGAGAGAGAGATATGCGATCGATATCTCTCGGACTGTAGGGTCCATCTTCATCCTTTTTTTTTGGCGGACTACCCACTGACAGCTACCCACAAGCGATATTATTATGGTGTGGGAGTAGATACGGAATAGCAACTTTATTTATCAAAACTGCGTTGTCCCTGATGCAAAACCTCTAACTTGAGGACTTCTACCCCGCAGTGTAAGACCGTGGCAAATTGTCGCCCTGCTGCATGGCGACATGAAAGATGACATCTTTTAGTTGGTGGAGGATGCGTTAGTATCAGGCCACTGCCGCGAACAGAATCCTACAGTAGCTGCTGTAAAACAATCCTTCCGCTGCCCCCTTAGATATATTGTGTATGAGAGCGATTGGGGGCCCGGGCGGAAGGGCAATGCGAGGGGCCCAGTCGGCTGGCGAAGCAGCGGGCCGAGGTGAATGTCACAACCCTTCGGTCCCTCTCATTGGGGACTAGGCAGATGTTATCAAGCCCAATCCCCAGCGATAAGTGAGGAGGCTGGACCACAGACGGTTTCATGAAAAGCGGGGCGGAAGCGGGGACGGGCAGGGCTGCCGTGACCCCCGACTGGTCGGTAGGGAGCCTGGATACGTTCCTTGACTTTTGCTTGTGTGCTGTGCTAAGAAACGCAACACGCGACTTGATCATGGCGCGAGCCCCGATCTCGCTGTTACAGCTTCGAGGTGATTGGAGATGAAGAAGTCGGCGTGACTTCGTGATAAGTATTAGGTACCTGGCTATGCAGGGAGGAGGGACTCCGAACCATGATGCGGGCAGAATGAGCATGGTCGAAACCCATTTCGAAGTATTCTGGAGCTTCAAGATACATGACCTGGGTTGAGCCTTTGTTAAAGCTTCCCTGAGAACTCGACGTTTGACAGCTTCGAGAACAAAGTCTGCCAGCCGTTGACGGCCAACTCCGCTGCATCCAGGATGGGGAACACCGGGCTTTTGCTTGGGCCTATCACCAGTGGCCACTGCAGCTTCCCCGCATCCGATCCCACTTAATCCAGTCTAACACTGGAAGGCTCGAAAAGGTCCCCGGCGTTGGAACCTGGAAGGGCCGATCCGGATTCCGGGCCCAGTTGAACTAAACATAAGCCGGTGATATCCTTTGGCAAACGGGGTAGATCTCCCTTTGGCCCCGGAGCTCCTCATCTGTAGCGGTCTCGCTGCCTATGTGGTCCTGCTGCAGTTAACGTTCCTCCGTTTTCCTTCTCTTCCCTTCAAAACACCGTGGTGGTCGCTATTCTGAAATCATAGAAGCTAACCGATTGCAGTGATCACCACACCTTGACTGTTTGCTCATACCTACCTAGTTCATCTCTTTCTCCAGTTCATAATCACGGGGAAGGTCTGAGCACGACCACCCAGCAAAGAACAGAACCCAGGGAGAGTACTTGTACTCTACTAATCAAATCAACTTCACCATGTCGACAGCCAGAGCGTTCCGGGGCAGCAACGTCCTCCTGCGGGCCGCGAGGACAAGGCCTGTTGTTGCTCTTCCTCGCGAGTCTCGCCGCAGCTTCACCGCTTCAGCTCCGAGCCTGTCGAAGTTTTACGACAACTGGGAGCCTGAGGGTCCAACAGTCAAGACTGAGATCCCAGGTCCCAAGTCCCAGGAGCTCATCAATAAGCTCAACGAGGTCTTCGACACCCGGAGCTTGAACATGCTCACGGACTATTCTAAGAGCTCTGGTAACTACATTGCCGATGCTGACGGCAATGTCCTGCTGGATGTGTAAGTAAACCAGCTGATTTTGGTTGATGGACAAACATTGACGTTTTTTTCCAGTTATGCCCAGATTGCTTCCATTCCCCTCGGCTATAACAACCCAACTCTGCTGAAGGCCGCCCGCAGCGACGAGATGATCAACGGCATCATCAACCGCCCTGCCCTGGGCAACTTCCCACCTACCGACTGGGCTGATGTGCTCAAGTCCGGTATCCTCAAGGTTGCCCCGAAAGGTCTCAACCAAGTCTTTACTGCTATGGCTGGCTCCGACGCAAATGAGACTGCCTTCAAGGCTGCCTTCATGTGGCGCCGCCAACGTGACCGTGGCGGGTATAACGTTGAGTTCACTGAAGAGGAGCTGCAGTCTGCCATGGAGAACAAGGCGCCAGGTGCCTCAAATCTCTCCATCCTCAGCTTTAGGACTGCCTTCCACGGCCGTCTTTTCGGCACTCTTTCAACTACCCGATCCAAGCCTATCCACAAGATCGACATCCCAGCCTTTGACTGGCCCCAGGCCACTTTCCCCAAGCTGAAGTATCCTCTCGATCAGTTCGCGGCTGAGAACGCTGCCGCTGAGAAGGCCGCCCTGGAAGAGGTCGAGCACCTCATCCAGCACTATCACGTTCCCCCAGCTGCCGTCATCGTCGAGCCGATCCAGTCCGAAGGCGGCGACAACCACGCCTCTCCCGCCTTCTTCCGCGGCCTGCGCGAAATCACTCGCAAGCACGGCGTCCTGCTGATTGTAGACGAAGTCCAGACCGGTGTTGGCGCCACGGGTCGCTTCTGGGCCCACGAACACTGGGACTTGCCTCACCCCCCTGACATGGTCACTTTCAGCAAGAAGGCTCAGACCGCAGGTTATTACTTCGGCAACCCTGAGCTGCGCCCAAACAAGCCGTACCGCCAGTTCAACACGTGGATGGGAGACCCGGCGCGGGCCCTGCTCTTCCGCGCTATCATTGACGAGATTGAGCGGCTCGACCTTGTGCGCCATACTGCTAAGGTCGGTGACTACTTGTTCCAGAAGCTGGAAGATCTCGCGGTCAGGTTCCCGGGCCAGTTCGAGAACCTCCGCGGCAAAGGCATGGGTACCTTTATTGCGTTTGACCACCCGAACCGGGACGAGTTCCTTATTAAGGCGAAGAAGTTTGGCATTAATATCGGCGGTAGCGGACAGTCGGCTGTGCGATTGAGGCCGATGCTAGTGTTTGAGGAGAAGCATGCTGATATTCTGGTGGAGGCGTTGGAGAAGGTTGCGAAGACATTCTAAGGGGGCTTGGGGTATATGATTTTTCAAGAGCAGAAAGTCGGATAATTGATTGATGAGGTTTACTTGATGGAATGAGGGACATATTTGAGAGGCATATATGGCTGGGTTGTCTTGAGGTTAAGTTAGCTAGAAGTAATTCTTAGTGATTTTTGACCGAATTATGAATACCGTTGCTTTCACATTTAACATATCCAAAAGCCCGGCCGAAGTGACGCCCTCAGAATGTACCAGACTAACCGCCGCTCTATTTGTGTTCTAACTCGTCACTATCGAGCTGTACGGCTTTGCCGATATGTACGGAGAATCGATGCAGAATCACCGTCAACACCATCGTCATGCCAGTCGAGAAACCACGCCATCAGCGAAACGTGTTGCCGGGTCCATGCATGGAACGGCCCCTGTATGTTAAATATTGGTATCATTCAAGTATGGAACAGAAAAAGGTGGGCGAACAAAGGCTCTCCAGCCATATACCCGTGTCGAGCTCCAGTAAGAGATTATGTGGTGGCATTCCAGTTCCCTCCTCCGCCTGGCTGACTCGCATTTCCTCCCTCACATTGCCCCCAACGTTTGTTCACATAGGTAATGTAGACACGAGTTGGTCACTAAGGGCATGTTGTGAAGCCCGAGGGAGTAGACGGAAAAACAAAAAAAATCTTATGTATGTGGTAATGCTGTATATGCACCCAGTACGTTGTTGTGCAAAGTATTATTGCACCGCGGATCAGAGAAAAAACCTGTTAAAAAGGGTGACGAATATGAGATGGAAGAAAAATCAAGAATAAAGCATAGTAAAGTAAAATAACGTAAAAGCGCCTGTTTATGATCCGATCCTTCCTCATCCCGAGCTGGCCGCTTTTGGTCCTTGTTCCTAATCACCTCTCAAGGTAGGTAATTTTCGTTTTCACTCTAAAGTCAACAACGCAAAGTAGTTTGGGTGAAACCATCCCCAGATTTTGTTTCTTTGTTCCATAGCCTGCTTGTCCAAGTTCAAGAACGAAAAGATTATTTCAATGGCTCATCACAGCTTGCTTCTGCTGCTGTGCCTGTTCTTGCGGCGGCGGCCCATCGTTATCCACGTCCATTGGCTCACCAGACACGGTAAACGACGCTGACCCGAGCTCAATACCAGCGTTCTTGGCAGCTGCGAGCCCGTTCTGCAGCTCCAGCTGCTTCCTCTTCGCCTCATCCTCCAAACGTTGGGCCTCCTCGTTCTCGCGCATTAGAGCCTCTTCCTGCTCGCGCATAGACCTCTCTTCCTCAGTCATGGGGATTTCAGCCGGGGGAGGAGGTGGTGGAGGCGGGCTTGGGATGACATCGTTGCCAGTGCCGTCATCTTCTTTGATACGTTTCACAGACGGCGGGTCGGATGAGGTAGCGGCATCCTCGTCTGCAGGGGAGCGCATGTCGTGATCACCATCCTGGTCGTCGTCGCGCTTACGCTTGCGTCCGGCCGAGCTGGTGCTCTGAGGGCTGCTGTTGGGGGCCTCCACATCGGACATGACCTCATCGACATCCTTGCCCAGAGTCCCAGTGGGCCTCGCGGTGTTCTGCTCTGTCTGGGAAGATTGCATGCCCTCCTTCGAGGTGTACTGTGCCTTTCTCTTTTGATACTCGAGGTATTTCTGCAGTGCGCGGTCAAAGAAGTCGTAGACATACTTGCGGACCTTCTTCGCCTGCTTGCTCGAGAGGGGAACCGTCGGGTCCTGGACTCTATTGTGCTTGTAATCCGAGGCAACAAGCTTCTTGTTCACATCGCGCGCGAGCTTCTTAAGGTCTTCCCTGGGCAGTTTACCATGGAACTTGTCCATGACATACTTGACGTGAGGAAAGAGCTAACCCTATGTCAGATATTCGATGCCCGGCTGTGAGAAGAAAACGCCCAGTACTTACTGTGTTCTCATAGATCTTCATCTGTTTCTCGATTGGTAGAGAACGCCACTTCTCCTTCTTCGGCTCCGTTGCAGGAGTGCTAGACCGCTGCGGAGTATGACCTGCTGATTGACGCGGGGTTGGCTCCTTCGTTAAGCTATCAATGATGTCCTGCAGGGCTTTTTGGTCCTGCTGAGCCTTGACGGATGGCTTGGGGGTTGTGATAGCAGGGGCAGTGGGGCGTTGCCACTGAACCTTGCCATTAACATCGTAAAAGTAGTATTTGCCAGTCTTCTTGTCCACAGTGACAAACCAGCCCTCCGGCAAATTGGTCGGGGGCTTTCGAGGTCTCACTCCATTGTAATAGTTGGCATTTCGTTGAGGGATGTTGCTGCGGGGACCTGTCGGGATCACCACGTTCGCAAGAGGGTCCGCGGGCTTTGTGGGCTCCTCGCGATTGCTACGCCGCTCTTCCTCGAATGAATTAGCGATCGCTGACACCACGCGGCCGTCCTTCTTGCGTGGAATGCGGTAAGCTGTTTCCAACTTGTCCCATTCCTCAAGCAGCCGCTTGGCTTCGAAGGCCACACGCTCATCCGATGATGAGGCAAGAGGCTGCACAACTGCCTCGATGTTTGAGTCGGAGATTTTGTTCTTAGTGATACGGGGAAGGTTGTATAAGATGTCTAGAACCTGCAAAACCACGTTGTTGTCGTGTTTGAAGGCATTGAGCGTGCTCTTCAGGATCTGATAGCCGTGCATCCGCACCACTCTATGGCGCAAGTGATCGTCTTGAGTAGCCTGAAGGCGAGAGAGAAGTTTGACAGCAATCCATTTCTCCTTGCATTGCATGAGTGTGGCCATGACCTTGTTGACTCCATCCTCGTCAAGGGCCTTCGGCTGTAAGCTGTTGACATATTCCTCATCAGTCTCGGACGCCTTCTTCTTCCGGGGCTTTTTGGCGACAGTTGTATCCCAGCTGTCACCATCCTCAATGCCAAGCGCCTCGATGGTGGCGAGCGGCAATTTGGTTGCACGCTCTGTCTGCGTCTTGCCACCAATGAAGCCGACACAGTTCGGCTCACCGCAATAGCATGGTTGGGGGTCGGCACCATAGCGGTCAACATTGTAGTTAAACACCAGCTCCTCTCCAGCCTTAATGTACCGCGCGGCAAAAATGCCCATCCGCAGTTTGTCTCCGACCACCCATTTGTCGACGTAGCAGTTGGGGTTGCATGAGTGATTGCAAAAACGGCCCAGATTGCCCTTCTTGGTTGCATCCACAAACTCATTCTTCGTCAACGACATGAAGTAGAAGTGCTTGATCCCTTCTTTGTCATATTTGAGCATCCGACTCCGGAACGTCGGCTCGTTAATAACTTCGCCGACATACTCGTAGATAAAGTCGTTCGGCTGTAGATCAGTGTCTGCCCGGAGACCATAGCCCTTCTTCTCAGTCTTGATGACGGAGACTTTGGCATACTGCTTGCGCTGGAAGCGCTGGTTCTGACAACCTTCGCCACAATTGCAGTCGCCAATAACACACTCAATCTTGGTCGCACGATTGATACAGTCCGAGTCTTCACCGCAGGCGTGGTTCTTGCCGTCGCCTGCAGAAGGGGCAGCAAACCCCAAACGTTAGGGGGCTGACGTATTACGCAGAGACATGGGGAGCAAGAGAGAGAAAAAAAGCAGGGTGTGAAGCGTGGCACTGGTACTTACGCCAATCCTCAGCACAATCACAATCTAACGCATCATGGTCCGATGACCCCATGTTTCGAGAGCCGTAAAGGCAGTCGCTGATGACCTGGAACGTGCGACATGCTTCTTCTGTAGCATCTGGCAGGTGATTGAATAGCTGTGGCGGGTTGCGAGGAGGAAGTTTTGATGACTTTCGCGACGGCTTGGGCGCGACTCCGTTCTCTTGGGCCAACGCGCTATCATCAGCAGGCTTTGCATCGTCGGGGGACATCGTTGTGGCACTAGAAGATCGAGAGGCCGATTTTGAGCCGGTTGAAGTGGATGAATCACTCGCATCCTCCTTCTTGGGCCGCGGCCCGTTTTGTTTTGTTCTCTCCTCGGACTTCGACCCCGCGGTCGGTCCTGAAGCACGGTCGCTTGCCTCCATGGCGAACCTTGGAATGCGTGCGTGAAGCGCTGTTAAGAGCCGGAAGAGAGACAAGAAAGAAGTCGGAAAACAATGAAAAGGGTAGGCTGAGGTGCAGTGAGCGAACGCGGCCAGTGATCTAGGAATTGGGTGTGCTGAAAAAGCCCGGTCACATATGGGGGTCGGCTCAAACGACAAGTTCGGCAGTGGAAAAATCGAGAGACCTGCGCAAGGTGAGAAGGCGTGGAAATGGGGGGCTGAAAGTGTGAGCGAGGGAAAAAGAGAGGTATGTAGGTAGGCAAGAAGATCAGTTGGGTCGGTATACGGAGTAGTAGGACAGGTATTTGGGGAAGCTATTCTGCTTCTGCGCGCCAGGCTTGCGACATGGCAACGCAAAACTGACAGCGGGCCCTGGCGACGTAGGGGAACAAAAAGATCAGAGCTCAGTGAGGACGATGGTGGGATGCGACCGCAGTGCTTGTCGCCCCGTCCACTTTTCAATAAGGGGCCAAAAGCAAACTCTGGAGAACTTCAATACTCGTGGCAACGCTGCCTCACATCCGCACGAGGGTTGTCAATCGATCTCGTAGTCCACGTCGGGTTGCTAAAAACCGAAACCCCATCCCACCGAAGCGACCAGAGCGACATCCTGTCGAGCAAGGAGCGCGGATCGCGGCCGGCGCCAATCACAACTGTTCAGCCCAGGCCCATTGGCTGGCCCCACAACAGAACCTAAACAGCCCTTGGCTGCATCGTACACGTGATATCCGGTTTAGTCGGGCCGAAGATATTCCGTAACGTGGAAACGAGAGCACAGCTCTCGAGCACTCATCTGTCAGCCTATGGGATCAGTCCCAGGGCGTTGGCAGGTCATCAGCAGCGCGTCCAACTTGGCGAAATGACAAAACACATATGTAAAACAGAGGTCAGCTTTTGATGTGTAGAGTCCTCCGACATAGGGCAATCTCCTGGTGTTGGGTTTCAATCTTCTGGCTTCAAGTTAGCAATGCTAGCACTTGGCTAGGTTGGTCTTCAAAATTCTACCTATATGATGGAAGAGAATAGTAGCCTCTGCGCTGCGCTCTGGGCAAAACCATGCCACAAAATACGTGATATGGAATGGCTTCAAGAGACCTGGGTTGGTGAAAGGCATTATCCTGACCTCCCATCCGTCTTGGTGCTGACAACTCAGGCATGTTAGTTTCGTGTCTGGGATTCATCTGTAGGCCTGATCACAAGGAATCAATATCATCCGACACTAGGGATGGACAGGGCATGATAGCATGGAAGTCAACTCGCTACCCAAGGTTCTTGTTTTCAACTAATGATGGGTAGTTCCTATAGAAGCTTGTGCTTCACAGAGTCACAGAAGCACAAGATTACCGGCGGGCTTTTCCTGCCGATGCCACTTCATCTTGCAGACGACACCGCCTTACAGCAATGCCCAAAGGTTGCTTTAGGCACATACGAGAGAGGTCATATAAGCTCCCACGTCGACCCGGTCTGCCCCTGTTGACTCCTGGAATTTCCCCTCATCCATCTCATCCAGATCTCTCCAAACAAAGAACGTTATCACCATCTTTTTTTCTTAGTTCTCACACGACCCACTGACGGAAGTGATGCGGCTCTATGCAAGTTCAGACTAACCATTAACTCTAAGTTTGTGCGATCGCCAACTGGCTTGCTGAACAATGCTATTGGCGAGCGCTGCCCATGATGCTAGCCAATGACAGGCGGGATGTTGGACGTTGTTAAGAGGTGGGTACTGGGGTGCTCGACCTGTGATGGTCCCAACTACAGTTTCACTGACTTGAGAAATCATCACTGTCTTTTTTTTTGGTTTCGTCACTTTCGAGCCAAAAATCTCTCTGATTTTGTACAACGGAGCTCGCGAGTTAGAATATGCCGCCTTCATGCTTTGAACTTTGACCAGGAGCTAAACTTCGACAACGGATCAAACGATTGCTGCATACGGCCCGTGGCAAAATACCATACGGCTTACCGATTGTTATGGTTCTCGTGTCATTTCGACAATCAGAGAACGACTTGCTGTTTAAGATCATATTCACACCCTATCAAGCCAGAGGCATGAGGTAATGAAGTGGGTGGAGGGTCACACGGACATCCTCTGTGCGCCCAACGAAGTTGCCGCACGCTGCACGTCTCTCTGAGTTGCAGCTTGTGGCCCCCTCACGCATCGTCCAGCTCGTCAATCAAAGGTCTCGGCAAACCTGCATTCACCATCTTGCAAGGCGCCGACTCTCCGCTGACGCTGCTCACTGCCTGGCCTGGCTTGCTGGTTGCAGACGCGCCGTTGCAACACCAAGTCGAATTGGGCATTCGCTCTCGCTCATCGCTCCGGAATCCAGCTGCAATGTGTGTAAACAACGCGAGTGTCCGAAGTCGACCTGGGTTGTTTGCGTCGCTGGCAGAGGGAGAGGGGACGGCTATGCCCAGTTAAGTCCCTAGGCGAGCTGCAGGTTGTCTGGCCTTACCTTGTCTAGGTTTCCCGCATCACGATGCTCATAGCCCATGGAGACGCAGAAATCAGGCAACGGGAACAGGTACTCGGCTAATGAGCAGCAAGACCATAACCATCGAGAAGAGGTTAGGGCATTTTCTCCAGGTGGATTGATGAGACAAGTGCTGCTGGGTCTTGAGGGCTTCTCCGGACGAGCGCCCAAGGCAGGCTCCCAGCCCCGTGGGGTGTCCGCTACTGTTACCCAAGAGATATTCGCTACAGTTATTGAAAACACCAAAGGGCTGCCCACCCGTCCCGTGTCGTCCAGCTCGAGATGGCACTAGTTGGCCGTCCAGTCCACACCATCTCGTCCAAATCCGGTCGCCCGCTGCTGGGCAGCTGAACCATCGCTTGATGTCGCTGCAGCTGCATGGCCTGTGGCACTCTCAGGCGAATGAAAACAAGAGATAAAGCAGATCCTGGGCTGCGTAATTACGCGACGCACGCAACCAAAGGGGCCGCAAAACATGCCTTGTCGTGGCGAGCAAGCTGCTGATCTGCCATGCAAGATCAGAACAAGGCTTTCCTAAGGCGCGGAAGACTTACGGATTACGGCCGGTCCGAAACTGACAGAGGACTTTACGTTACCATACAGGATCCGATATGCATCTCGAGTGGTCCCGGGCTCCTGCGCTACAAAACTTACCCTACCTACCTATGCTTGGGACACCGAGATGCTGAGACAGGGGCTTGCGGGCAGGACGCAGAGAGTCGCTTGATTGCAAGCTCGCTCAGAAAGACGCGCGCTTCGGGCGGGGCTCGCGTGTCTTTGCCGCCCTTCTTCCCGGAATCCGCCCACCTTTCAACCACTCGAATTCCCGACCTACGGTTGTCTTGACGTTCGAGCAAATGTTTTTGTTTCTCTAGGCAACGCTTCTGTTTTAACGGTCTTGCCTTGTACAGGCAGATCTCGACGCTCGTTCCCTTCGCTCCTTTCTGTCCACAGATGCATCTGTCGCGCGCCCACCCCGTCGGATCTCAGCAACCGTTCTGCTCTTCTGTTTCTCTCCTTTAAATACAGATATTCTATTGCCAGCCTTATCCGCCGGCCGTAATCGCTGCTCCTCTTCTCAGCCAGGTCCCGATCATTGGGCAGGTAGTTTTCTCACCTAGAGACTCAATTCTTGTCTATTTTCCTGCATGCCTATCAGCTCCCGGTACATTGTCAGATGACCAACCGCCACCTATGGCAAATCATCCTCATTCCACTTCGTCTTCTTTCCAACACCTCCGTGAAGCTACTTCCAGCAATGAACCCTTCATGGATGCATTCAGTGATGATGAGAAGGTACCTACCTCCTTGCCACCTTAGGATATCCCGCTACCCCATTTTTCAATCTGCCTGCCCTTTTGCACACTTCTCTGTTTTTGTGCGTAGCTTAACTCAATGTACCGCAGCGCTTTGTTCTGGCTGAGTTAGTCAAAGTCAACCAGTTGGACGTGGGGAATCTGATAAGATTCTTGAAAGACAATGGCGTGATACTGGATCAGCGCTGCCTAGACATCCAAGTCCCTCGGGGTAAGTTGCTCGTTGTTCTTGATCGTGTCCTTTAGGGAAGTGCCTCGAAGGACAGTTTCGAGGTCTAACACCATATCCCAGGGCGTAATCTGCGCCAATGTATCAACGCGGCCCAGGCCATGTTTGACCAACCGCAACAGACTCCGTTGCTGGTATTTGGGGAGCACATGCAACAGACGCCAACGCCTATTGTCAATCCATCAGCAAAGCGGAGGTCTCTCAGTGACATCTCGGTCTCTGAGCAAAGCTTCAAAAAGCAGGCTGTTTCTTCTACCGGGACGATGTCGCCTCGACCTCGCCCCCTCAGCGCCAGCCAAATCCCTCCTCTTGGCACACAACATCAAAACATCCAGCCACGTCCTCCCAACAATGGTTGGGCCCCTCCCCCCTCGGCCGCTGTCCGGACTGGCATAACTGTTCCTCCGACAACAACCCGTCCTCGTGGGCGACCGAAGAAGGCAGAGAGAGATAATTGGCTTATCTCTATGCCCACTCCTAATTCTCCTCTACCTCAGAGTCCAAGTCTTCGGGGTCAACCGCCGCCGCAGCCAGCTCCTCAGGTACCATTAGAGCAGGCAGTCAAAAGGAAGCCACTATTTGCTGAGATTGCTCCCAAGCCAGCCCAGGTTGAGTTGGGTTACGAACTAGCTTCTAGGCCACAGGCGGCCCCGGGCCCAGAGTATCAAAGCTCAAGAGAAGATATCCTCCGGCGAGAATACTATCCCCATCAGAGTTCCGAGCAGGCACCAAGGGACCCTCCGATGCCATCACATACCCCAATCTCTCCTCGACCACCGAGTCCGTACCCTCAACTCCTGCCGAGAATGCAGTCGAGCCCGCCCGAGTTAACGGAACCTCCGCAGCCAAGAGATATACACCCAGCAATAGGGCCGCCAACAGCAAGAGGAGGAGGTTCCGCGCCTGTCAATCCTAAATGAGATGAGTTTGCTAGAACTGGAAACGAGATACAGACGCCGATGAATCTCATTTACTGTTGTTCTGTGTTGGTCCAACCTTGACAATGTCTAGACCAGAAAGCTCCTTCCTTGACTCACCCGCTTTTCCTCTGGGGGACTACGACCTTTATTAAACTTTATACAACCAAAGAATGAATTGCAGCAAAAGTTATTTCGACGCTATCGTGGGAGCATTGCATCAGGAAGAAAGTTCTCTGCACCGATGATGCAAACACGTGCACCAACCTAGTACGATAATGGACTCGAAGTGCAGTGACTGACGATAAATATCAAGACCCGACGATTTCCCTCCCTTCGATACTTTTTGTTCATGATGCGGACGTATGACAGCTTTACAACCGAGAATACACAAGACACTCCTCGCTTTCCTTTTCTGACGTGACGACAATATTGAATGACCGACTAATATAGACATTTCAGACGAGAAAATATCATCTGCTAGTTGACGGAAAGCTTCTTTCTGCTAATCCCTTGTGCTGAGTCTAATTTCCACCGGTTGAGACACTTTCATGGTAATTTCCCAATGTTCTTTTCTCATACTTTCAATGAAAATTTTATATGATAATGATGATGTATCTGATGGTGTTAAGATTGATGTGATGGATGTGGATGGTATGATTGGATGAGACAGATTGAATACCATTGTACAATTAGACAGGCGGCTTGCGGCATTGCAGGATGAAGATATGAGGTGGAACATTTCATTGAAGAGCTGTGTTGCGTATGATTTTTGACATGATAATTTGTAATATATAGTTTATACTACCTACGTTAATGGTGGGAATCTATCTAACTTTTGGATTAACTTATCCTGTCAACTGCATATTAAGTTGTCAAGAGTGGCTTAGGGTGAATGTTCCTTCTTCCATTAATGAGGCTTTGTGTTCTAGGTGAAGCCAGATATCTCACAAAGGCTATAGCCACACATAGCTCTAAGTGTAGAACCTGTAGACATGAATACCAAGATGAATTCACTCACTCATCATGGAGATTGCCTAACAACACAATCAGTTCATCGAAGTAGGATTTTAGCACTACTGAAGACAAACCTATTAGAAGATTTCCCCTTGCTTACGTTTGAGATCCATATGCTGTAGTCAAGCATCTGCCCGAAAAAACACAGTCTCGACTTTTGAGGGAGTAAGAATAATCATCTGTTACATGCTCTTAGACATATCATTTCTTCCGAGGCCATTCGCAAACTATTGGTTGAGCTAATTGTGAACCATAAGACCACTCAACAAATAGTTTGCGCAGTTCCTCGTGGAGTTGAGACACTGCAGATCATTCCCGCATCACTTGTCACTTGTGGACAGATGGTAAAGACGTTAACGATGTCTTAGCTTGTCTTGTAAAAAACCAGTTTTGTTACTAAACCCTAGCTATCAACCACTGACTTCCTGATCTTGTTTCCAAGAGGTAACATCTGTTATCGGGTAATTCTTCTTCCGGAATTTATGGTAAGGCGTTTTCGAGGTTGCCTAGGGGCCAAAATGAGGATGTTGCTAGGGTCACCGGGAGAAGCCCAATTGCAGATGAGGGTTTAAAAGGAGCTATGGCTCTCCCATTGACGTCAAAGGAAACAAATGCTAAGGATCTACGTACCTACCGCTTAAACATCTAGCTGAATCGCCCATAAGCTAAGTAAGAATAACTACTAGTCCAAACTTTAGTCTTTCCTTGGGGTCATTGATTCCACACTTCCCAATGCTGTGGCACAAATGTCGGCGCCGCATGCAGGCATGTCCAGCTGCAGCTCCCGCAACTCCGCCCCGGACCCGGCCCATTTTCCCACGAGTCATGTTCTACAACTCCGACTTGCTGACTCCAAAAGCTCAGGAACTCCAATGCCTGCCATCAGCCCACATAGCCTCGGGAGTTCTGGTAAAGGCCGGTGGGTGCGGATAAACATACTGACTCTCTCCAAACCATGAAATGATCAGCATGCTCAGGCCCGGAGATCGACACGACATCACCAAGGGCTTGCCCTGAGGAAACGAACCACTGTGAGGCTCTGATCAACAGGGGCCAGAAAAGTCCGGACGCACAACACAGATACCGATCGTTCAGTAGCCATCACCTTTGTTCATGCGTAGCGTAGACGTGGCAATGTGATGGTATTCCTCTGATTGGACGATGGTTTTAGCAGTCTGGGGTCGCCGTTGTGGAGGAAACTGAGACCACGGTATATTGTTAAGTTGGGACCCCAGGAAACCCATCGTGGGGAAGACATCAAGCACATAAAGCTGAGATGGATAACTAAGTTAGATGAAAGGAGGTCTCCCACGGGCCAAGCCAACCCGAGGACAGTGCGGACAACGCAACACATTGAGGATAACTCATACTGTCCGATATTCATCAGTCATTGGATTGGGGCGGCAAGGCTTTCAAGGGAGCTTATAGGATAGGAAGTTCCGTTTCCCATTGCTCAAATGGCCGACCTGATAGTCCGTTAAACATGCAGTTATACCAATATATTTCGCATCGCAAGCCGATGTGGTTCCGAGCATCCGTGCGGTGCCATGGGGAGTGTGATGCGAACTGTGAATGTGAAAGAAAGGATGGCAACCGCAGCACCAACAACAATGACGGGACGACGGCAAGCAGTCTACAGAAAGCGAGAATGTTCCGAGCCTTCTCAATGCAGCTTCTCTGCAAGGGACTGGATCCCGGGAAATGATGGATGGAGTTATTGCGGGCGTAGTTTGTTTTTTGCGGCATTGACGCATGGCAAACCCGGGCCAGCGGGGGAAGAAGGGTCTCAGGAACGACAAAAATTCAGGGTGTCAGGCATCCAATGATGAGTCTTGCAAGTTTTGTCTCACATCACCACGGAACGGAGGAACATCCACGGATGTTGAGCACCATAGATCGCTCTTGGTGTGCATTCGGCGAAAAGTAAGCATGAGTTAGAAGGAAGTTCAAAATCGAGCAAGGTGCCGTAGAAGCACCTATGAGAGTCAGTGCCGTGTACTTACACGTGAAGAACACACGGAACAAGTCCCATCATGAACCGTGGAAACGGGAAGAGATTGGTGGATTTTCGGAGCCCGGATACCTGGGCTCGGGTCCTTTTCCTTTTGGCTGGAGAAGGAGACGTGAAATTGACGAATCAGCGCGCGGCTGACATGAAAGTGTTGATGGAAAACATGGGACATCCTGCGGCCTGCGGCGGGTGCAAGCAATTCGGGCTTTCAAACTCGCAGCTGCGTCCATCTGTGGCCGCGAGGCGAGATGAGAAGCTATGTCGATGTTGGCTCCTAGCGTTTTGATCTGGAAATAAAATGAAAATTACCTGTCAACTTTGCCTCGATCCAACAGATCTCGATGCTCCCGTTGTTCCATCATCGTCTGAACAGCCTTGTGTCTAGCCTCCCCATTGTGTTGCCTAAACTTCAGATTTCGGAGAGGGCGGCTCCAAACGGCACCTAGTATGTGTAAGGCCGGCAATCACCGGGAGGAGACCTCCCATGTCCCAGAATTTTTGCTAGCGTCAAACGAGGATTTTGCTCCGTGAAAATCTGTGTCCGACTTTTCACGACCGCCAACTTTCCAGGGGAAGGAAAAAAGCTCCAATGGAAGCCTTCGCCGGCTGTGTAGTGGAGCTTTGGGCTTTGGATTGGCCCAGCAGCCCTGGCCTGGCCTGATTGAATCCCTGGTTGACAGTTGCCAGTAGCCCAGCGATCCTGTTCAGCTGGGAGGATCCAACCGCTGCCACCCTGCTGATGAATCACGACCCGTGCTTCCACAGCTTCGGCAAATGCTGGTACCTGCGCCATCAACTGGACTTGGCAAGAGTTGACATTGGGCATTCCTATGCGCGATGCGGCAGCACCATGAAACACTGGTCCTGATGTTTCACCATCTGCAGAGGGTTGCTGCTGTGCCCTCTGCTGGATTATTAAGGCATCTCTGTACTGCCACGCTGTCACTGCTGACTAACCGCCGTGTTCAGTTTTGAGAAGCTTGTCGGCGGCGTTATTTTCTTTCTTCTGTGCTAGATGACTTTATGAACCACACAACCCACGAGCTGGGATGGGAAGGAAACAAGAGAAAAAAAAAGCCAAGACAACGCAAGCCGCGATTTTAAAACGTTTTTCTTGGCACCCGCCATTTCACCTGTTTGGGCGTCTTGTGGCGCGGGGCCCCTGGCTTGAGTCTTGGCAACTGTCGCCTCATCCCGGTCGTCGGTCTGACATCCATCTCAGCCCCTCCAGGCGGTCAGTTCATGAAGGGTCATGAAGCCACTGTTTACAATGCTTAATGGGAGTTACTGATTTTGGAGGGTTTTCTTCCTTGGTATCGTCAGGCGCGCGGGGATTTGGCGGTTTGGGAGCATGTTGTTGGCTGTTGAGCATCAGCAGATAAACAAGACAAACGCAGGTAACAACAGCGCTAAAGTTAGGTTGTTTGCTCAACACCATCGTTATTGGTCGCGTTTGTCACATGCTTATGTTGCCAAGCTGGAAAAACGCGATTGATAGCGTTGCTGCTGAGGTCCTTTTAAGGTTCATCTGAGTTGCCAAATTTGGCATGTTTTCTGCGCCCTTCCTTGGCGAAGAGAATGCCTTCCCGAGCTAGACATGTGGCCTTGAGCCCGGATGTATGGCTAGCTGTCCCTACATTGATTCTCCTAACGAAAAATTTAACGTCAATGCTTGCGGGATATTCTAATATTTGGTAGCAATAGTTCCCTCTAGGTCGTGGAGTATTACCTACGCGACTTGGTAGCGTGTCTAGAGCATGAAAAATCTCGTTCTAGCTCGCTAGAGGATGCTCTTAAGAGACAAAGTTGTGGGCCAATGTAGTCAGCAATCCCGATACCCTTGTTTTCTTGAGCTTGCTCCATTCATTTGTTCCGACATCGAGGTTCACGTCGAACCCGACGAGGGGAGAATTGTTGTGAGAAGCGGGGTTTCTTTTGCTTCCGAACATCTTGTATGGCGAGCATGCTGTTGGTTCTGTCATATGCGATGAATCAGTTTTTCTGTTTGGCTTGTAATTTCTTACCAACAAACCCCGAGTCTAATGACGTGGTTTTGTAGTATGAGCCCTTGAGGGAGGGTGATTTGAGGGTTCCAAACCGCTTCAAGAGCGACTCGGAAGGGTTGTTGCTCGGCTCATTGTGAGGCTGTCAAAGCGACAAGTGATCGCGGAGTGTGTTTTGCTTTTATTTGTTTTGTTTCCTATCGAGACGGATAGCTACGCTGTGGCGGTTCAAATGCTACCTAAAACGTAGACGGCGCTTCAGATCGCGAAACGAAAATGGCATATCGCACAACCTGCGCTAGCAGTTCGCATCATTGATCAGCGGAGGAGGCTCCGTTGTTCTTCCTTGCTATGTTCAGTGCTGTGTCTCGAATTCGCGCAAACTGAGGAGTTCGATAGAGCTCGACAAGCTACCATCCCCCCTCACCAGATCGGGGCTCTCCGCGATGTCTCGGGGCCAGGGACAGACAACCCGGCGTAGCCAGGGGTCGGGAACGGCGGGGCTAGGAACAGCCAAAGAAAAAAAAAGACAGGACCAGGGTGTCCTCGGCTTCCCTGCAAGGGACGACTTTGCGATCCACAAACTCACTACGACCACGGTCGACGTTCTACGTTGCTTGCCTGGATAGCCCAGCAAGGCCCGGGCACGGCATCGCAGGTTGCATGGACGGAAGGGCTTGCTGACAACAACACAGAGATAGCCCCTGGGGCACAGCAGCCGGGCACTCCACGCGCGATCCGACGCCTCCCTACATTTATCCGCGAGCCCACCCCCAGAGCTGGGGCAGAGCCCGAGCTTTTGGTCTTTCTTTTCCAGGGGTGCTATCTTTTGTTTGCATATGACCGCTTAGCAGCCGCGATTTATACAGCCTACCACCACTTGAGACAACCTGCCTACCTTCGTTTGCTATACTACCTTCGCGCCTACCAGTACCACACATCATCTGGCTGACCAGACTTTCATCGCCTCTCCTTCCACTTTTGTTTTGTTACGTCCAGCTCAACTAGCTGGCTGAAGGGCGGTTGCTTCGGTCTGCGGGACACTGCAGTGAACCTTGAACTCCTGAACACAACTGGTCGCTTAGTTATACCGATTCCGCTTTGAACTTGATGCGCAGAATTGTTCCCCGACGCTGGACTTGTTGGACGTTTTCATTTGTTTTTGCTTTTTTTTTTCTTGCCGCTTTAGGAACTCTTCCTAGCTTCTCGGAACTTACACATTGGAGCCCGTAAGCTAGCGAACCCGTGCGCGGATCAGAGGAAGAACTGGAAGCTCCGCTGGCCGTTCGTTGAAGGGGATTTTGACAAGAATTGATAAGAGGAAAAGGGTAGTCGTTTGGATGGTTTTTTTTTTTGGGCGGTTGCACCGCTTTTCTGCTCACCCATGTCCGTTTGCCAACCAGCGCCGGCACGATAAACACCGATCCGTTTCCTCCTTCGACACCAGCAGGAGTTTGACTTACCCGACGTCGGCAACCGTAGTGCTTGAACACAAGGGGAACCATGGCTATCCCACGGATCCTCCCAGCAGTACTGGGAGTCACGGCATCCATAGCGACAACAGCCGTTTTAGCAACTCAAATCATCCTTGCAAGGTCAGACGCACAACGAGCATCGTCAGTCAGAATAACTGCCACTGTTGCCGCCATATTCGAGGCGATCGTGCTAGCCTTCCTCGTCGTTTTCGTTCTTTCTCATGCTATCCAGTGGACCCTCGTCGTTCGTTTGAGAAGATTCAGCAATTTATGGCTCAGTACAGGCGTCGTCCTGTGCACCGTCGGCGCGGCTGTGTCTGTGGCCAGCCTGATCTGTCTGAGCCGGGTGGTTGATGATGTCAACAGCACGATCTTGGGTTCGAAGGCAACAGATCTGATGATTGGGGCATCAACTGCCCTGGGGCTTGCGTTTGCTGTACAACTTGTCTTTTTCGTCGTCCACGCCCTGGCAGCACGGGCACAAGGAGTCGGCATGCATTTGCTGGGCTGTTCCAACCGTAATGACCGGCCGCTGCCGAAAGTCAAGTCGATCCCATACCACGAGACGGTCCCGGCTTCAGAAAAGCGCAAGGGGAGGATGTCGGTTGAGGTTTGGAGCCCTCCCGGTTCGAGTGCTGGGCGGTCTGCAGGTTCTATTCGCTCGTCACTTTCTCAAGTTGTGCGGCCTATCTCGTCGAAGACTCGCCTATTGTCAACCAGCTCACGGTTTTCGCGCCGAACTGCCTCGATCGACGTTCCCGAGGTTCCCCCGGTGTACACTCCGCCTTCTGGCTGCGTAGAAGACGGCTTTGATTCTTGGGACACATCTTCAGTCGACACCGAGAACCGTAAGACGGTGACAGAACCTTCTTCCTCGCCTGTTCTCAGTCACGTCCTGGAACCCATCCCCGCGAGCCCGATTACGGCCCAGACTCATAGCTCCAACAGTTCGACGGAAAAGCTAGAGCCCCCCCCACGGAGCGCCAGACGTCGTAGTCGGAGCTACAGCCCCATGCCGACAAGCGCCCTCATCCAGGCACAACGGACTAGCTTCACCCAGCACGTGTCGCACAGTGAGTCTCACATTCACCCTCTCTTCCGGTCGAATTCTCCTGCCCCTCCAACCATCGCGACTCCCGGCACAATGGTAGTCGCAGCGCCCAACGGGGGCGGCGTCATTTCGGACAAGGCCAGCATCCGCAGCATCAAGAGCATGCGCCGCCTGCGGAGTGACAGCATGCCGGTGGTGCCCAGCCCGCTCAGTCGTGCCACGTCACTGGACTCGTTCCATCGCCGCATGGAGAGCAACTGCTCGAGGGAGACGAGGGAAACAGAGACGGTGCCGGAGATCGATGAGCTGAGGGCTCTTGCTGTTCCCGAGGTCGAGACTGAGAGCACAATGACGCCGCCGATCCCGGATTGGATTTTCAACGTTGGGACTCGAGAGTGTGGCAACGCATACCGGACGGAGGGGCCAGGGAGCTGGCAGCCAGGCAAATGAGGCTGAAGTTGGGCAGAGGTTGTGATTCCTAAGGCGACTGGTGCAGCTTAGAGGTTGTCAGGGCACTGGCATGCCCTGGATAGATCCCTTTGGTTGAGGATTTGATGCCTTCTGTTTCATATGGTCGGATTTTGGGTTTTGATTTGCATGAAAGGAGTTTCGGTTGAAGGAATTGATGATACCGGTCTTGATACCTGAGCACGGCGTTCTGGATGGGCCAAGGATGGATCAGGATGTTGGCTGGGACCTGGCCTAGGAGCTAGAATGGAAAATGGGAATTAAAGAACAAAGGACATGCAGGGCGTGGCACAATCTGTACGCATATTTACAAACCGGGAATTTTTCTTGATGACAGTAACGACGAATATATGGATAGATTTATGGTGGGATACTTGTTTCGTTTGTTGTGGGCAACAATGCGTGAAAGAAGAGAACATCTCCCAGGCTGTTATCCCTTCTTGTCTGGCAGTGTCCCCTCCGTCTTTGTTATCTACTTCGTTACGTTCATTCACAGCTCACGGTTCCAGTCCAATGGTTGTGCTGGGCAGACCTCGAACCGCAGCCTGAGGCCCGATGGCTTGGCCCAAGCTTGTGCGCCCCCGGACTGGCTGCATGAGAGAGTGAGCCTGTCCGCTCACATCATATCCGGGCACAGCATGTACAAAAGTGAGCGGGAGTGGAGCACCCCACCTGCTGGCCTGCTGCTTGACTAGGCGACAGCATGCCGCGTGCCCACAGCGCCCAGGTCCCCACTCAACCTCGATCCAAAGGCTTAAGCAGTGCATCTCTCTCTGCTCACCAACCCAAAGTCACACATTTCCTGCCTCTTCCATTCCGATTTCCTTCTTTCCCTTTTGCCACCGATTTCCAGAACTGCAATTTGCAGCTCTTTCCACTGCAACGACGCCAAACCTGTCTCCGACCTGGTTCACGCTGCAAAGAGCCTCGCGCATCCATCACCACTGCTTACCCCTCCCAGAAAACTCGTCGTAATCGTATCGACTGCCGATTCCTGCAAGCGACGTCTCGGCGGCAACTACAACTAAATCGCCCAACATGAAGATCACCATCAAGGTGTGTATTCGCACATCTACACATCTGCGTTCCGCACACACTTCCGGAATCTCGGCGTTGGGTCTCGAGGTTGAAGTTCGCGGGGCTACCGGCCGCCTGTCGCGTTCCGGAATGCGCCCCGCTCTCCTTCTTCTTCTTCCCTCCTCGTTGACCCTTCACCAACACGATGCGCCCTTACCATCCATGACTATGATGCTAATTCCATACTTTCATCCATCAGGATCTCAAGCAGAACAAGTTTACGGTCGAGGCTGAGCCGACCGACCTTGTAGGTTCATCACCTTTCCTGTCGACTCGATCCTCTCGACATCATGACCAGACTTGCGATGGGCGCAGCGATGGGCGCAACGACTGTGACGCCGTTATCGGATACAAACTGACCAATATTTGGTAGATCTCGACTGTAAAGCAGAAGATCGCCGATTCCCAGGGTTGGGATCCTAAGAGCCAGAAGCTCATCTACTCTGGTATGCTCGCTGCCTTCGACGGATTGATCCTTCGTTTCTCCCCCGCCCACCGCTGACAAGATCTTCAGGCAAGATTCTCAAGGATGAGGACACTGTAGAGAGTTATAAGATCGAGGAGAAGGGCTTCGTCGTCTGCGTTGTGCAAAAGGTGAGGAGTTGGTCGAGCTGTGCACCTAATCGGCAACGCTAACCATTTTTTTTTTATTATCTAACAGCCTAAGGCAGAGCCCAAGTCGGCTCCCGCTGCTGGGTCGTCATCTGCTGCGGCCCCGGCGACACCTGCTCCTGCTCAGACTTCGACCCCGGCTGCCCCGGCGGCTCCAGCTCCAGCTCCTGCCGCTGCCCCGGCTCCCACTGCGGCTGCCGCCCCCGCGACGCCGACGCCAACCAGGACCGACCCTGAGGCCTTTAGGGATCCCAACTCACTTGCCATTGGCGCCGCACGTGCTGAAGCTATTGCGAATATGGAGGCGATGGGCTTCGAGCGCTCCCAGATCGATATTGCCATGCGCGCTGCCTTCAACAACCCTGAGCGTGCTGTCGAGTATCTTCTGAACGTAGGAAGCCTTTCTTGGTTTACAGAAGCGCATGTTGATATGTTGATTGACTGATTGTATCTAGGGTATCCCGCCGCACCTTCAGCAGGAAGCCCAGCCTTCTCGTTCCCCGGCTGGCGCTTCTGCGGCTCCTTCTGCGGCACCTGCCGCTCCCGAGGACGATAACGTGAACCTCTTTGATCTCGCCGCCCAGCAGGGCCGGGGCTCTGGCTCCCGCGGCGCTAGCGGCGCCGGTGCTGCTGCTCAGCAGCAGGGTCTGGGCAACCTCGAGTGGCTCCGCCACAACTCTCAGTTCCAGCAACTTCGCCAGGTTGTTCAGCAACAGCCCCAGATGCTCGAGCCCATCCTTCAGACCCTGAGCGCCAGCAACCCTCAGCTCGCCCATGTGATCGCCACCAACCCTGATCAGTTCCTCGAGCTGCTCAGCGAAACCGGTGACGACGATGCCCCGCTCCCGCCTGGTGCGCACCAGATCTCGGTCACGGAGGAGGAGCGCGATGCCATTGAGCGTCTGGTTCGCCTCGGCTTCACCCAGGACCAGGCCATCCAGGCCTACTTTGCCTGCGACAAAAATGAGGAACTGGCTGCCAACTTCTTGTTCGACCAGCCCGATGATGACGATGACCTTCCCCAGCAGTGAAGGATTGCGACCCTAACCATGCTGAGTCGATAATAAACTAGCAGGGTGGGGAGGAGGGAGGAGGGGAATGGCAACAGTTATCTGGATCTAGTAATATCCCTGGGATTCTCTGAAGGTATCAATGGGAAGGACTTGGAAGGAATGGAAAGGGGAAGGGCACAGAACAGATTGGGAGTTGTCGGCAATTTCACACCTAACGGCTAGCGCATGGAGGCAGCGTACGTCACATGGGTTAGACGCTACGTTTGGCTTTGGCTTGGTTTGGGTGGTGCCTTTTTTTTTTTTTTTTTCATCTTCATCTGCGAACCCGGCAGAGAAGAGAACGAATGGCAGAAAAAAAAAGAGAAACTGTTGCACCAAAGGTCATCAAGGACAACGAGCCGGTGGCTTGTGTTCCCCTTTGATCTTTGCTATTTCCTGAATCGGAGGGTTTTTTGGTGCGATATTTCGCCCTATGACCAATTGCTCAATGATTTGAGACTTCCGGCCCGGAAGAGAGTAAGGTTGGGATGGGTGATTATGGGCTTGAAGCATACGTAGCAGATAATTCCATCCAGTATTTTCCTTCTAATACTTACCCAGCCTCAATATCAGAAAGTATGGTCATTATCTTGCCGCAAGTCAGCTTTCCTCTAGTTCTTCGTCCTTCCAAATTATGGGAGGAACATCAAACAGCCAATGTCGCTGCTATGCTAATTGACCATGAGAGTATTTACTAGGTAGCTAAAAAGAGGGTATCTATCAATGCTCGTTATGGAGGAAATTTAGGTAGCTAAGGTGACCAGAGCCTTCCCTCCTGTTTTTGTGTTCACCCTGTTCCGATCCTGTTATTTCTGTTATAGACATCGAGCAAATCTCTTACAAGTAGGGCACTCGCACGAGAAAAAGAAAGGAGGGTTGGTGGGAATGAAGTGAAGATCAAACCCCAACCATTCCCATGAAATCAACGAGATTTGTTGGCCCCTTGATGTGCAGCTGTTTGCTCTTAGCCCCTCGTTGAAGGGCATGCTTACCTCCCCAGGCTCTCTTCACAGCCCAACAATTCCCGCGGCCTTCCTTTTCCCCTTCCTGCCCCTGCGACCGGCCGCATCATCATTTTCCCCCTCAACTGTACTGTTCAGCTGCGCGAGCACCTCTTCTTTGCGTCGACGCGCCTCGTTAGCCTTCTCGTCCTGCAGCGCCTTCTGGCGCGCCTCAAACTCTTCCTCTGCGCGCTTCTGCTCGGCATAGATGGCCTCGGCCGTCTCGTATTCGACGCCCGTGCGCTGCTGGTAGTCCTCAATGCTCATGCAGGCGACGGTCTTCTTACCGACCAGGGCGGCATTGACGCGCTCTGGGTTGACACGTTCTTCGCGATTGAATTTGAGTTTGATGTGCTTGCGGGTTTTGCCCTTGAAGAGACGGCAGATGGTGTCGAAGTCAGTGCCGAAGGCTTGGAGGCATTGGTAGAAGAGTTCCGTTTCTTCTTCGGTCCATTGCTGCGGTTTGAGGTTGCGACGGAGGTAGGTGGCGGATGTTGTGTGGTGTGTGAAGTCGTTTTCTTCGACCTCGATCATCTCGCCGGCCTGTTCTCTCGCGCGCGCATGCCAGTCGACCTGAAGGGAGCGGTGATCCAGAACAATCTCGCCGTCGACGATCTGATATTGTTCACCAATGGGGGCGGTCCGTCTTTGGGGCATCGGGGTTTCGTTGTTGGTATCATTAGCCGGAGTGCCTTGGGAGGAAGAACCTGAGCCGGAGCCTTCTTTGTTAATTTCCTCGTCATGTAGGCCTTGCTGGAGACGTTTCCTCCTCTCGTTGTATCGCATCCGCTTAGCCCGTTCGCGCTCCATAAGCTCATCATGTAGGCTGAACTTCTTGCCGATATGGAGGTCCCTAGCCAGGTCTGCCATCTTGATCTGGGTTACATCAATCTCTATGCTTTCTGAGTTCTCCGGTGTAAGCTCGCGACGATTCCTACTGCCCCTACGTTTCGTTTTTGCACCGGCATCCCCATTTCCCCCAGCCTCTGCTGTAGCGGTTGAAGACATGCTACGTTTCGCACGTGAGTGCCTGGGAGCAGCAGACTGCGATCCCTCCGTTTCGTCATTGTCACCGGTTATTACCGGTCGTATTCGAGTTCTTTTTCGCTGAGGAGCTGCCGTGATCTTCTCGGCAGACTCTCCATTAGTAGAGGTGTCTGCTTTCCTCTTGCGAGTTTGTTTTGTTTTTGTGGGCTGTGGCTGTCCAGAGGAGGGCGTAGACTCAGGAGCAGTTTCAGCTGTTGATGGGGTTTGTTTGGTTGCTGTGCTATCGGCCGAAGGCACAGATGTTTGGGTATCATCTGTCTCTGGTAAAGGGCCAGTGGTTGTGGAAGAATTTGGGTTAGTAGAAGTAGCAGTGTCTGGAGCAGATATTGAGGGTTCGGTTGACGGAGCTGAGACATGGGAGGATATGGAGGCAGTGGCTACTGCGGCCTTCGCAGGTATGCTTTGCTCCTGCGCACCAGCGTTCCCGTCACCATGGGCTTTGGTAGCTGGGGCCGTCAATTGGGCTTTATCTGGTGAAACTGGAGGCTGTTTTAATGCGTATTGTGCCTCTTTGGAGGAGAGGGATGGTTGTGTCCCGGAAATAGCGCCGGGAGCCTTTGGGGTAGGCTCGGGACTGGAACCCTTGTCCCCGGAGACGTCGGGGGCTGCTGCAGGAACTGAGCTTTCAGTTTCCTTAAATGCCGCCAACACAGTGCTCTTCTCTGATTCTTTGTCTACCGGCAAAGCTGTCGCAACATCGTGGGATGTGGCGTTGTCTGGGACAGGGGTCGTGTCGTCGACGAGAGCGACTGTTGTCGAAGGCGGGGCAGGCTGTGGCTCTTGGGAAGAGACATGCTGTGTTGCTTCTGGAGATTTGGCCACAGACTGCGTGGGCGACTGTTGAGAGGACTGCGAAGGGCCTTTAGGAGCTTGGGGAGCCGATGCGGGAGCAGGTCGGCGAATCTGACCCTTCGCCTTCGGCTTGATGTTCGACTTTTTGTTCAACATGTTGTATGGACTCGGGG
>Ga0065720_1003341_pt1 | contig 34336 bp, 41 predicted proteins | sample Thericmetagenome_FD_59107 | JGI IMG/M metagenome (GOLD analysis project Ga0065720, IMG submission 59107) | Thermophilic microbial communities from the Joint Bioenergy Institute, California, USA of rice/straw/compost enrichment - eDNA_2 v2... | ecosystem: Engineered > Solid waste > Grass >... | reverse complement strand
TTGCCCTGTGGCAGCATTAAAGGTTTGGCCAGGGAGTTCGATCTGGGTGCCCCTAGATGAGATCACTTGGAAGGAGGACCAGAAGGCTCTCGGGTCCAGCCTCCCCGGGAGCGGGCTGTATAAGGCGGTAAAAGGCAAAAGAGAAGTGCCTCTAGATACCACTCGGTCACAAGGGTACTCCTTGATCGCCTCGGGGGAGGGGATAGTTAAACCGTATGTGGTACTCCAGGAAATCGCCGTGGCCTGAGGCCTCCGCGAGCCAGCGGTTCAGGCATTGTCGAGAGAACCTCTCGAGAAAGGATTTAACTCTATGTCCGTCCCAGCGGGCTGAGGAGTGCCTGTTAGCTTACCGCCATCTCCTCACGTCCAGGGAGGGCACCTGGCGTTTTTTCGAGGGATCGGGGGAGAGGCCGAGCCACGCCCGGGTATCTGGACGTTGGGGCTCCCATTGAGGCCGGGTCTTTTAGAAACAAAGGCAAGAAGATGGACGATTCAGAGGATGAAAGGTGCATCACTTGATTCAAGGAACGGACGTCATGACTCGTAAAAAGTACCGCGGTACATGAATGACACACAGAAGCAAAAGATTCCCTCCACATCCTCCAAGCTAACAAGCCCTCCTTCCTTCCCTTCTACTCCTGAAGTCAACATGCAGACTCAGCAGGTCTGCTCATAGTCATAGCTGCATCGCAAAGGACAACCCCCTTTTCGTTGCATCAGGACTTCGTCATCTCCTGCACGACTTGCTCCTCAATGACAGTTATTGCGTTGAGTTTGTCCGAGGACAAGGGCCAAACAATGCCTTAACCGGAAACTGCAAAGGAAATTTAATCATCGCAAATACCGTACTTTGTCAAGAACTTATCCAGCTTCTTGATGCAGCCGGCACAGCCGCACAGCTATTGTTCAGATATTTGTTAGCCTGCTAAGCTCAAATGATCTTAACGAAGCTCTCGAAAATAGAAGGAAACTCACCGTTTTCTTCTTAGCACACTTCAAGATCCCCTTCCAGTCCTCATCGTCAATCGCATTCGCAATGCAGATGCCCTGCGAGACCACATCGATGCAGTTCAGAACCTTGCACGAGGCTTGAGGAGAGGCAAAGGTAAAGACTATTTCCATGAAGTCAGCACTTTATTCTTCTAAGAAAGACCTGTGGACCCCGGAATGCTAAGGTAGGTAGCCTTAAGGGTAGGAGAAGTATATAAGGGGCTTACTGTCAGCCTCGTTGATCTCCGCACGGGGTGTGACATCCGCCACGGGCTCTGCCGCACGGGTGTCGATCTCGACGACGCTGGGGGCAGCCAGGGCTGGGATGAGGAGCGCGAGGATGGCCGTGGCGAGGGTGAAGGCCTTCATGTTGGTAGTCTGTGTCTGAGTTGTGGATGAAGTCGTTAGGAGTAATGGGTTCGGATGGGATTGAGATGTCTCTGATGACAGGACTTGTGCTTGATGAATGCTGATGGATGAACTGTTGTTCGGGAGGGCTATGGTGCTTTTATACATTTCCATCCGCGAATGGACTCTAATAGACTTAGCAATATCCTAACAAGTATCAAGGGTTTCTCCTCGAGATGCCTGCCGAGAGTATACTGTAGAGACCTCAGTGTTGACAAACTCGCACTCGCACTCGCTTGAGATTTCCGATTGCAGTCTCCCTGGCACAATTTTCAGGCTCTCAAAACGTGCTTACGACGGCTCTACCTCGCGGTAAACCAATCTGGTATCTAAGCACTTATGGGAGTAACATTCCGCCCTTTTTCGGTGTCTCGATCGAGCCATTCTATTTGTTTACTTGATGATGATAGTGCAAAGGACGCTATTGAAACAGGAAAACGGTGATAGAGGACAATATACAATGTTGCAATCACAGTTGCAAAGCCTCAGCCGCAATATACAACCAGTCAACTCAATATATCCGCGCCTGGATGTTTGAGTGTAAATGCCCTATCCACTAGTGGCTGCCGTGGTATGTCTTCACCGGTGACTTTGATGGGAAACAATGCCTTCTATTGAAGAGAAAAGCATGGTGTATCTTTCTCCAATGTTATTCCGGACCAGTCTTCGGTCCATGGCATGAAGCACAACCGCATCCCAGAGCCGATTATAAACAGATATTGATTCAGAAAGCCGTCCCATACTTCTGCCACCGGATTTCTTGCACTAGAGATACTTATTTCGGCAAGGGTTGAATTTAGTTTCGGCTACACTTCAGTGGCCTATAGCTATCATTGATTACCACCCCACTGCTGGCATCAGTTTTAGCTCAGGCACTTTGCGGTACAGAACATTTTGTTTCCCGCTATCTTGACAAGTTAAGTAACCATTGACGAGAATATGTTGCAACTTTCTCTCTGAATGGTAACTGCAGTACGTCTGTTCACTGGCTTGGCTCCAAGCTTGCATGTGAGGAATCGATATTCCACAAGGTCTACGCCTCATTGACACTCTCACCACTCATCTATCTCCGGCACAATCACAACTGCCGACGGCAGCCCTGCCCTCAGCTGCTGGTTCAGCCGTCAGAACAAGGCGTTTTTCTTAACTGGCTCTCAATATTTCGGTGCGAGCCAAGCTCCGAATAGATTAACTCACGTCGATCTCCCGCGATTTTGTTTCACCCTTGACACGTGCAAGGCAGACTCGAAAATTATGTGATCAATCTGAGATCGGGTTGGATGTTATCTTCGCCGTTGTACGTATGTTAATTAGCAGTAAACACATGGCCTGTCGTATCACGTGTGGTGTTAATAGGAAGTTAATTTTCCGGACCGTTACACCCGACTCTTAATGCTTGGATCAATGTAAGGATGCGTCTAACGGCGGATCGACGTTGAGCCGCGTGGCTGCGAGATGCATGTAACCCTGGAAAAGGCATATTTTTTGGGTGCCGTTGACAGGAAAGATGAAGGAATTATGTAAACGGACCGAATCAAGATTGGATATGCAGCATAGGCTTGTAGGTAGAGAATATGGACCCAACCGAGCTTCGGAGACATACCCCCGTTCATTTCTCAGTCATCAAGAACAGCTCTCTCCAGATTATGTCGTTGAAGAGATGACGGCATGGGCGATATACTAGCAGTTCTCAAAACCCACACCGTGGAAGCAATTATGATAACAAGTTTTTAAGGAATGCAAGTCGCAGCGAGGACAGAGTTTAGCCAAAATTTACCTAGACCAAGAGTCTGTTTGATTGGCCGAATATTGCCATTCCTGACACCGACAAACCACAACCATGATACAGTTGCGACTCGGTAGAGCCGATGGTAAATCTCTGTGAAAAATTCTCGACCCAGGATATTGAGCTCCTCGCTGTGTTCGCTCGGTGTCACAGTTCGATAGCACTCCCTCCTGCTAACTGTAACGGGTGACTCGGTCTGGTGCAGACAGGGATCGACAATGGGTCAAATGTGTTAGATGATGGCCACTGACCATGTGGGGTGCACAGCGAAGTCAATTACTACGTGTAATAATCTTTCTTGGTCCTCAGTGTTCTTGTGTTGGGGAGAGGAAAACCCAAGAGAAATCCTTCGTCATGTCCAAGTAGCTCCCCTTATAAAATCCCTTTGCCCTTGTGAGTGCCTCACGGTCTCCTGCAATTTTCAGGGGTTCTCTTCAGCGTGGCAAGGCTATCTAACTCATTCTTGCCACCCCATCATATATCTCGGGCTCTACCAATCAGATATGCCTTTGCCCTTCTCAGTTCTTGTCTCACTGGTGTTCTATATGTCGAGTGTCAAGGATACTTCTTCTCCTTGGACTGCCGTGTCCCTGTGACACTAACAGCATTCTCTGCAATCTCCTCATCACACGCAATGTGAAGCTCTGGCAGAAAGAATGCAATCAAACCCTGAATCAAAACAGGATACATGACATAGAAATCAGAAACTTGATGGATAGCTCCGAGCATGCCAAGTCTGTGAACCACGGCAGTCAAACACGGATTCCTAACTGGAGAGTCTGGTATGAATACTCATGATCAGTCTAGGCGCAACCTACCTCTGGTTCTTGTAATCCATCACGATATTGAGGAACTGCCTGTAGATGTTTGGTTGGTACTGTAATGCCGCATTGACATAGTCAAGGTACTGGAGTGCGTGCTATTAAGTAGAAGGATGGATAACGACGAGAGTTAGTAGAACTGAAGTCACCATGGCTGCCGTTGAGGAGGTTGCATTTACGCTCAGGGTGAGGAGAAGGTTCTGAGGATCATTGTTTAGCCCAGGAAGGTTGTAATCGTCATCGTTCATGTTCGAGATTCTGTGTTACTCTTTACACCAGTGCGTGGAAAAGATACCTCTGTGCCTCTGGAAAAGCAAGCAGTGGGTCTGTGAACGAGATATCAGGTGGATGATTTGATTTACTTTGCTCACCTCGGACAGTCTCAGATGCATGGATGAGTTATAATACGACAGTAGGGATTACAGACTCGCTGAGACCTGTTCGGGCAGAGGAGCTTCACTTTACAACGATAGACTGAGTTATGGAAGACTTCACAGGCCCATTTGGCCTCAACACCCTTTGTTGTATCGATCCTTTGTTCAGAGCTATGGGTTGAACAATCAGATGGCGTGGCCTGAGAATGAAACACTTTTTGTTGGGGTTTTGATGCTCAGATCACAGTCAGTTGAATAATATGAACTAGTGAATGATTCATTCTACCTAGCATTTTTAACTTTTCTTTAGAACATAACATCCTCTCGGTTACAGATTTTCCATTGCTCATGATACACTCCAAAGACTAAGATCAAGAGAGAAAGAGGAGGAGTGTGGGTAATGAAAATATACGCCTAGTGATACCGGTAGTAAACATAAATACGCCCTCAAAGCTACCCCTTCGAACCTTGACAACAGCATCAAACTCTCTAGTAAGATACATAAAACCGCCTAAACTCAACACTTAACGAACTTTCAATTAACACCAAAAATGTTCTCTGACGACAACTACCCTTCTTTCGACTCCAAAAACCGTACCTACTCTTATGTTTCCCCTCATCTTCGTCAAAATAACCCCTTATACCGGGACTGGCGCTCCGTGACTCCTGGCCCTCCAACTCACGCACGTCGACTACTTCCGGCCCCAGTCTCCCCCCGCCCTCTCTCCTCCTCCCCCTTGATATACTCACGCCGCTGGTTACCCAACAACCCCACAAGATCCGGCTCCCCAAGTGACGCGACCGCAGGCCCCCACTCCTCGCACCCGAGTATGATAGAAAATCCCATTTCCGGATGGTACACTCCCTCCCACCGCCACGCTCACCAATCGGTTCTTTACGTTCCTACTGCACCAGCCCGGTTAGATTGTTCCTCGGCTCAGGGTTGGGGGAATTCCAACTAGACTCCGTTGGCAAACTTTCACCTCATTAACATCTCTAGCGGGGCGTCGATTCTATTGATTTCATGAACGAGGACCAATTGGTCGAATGCGCATCGCAAATGGCTAAGGAGTACCGGGGAAGGAGAGAACGTGGTGGGACAGGGTTGGGAGGAATAAGAACCATAGGCGGTGAATGGAAAGTGCGAATTTATCAAGGTATCGTAGGTGGACACTGAAGGAGATGCATAGTCGAAGCCATTTCCCAAAGCAAGGTTTGAGGGATGCCAGGAGGATACTTCATGAGTAGATGGTGAAGCTTGCATTGAAAGAACGCTCTGGCAGCACTGCATTTCGGAAAATACCTGGAGTGTCCTTGCTAGCAAAGACGTTGGTTTAATTCCGATAATAACCTATTTCACTGCGCAACAGTAATCAATTATCTCATCATCACCGTGATATCCAGCATGTCTAGCAAACCGTCAGGCCTATTTATCCACAGCAACACCCAGCTAGAGATGATTGCCCCTTTCCAACAAGTTAACCCACTCCCCTCTCCCCCCCAAAGCGTCTAAATTCCTGCCCAACACCTCCAACACTCGCCCCCAAACCCTCGGACTCACCCAACTAACGTGCGGAGTCACAAACACCCTCTCCTCCCTCAACAATTCGTGCCCCTCCGGCAATGGCTCCGGATCTGTCACATCCAATGCCGCCCCCGCAATCTTCCCCCCTCTGACCGCTTCCAGGAGCGCCTGGGTGTCAATAAGCTTGCCTCGCCCCACATTTACGATAAATGTCTTCCCTTTGCCTTTTGTGGCAAGGATGTCAAATTGTTCCGTCGATAATAGAGACTCTGTAGCTTTTGTGAGGGGGAGACTTAATACCAGGAGGTCAAACCCCTCCTCTAGGAACCGGTTGAGGGACTCTTTCTCCTCGCCGTGGAACCACTTGACAGGGATCACACCGTCTGGATCGCCTGTCCCTGGAACAAGATACGTCCTGTTATCCCGACGCGACTCGGGTGTTGGTCTCGGACGTAGGGTGTACGCATACACTTCCATGCCGAGGGCAGACACGAGGCGAGCGACGTGCCGGCCAATGGCCCCATAGCCTAGGATGCCGGCTCGCAGGCCGGGAGAGTCGTGCACAGGCAAGTGCAGCAAGCGCCTGGAGTGAGATTTAAGGCGCTGGTTGAAGGCATAAGGAAGCAGTTGGTGTGTGTGCTGGAGGTAGGTGGCTACAACGTACTCGGCAATTTGGGGACTTTGTCACTCATCATTCATGAGCACGTGTGTGTCATATACTGAGGAAGGAGGGGAAACTTACGCGTGAACACCACTAGCATTACAAAACATCACATTCTGGTCCTTATACAGCGGGTGATCTACCCAGCGGTCTGCACCGGCCGAGCTGAGCTGTATGAAGCGGATGTTGGGACTGGCGAAGGGGGGAATGAGCTGCGGCCAGTTGGTGCAGACTAGGGTGACGCCGTCGAAGGTATCGGTTGGGAGAGGCTTCGGAGGGGTGCCTAGAGTGCGCTCGGTTTCATACCAGCGGATTTTGAGGCCTGGGTGGCGTGAAGCCTGGGTGGCGATCCAGTTAGGGTCGGGGGGATGTGGGATGGCAATGAGGAGGGTGTCGTTATTGAGGCCGGGGGACGAAGGAGGGCTGGGAAGGGAACCCATGGTGTTGTTACTTGAAAGGGCTGATTGTCCGGATTTGTGAGACTTTTGAGTGTAAGTCTGGCTGGAAGGCTCGGGCATAGAGGTGGTTGACCAGGTCTTATATGTTGGACAAATCATCCCTTGCTAGCCTGCGGCCAGCCGCTATCTCCGTTACCCCCATATTTCTATCGCCGTCGTCTATTGGCTGAGATAGGGACAGGCGTGATTGCGAGTCTGTGCAGTCGATAACGCGATTTGACGAGATTCATTCCAGCCTGCAGTGTTGGTAACCTCCCACATCACCGAGACTATCGCCCTCAAATGCTGAATGGAACAAAAATGATATGTTCCCTACTTCCAGGTTATAAGAGTCATCCAAACAAAGCTAATAATATATCAATGTCATCACGGAGACATGGCTCACCAGATAGCCAGAGAACAGCACATTGACGTGAAATCTCCTTTTCAGCCCAACATCTTTGTCATCCATCCATTCCATCACTCCCTCATCCCTACCACTCCAAAGGCTTCTATCTTCTTACCAGTTCTTCATCCTCCCTTGCTAGTCACCTACAGGCTACGGAAGCCCCTCCGGCGCCATCTCCCAAGTTCTCACCCCCTCCGGAATCTCCACAACCGCACTCTTCGTCCAAATATGCGGCAGTCCCTTCCATTCCAGCCCCTCGACACACCCGCCTTTCAAACTAACCACATCCCTCTCCCTGCCATCCGGCTCCCTCAGCCGATGCATCACCCTCACACCGCAGGTCTTGCAAAAGTAGCAATCCATTGTGCGGCCCTCGTTAGCAGGGCGCGTCCAGATGCCAAGGTTAGAAGAGAGGAAGGGAGACAGGGGGAAGACGTCGCTCGCAGGGACGATCACTGACGTGCCGAAGGCGGAGGAGGACTGTTTGCGGCATTGGGTGCAGTGGCAATGGTAGACAGAGAGGGGAGGGGAGCGGAGGGGGAAGGTGATGGTGCCGCATTGGCAGGAGACTTTCATTTTGAAGAATAAACTTGAGGTGTGGACTTGTGAACTGGGAGTCGAAGCTGGACTTTGGACTTTGGTGTGATGACTATGATTTGAGGAATTGGGGGAAAAAAAAATCTTTGGAGCTGGAGACGAGGAGTGAGAAGATACGCAAAATAAGAAAAAGTCGGGTCAATCAAGATGGTTCTCCCGAGTATTGCTAAGGCACTAAACCCTGACACCGAAAAACTCCTCGATGTCCCATACACCTACACCACCTGCCAGCCACATACTCCACAAATATCAAGCTCGCATCATTCGCTTTACAAGCCGCAGCAATATCTTCCAAAAGGCGCAGTCTTCTTTTATCCTCCCCCTACCTCAACCCCATCTTCTGATTAAACACTAACAGCGGGGGCGGGGCGCTGACTCCACACCTCAGCACCTATCACAGCCTCTCCTACCGAAGCAAAAGTTGCATTCTCCTAACAAATTGCTCATTCTGGTCGGCTCCAGTATGCAAGATCGGAAGCATACACGATTCAGATCGGGTATGGTGTAGCGGTAACATCTGCGACTCTCAAATTCGAGTGCTCGCAAGCCCGGGGTTCGACTCCCCGTATCCGAGTTTCTTTTTCGTTCCACAGCATTTAGTGGAATTGGTCCAATTTGGTCTTGGGTTGTGGGTAGTTGATTGAGAGTGGATCTTGCACTTGTTGAACAGCTGTAGGTTCCATTTTTGGGTCATCGATAACCCTCAAGAAAAGAGTTAGGTACCTAGCGTGTTGAACATGGTCGAACCCCTACCCAGTTAAGTTGCTCGTTTTCCCCTGCAGTGTTTCCCCGTCTTGAGGCACAAATTCTCTGACATTCCTTTAACCTCCTTTTTTTGAACAATCACGAGTAAACTACTCGCGAATCAACTTGACAATAGCTCAAAGAATGGGCTAACTAAGCCAATGAGGACACAATCTTCGAGGTCAACTGTCCACGAAGTGATTGGCTGGGTATAATCAGGACTTTGTTGGTCCCTTCCATCAGTACCAGGTACCGGCTAATAGGAAGCTTCCGACCCCTGTGTAGCATCGAATCTCGGGAAAAACACATAAGCGCCATCACGTCTTCCTCCTGACTCTCCCGTCTAATTACTACCAATGCTGTGTTCAGTGTGGTTTCTTTGCGAACAGAATCAAGCTTATCTCTGATGCAATGGTAGAAAGCTTTGTTCCATGCGCACCATTCCAGTTTGCAGCTTCGAAGAGCTCAGGTCCCGTGGAAACAGTTATTTCCCACACCCTTAATTATAAACCTGGCTTGTTTGAGATGCTTTCATTGAGGTTGTAACCCCATTGGTGCGGATGAACAGGAGAAGGTAACAATACCGAGGAGACAAGACCTCGTCCCGCTCGATCTGCGCGCCGGCAGTTAGATGCACCCCGCAAAACTGGAGAGTTTATGGATACAGCTTCCATGTCTAGAACTATACAACACCTGACATAACATTGATGTCCTTCAACTGTTACTGGTGGACTCTTGTCAACGGACAGAAGGATTCCCCAGTGATCGTGGAGATGGGTTCAGCCTAAATCGCTGTTGGTTAGGGCTGCGACATGAACTCGACTTAACTTCATCTATAATTCATCTAATGTTGGCGTCTGCAAAAAATGAAAGTGAGGACGATAATGAAGGCATGTAACGATAGAATATGAACCTTGTATAAGGAAACAATGAGGCTGACTCTTTTCCCAGCATGTTGGCAGCAGAGATGTCGGCTGATGCGTCGAGGTGATGAAAATGGTGAAATAAGGTAAAGATAAAAGAACCTCGACTTTCCTCTCAGGACAGAAGACATCACGATCCGTGAAGCTCTAACGGCACACTCTTGACGACTTCGCCAACGCCACAGTCCGAATACCCACAATGGTCAAACTCGCTCTCCTCACAACCTCCCTCCTCGCCTCCGGCGCTCTTACCTCCCCCATCTCAAACCAAAACCACCTTCCCTCTCGAGATGTTTCCCCACGCCAATGGGGCGGCGGAGGGTACTACTTCCAAAACTGGTCCGAAGGCGGCAGCAACGTGCGCTGCGTGAACGGCCCAGGCGGACAATTCAGCGCGACCTGGAATAGCAAGGGTGGGTTCGTGTGTGGTAAAGGCTGGTCGACGGGTGGTGCACGGTAACTACATACCCTCCCTCTCTCTTACCCCCTTTCCCATCGGCCCAACGAAGACTAACGAGCTATAGAGTAATCACCTACTCCGGCACCTACAACGCCACCGGACCCGGCTATCTGGCAGTCTACGGCTGGACGCGCAACCCGTTGATCGAGTACTACATCATCGAAGCGCATGCCGAACTTTCCCCTAACGAACCCTGGACGTACATGGGCAATTTTACTTCTCCCGAAGGAGACTACGACATTTACACCAGCTGGCGCATCAATAAGCCGTCAATTGAGGGGACCCGGACGTTCCAGCAGTTCTGGAGCGTACGAAAGGAACAGAGGGTTAGCGGGACAGTGACCACCCAAAGGCATTTTGATGAGTGGGCTAAGCTGGGCATGAGGCTGGGGTGGCATGATTATGTGGTGATGGCGGTCGAGGGGTATACGGCTGATGGGGGATGGGGGAGTGCGGGGCAGGCAACAATTACGGTTCAGTAAGGGATTGGATGGGAGGAATCAAGGGGTTCGGATGGTAGGTGAGGCTCCCGGGGGGAATGGAAGTGGAGGGACTGGATGAGTTTAGGCTCAGTCGAGTCACGAAAGAGGCATTTATGGTAGCAGGAAAATACCAGTACATCAACGTGTCTGCCCAACAGCCCTTAGAACAAAAGTATCCTCTTTGCTGGCATCGGGGCAATCCACATGTCGCACCCTTGAGCCTTCGGACTGTGCCGGACAGGGTTAGGGTTCGTCACATTGCGTCAGTCCGTTCGATGCAGAAGTACTATATGAGATTGGACTGATCATTAAAACCCTAAGAAAGACATTCAGAAAAGTCTTGGTTTCGTCTTGCGGTTACTTTATAATCTAATCGTCTCATGATCAACGCCAGTTTTCTGGCAGGACAGAACCCTAACCCTTGGTGTTCATCCCGTCGGCGCGATGACGTACTAATGCGGGGCCCGCCAGGGGGCCTTGTTGGCCAGGGTCCGGCACATACGCAAAACTAGGAACATCACCAACTGACATCTCGCATGGGTGCGCTCACAACAGCCCTACTTTCACCTTATCGCTGTCGCTATACAAGATGTCATTATCACAAGCAGCAGCGCCAACAATCCCAGCCGCGCCGACCGGCCCGACCAGGTCGCGGTCTCTGCTCCTCGTGCCAGTCCTTCGACCCATCTATACCTCTGTCCGCTACATCCGTCGCGCGATCCGAGCAGGCTCCTATCCTATCCGCGGTATCTGGTACTTTCTTCTACACCCCGAGTTTTATCCGCTGTTCGTCGGACGACTACTCCCGTTGTCGATCATCTCGTTCATCGTGTACCTGTTGCTGTTTACGTTCACATTCCTGCCGCAGTACCTCTTCATGCTTATATTCCAGGGCCCGGCGAGCGCATTTATCAATACGACGGTTTTGGTGTTGGGTGAGGGGCAGGTCATTATCCAGGCGCTCTTTGAAGGGTTCTTCGTGGATGAGTGTCAGGTGGATATTTTTGATGTAAGCTTTGCCAAAAGTCTGACAATTTCGGAAGCCAATTCGCTGACTTGCGTCCCCAGGCCACCCTCATCAACTATGGCTACACCGATCTGATCGCCCCCCAACGCATCATCTTCGTCGACGCCCCAAACGCAGTCCGCATGCTCGGCAAACCGACCCGCCGCGCTGAGTTCTGGCCCTTCAGCTGGAAGCAGATCATCGAGCTGATCGTCTGTCTGCCGATCAACCTGATCCCATATATCGGCAACGTGGCCTTCATCATGATTACTGGCTCCCGGCTGGGCAAGCTCTCTCATCACAGGTGGTTTGTTCTGCGCGGGCTGGACAGGAGAGAAAAGAAGAGGGAGTGGAAGCTGCGTAGGTGGGAGTACCTCTGGTTTGGGACAGTCGCCATGGTTTTGGAGTTGGTGCCGATTTTGAGCTTCTTTTTCTTGCTTACCACGGCGGCTGGGGCCGCGATGTGGACAGCTAGGTTAGAGGAGCAGGCGCGGGTTAGGATTGGGCGGCCGATTACGGCTGAGGATGTGTGGAATGAGGAGGTCGATGGGCCGGTTTATCATGATGATCCGGTCTGACAGAGTGAATTTGTTCTGGGCCAACCTGCTTTTAGCGTACTGCTTTTCCCGAAATCACTTACCTGTCGACCGCAGACTCTGGATACGACATGTGATTCGTCCCTGTCTCTATCCATGGTTATTGTCTACGAGCCTTTATCCTCTCGTGTCCGGAAAATCAAGGGCCTCTGCCGTCAACTCCCTCTCATTGGACCAGACCGTATGGAAAGAAGGCGCTCGTTCTTGCCCACCGAGGAGAATGCACAAGGACGCAAATTGGCTTTTCCAAATTTTGCTTTCACATGATTTCCAGGTGGGTTCATTTTCAGCTCCGTTGGAATATGCTTTTTTTGGGTCAGAGAAAAGCCGCGGGGATGGCAAGGTAGCCAGACTGTGGCCTGGTCAATGCCTGTTCACCTGGTACCACATCCCACATGGAGGAAGGAGCAGCCATCAGGTAGTCCGTATCGTATTCGGCAGATGAAGACCACCAGCTCTGTCAGTGACCTCTGTCGCATTGAAGAGGCACGAATGCAACTGGGCAGTCGAGTACAGAGAGCGTCGGGTTTCGATACAGTGGTCTGTTTGCTGTCTTCCTCATGTTCATGTCGGGTCCCGGAGAAACGCCCAAGGGCTTGAGCATGCAAACAAGTCTAACACTGGGATGCAGCTTCCCCTAGAGGTGTTAGCCATGAATCGTGCCATTTCTGGTCGAGTCTAGAATTGTTGCACTGAGGAAATGCTCTTTCCTTCTAAGTTGCCATTGTGTGCTGTCGGCGATGGCATGAGCGAACGCTTCCATCTTCCTTCCTCGACGGCTGAGGAGTGAAATGGTGAAGTTCTGATGACTTCTTCCCCAACTCCATCCCGCTCACTTGTCCTCATCCCTCCATCTCCCTATTTCTCTTCAGCCTTGGCCACCGCGGCAGAGGGTTCCGTTCTTCGTTGTACTCTCCGCATCGACATCCTCTGGCATTTGCTGAACCTTTCAGTCACTCGTTTTACTTGATTTCCACCAAAGGTCTCAGTGAGTTTCCTCAAGCCCTTCGGGGAGAAGTGTGTGTGGCGTGAAGATGCGAATCTGGACTTCAATCGCCTGCCTAAGCGGCACGGTCTCTTTGGCCACCGCCGCGGTGGTACCTCGAGTGTGAGTACTCTTGCTCGATCTTTAAATTTAACTGCTGACCTTCGTAGGGATGAGATTGCACTGTCATCTTGCACAACTTCTGAGGAGTCTGTGACTGTCGTCACCATTACAGTCCACCCTCAGACGGCCACCACTATCACAGTCACCGCTGGTGTCTCGTCTCCGTCGAGCCTCTCCAGTGCTCTTCCTTTCCCCTTCCCGGGAGATAGCTCTCTGGGCTCTGAGTCGACGACTTGCACGGATGAAGATTCTGGATCTACCGATGTTTCTATTATTACGGTTACGCCGTCCTTGTCCTGGTCATTCACATTCTCAACGGATACAACTTCCTCTTCAGCTGATGCTGTCACTGCTGGCGGCCCCATCCAGACTGTCACAGTTTACGTCCCAGCCCCGACGCCAGTCACGGTGACTGTTGGTCCCCCGTTCAGTCCTTCAAGTGCGAGTACTGTGACCTCGGACACAGAGTGTCCCGTTACGATCACATATACGCTCTCTCCAGGCCCTGTGTTTCCTAGCGGTTTCACTGGGACCCTCACCCTCGGTGGTTCGAAACCGTCGTCTACCCCAGAGGTATCGTCCGCATTTGACCCGTTCTCAACTTTCCCAGAGAGCAGCACCTTCGGCACGCCGTCATCTCCTATCCTTGGACCAGTGACGTCCAGCGATGCAGACTCCAGTGACGTTTCTGTCGACGTCGTCACCTACACAATTCCTGCCCAGGGCACTTCGTCTGCACAAATCGGCACCGTCACAGTGACGTCCGGTGCAGCCCAATCGACAGTCTCAGACAGCGTCTTCACTCTCACGCTTTCGGTGTTTGAGCCATCGTCACCAACCTACAACATTCCAATTAGCTCTCAGCCAGGAACTGTGACCGTGACTGTAACGAGTGCTCCGGATGACGATGGCAATGATGATGACGATGACTGGTGGACAGTTTGGACGAATAGCTGGGAGAGCATCTCCACAATCACTGCTATTGACGACCACTCCTCTACTGTATCGTCTCAAGATGCCCTATCTATCTGGACGAGTGATGAAGGAGCTACCGTTGTGACCGTCACGGAGATTGAAGAGCTCACTGCCACGCCATCTTCTCCTGGCAAGCCGTGGCCGACAGGGTATGACAGTTCCGGCGCGTCGGTGGTCGTCGTGACCTACACCATTCCTGGAGGGTCTTCCACTTATACCGTCACCTACACGATCCCTCCCCTGTCAACGCCTAGTGAAAGCACTTACACCCCATTCTGGTCTGCCTCCCCGAGCTCTATCTCTTCTGTTGCTGCCGTGAGCTCATCGGCTCCGGATACAATTGTGACTGTTACTGTTTGGGAGACAACTGATTCTCTCTTGTTCCCCACTGGTGACACTGTCTACGGAGGACCTTCAAGCAATCTTCCAGATGATGGTGTTCTCACCTTGACCGTCACTGTGACGGACGACCAACCTGTCTGGGCTACAGACGTGACCACACAGACAGGGTATGGTCACCATACGACGGCTGCCAATGCTTCTGGCGCGCTGCCTCAGCCATACGGCTCGAACACCTCCAGTCGGTCGTCTTTTGATCCCTGGCTGACTACCGCCAGCGGTGAGCCTTATGGGGGTCTGGATGAATCCACAGTTGCAGTCTCTGAGGTGACTTTCACCCAAACTGTGCCGCTCGGCCCAGACAGCTCGACCGTCATTGTGGTCACGACAGAAGTTACTGTCGACGTCACTCCAACCTCCAGCTCTTCTCCCACGCCATCGCCTTCCGTGATCATCACTCCGGTGGTTGGGACGTTTACGCTTTCAGGAGCATACGGCACTACTATCGTGCTTACATACACCACGGAGCTGACAATCACAACCGCGCTGCCGCCTGAATCCTCGGACTTGTCGACTGGTCTCGTTGACCCAACATCCTTGTCGCCATCGTTTTCGGGCAACTTTAGCAGTCCCTCTTCTTCGACATCCTGCAGCACCAGCGACGTCTTAGGCCTCGAGACATCGACGTTCTCTCAGGAGAACCCTGTGCCGACAGAGGTGTCTGTTTGGCCCCCTCCTGGTCCGAGCAGCACCTCGTGTTCGACTACTTCCTCGACGAGCGTTTTGCCGTTGTTCACTTCTGCATCGAGCTCTACCACCTCGTGCAGCAATAACTCTACGACGTCATCCCATCGCTTGGCTCATCACACATCTCACGCCTCTCTTGGAGGGTCATCGACGCTTGGCGGATATGTCTTCCCAAGTTCGGACGGAGCTTATGGTGGGGAATGGTCGTCAGACAGCGAGTTTAGCACAGTGGCGCCGTTACCTAACAGTGCCTCCTCCACCCTGACCCCTGTCATCAGCTCGGCGCTTAATTCCAATACTATCTTGTCGAGTCCGGAAGTCACATTGACTGATGGGCCGACAATCCCGACATGGTCGTTTAGCTCGGTCAATCTGCCGACGATCTCGTTTGTCAGTTCTGTCTCTGCCATCACTGGATCGGCCGAAGCCTCAGCAGCTCCAACCGCACCTGCCAGTTCACTGAGTACCCCGATCCCAGTCATCTCAACAGTTCCTACGCTCTCATCGTCTGTGGCCCCGGACCTCACAACTAGCCACGAGTCTCCTGAACAGACAAGCAGCTCCATATCATCCAGTGCTGGAGTTTCAAGTTCAGTGCTAAGCCACTTGTCCTCTGGCACGGAGTTAAGTCCCAGCAGCACGATCTCTCACACTACGACGACCTCCATCAGCGGCTCCCCGCCACCTCCATTTGTTCCAACGTCTTGGGTCAATAGCAGCGCTCCGAGTACCCTACCAACTGAGGTCTCATCGACATTAAATGGCACCATTTCTCCTCCAGCAACGCTTACAAGCAGTGTGCCTGCTGAACTGTCATCTGAAATCTCAACCACGCTCAATGGCACTATACCACCTGTGCCTCTTACGATTAGCATTGTTTCAGTCCCCACTGATGTCTCATCAACATTGAATGGCACTATCACCCCTACTATCCCGCTTACAAGCAACGTTGTCTCAACGTTCACTCCATCTGTACTGCCCACAATCCCGCCGATGCCGCTGAGCATCCACCAGCCTAAGTCATCGGTTTTTTCCCTGATGACCATCTCCAGAGAGGTCTCTCCCGATTATGTCGCCAAATGCGGGGCTGAAGAAGATCGCGGTAGTGTTGTCTTAACGGTATGTCTCCGTGGCTTCCAGGCCGGTGCATATTGACGGCTACTGACCAACACAGTTTGATGACATCCCGCCCCTGTCTGTCGACAAGAGCGCGAACGGCGAGATCGGTCCCCAACCCGTGCCCTTCCCGTATCACAGGTTCTTCTTCTCCCCTGATCTCCGTGTTGTGTCTTCGTCGTCGGTAAAGTACAAGCCGATCTCGGGAGGCCAGCTCTTGCAGCACAATCACTCTCACCACTCCGTGGCTCAACTCGGGCTTGCTTGGCTCCGCAGCAATGATTGCTTCCGCTTCAACTTCCGAGGCATCAGTCTAGGGTGTGACTCCGTGGACGCTCCCTGCGTCTTCACAGTGACGGCGTTGAACTGGGACGGGGTTGATGATGCAGTTCAGGGAGCGACCACACTGGAGATCCCTGCTTGCCCGGCGGCAACCGATTGCGAGCTCAGACGTCAGATTTTGGACCCTATTACGGCATCGACCTTCACCAACCTCACTGCCGTTAACATTACCCTATCTTCTCCCGCTCAGGCACAAGCCTGGTGGGCTGATGATATCCAGATCTCTTGGGCCGACACTGGATGCAATGCCGCTGCATGCCGAGCCAAGGTACCTGACCGAACCATGACGAATAACTCTCCCAAGTCATTCCCTGGCAAGCCCCGCCGTTACATGCGCTGGGGCTCTCGTCAGCTTCATGCCTAAGGTAGATTCTGATCTCCATCTGTTCTTTTCCCTTTTTGTTTGACACCTCTATTACACACTACTATTCTTTGCATGTCCTCTAATTGCTGTTGACCACTGTGGGCTATTGAGTGCGCGTTACTGTATCGCAAATTAACCAATCTTGGCACGAGTAAAAATATAGGCGGGGAGTCGAGGAGGTAATGGAATTGTCAACTTAAGATCTTTTGGCGCACTGTAATAATAGAGAAGCAGCTTTGCCGTTCACTTGGTTCCTTGGGTCTTTACGTGTCTTGTGAGGTTGACGCTGAGGGTCAGTCGCGAGTCGACGTTATGGCGGGCCGAGAATCGGATCGGGGTGGATTCCGGTATCCACTTGGTCGGTGATCGTCGATCTCCGCCCCGGCCCCGTGTGGAAGTCTTGGATTATGTAAGTGTCAATTATCCAACAAGTTCTTCCTTGTTTCTGGCTTTTGTCACATGATGGAGAATTTGTGTGTCCGGGAAAACATATCCTCGACTGACAGAAAACCAATTGCACTATGGCTGGTGTGCAGCAAGGACGGGCAGACGGAAGAGCGGCAAGATTTTGGTGGAGCACAGCAGCGCGCCCTTTGAAAGGCAGATCCATGATGTCTCCGCGGACATGAGTCCGGGGTAACATCCAGCTTGGTCCACAACGGCTCGTGGCATCTTGACTCCACTGGAGGGCTAGATTTTTGCAGCATCTTTTGATAAATCACACCGCTCGTGGGCTTCCAGAACGCTGTGTTCCTGGTTGGCAAACTTGATGTTGGAGCTAACAAGCACACTAAAACATGATTTTAGCCGAGCTCCGCCGGGCCCGAGGGCCGAAGCGCGAAGCTCGCTGAATCCCTGCAGCTTTAACTAGAGCTGGGAGTCATCGAGTTTCTCAATGACTCTTTGCTCTATGGGATCTTGACTGTCTGGATGGGTGAGTGGTGTTCATATATTGAGAAAGGATCTTTGACGGATTTTCCAGACCTAAGAGAAGACATCATTCCCTAGCTGTCACTGAGCCGCATAACCCCTGAAGTCCGTGGGTATCGGATGTCTTGACTGCACGGCGCATCGGCGACTGCAAGGAGTTTGACAAGTTCCCACCATGCGAGGACCATCCAAAGACAGCTCCGATAATTCCGATGTGGAACAGCCTTCTTCTCGGGCCGACCTGATCTCGATGCCTGTCTCGCCTTCAGCACTAACACCGCCCCCTTTGCCAGTCGAGACAGACTTGGAAAAGCAGAGCGTCAGGGGGGAAATAGCCGGGTTTTCAAGCGATGATACCGAAGGACCCAAGATGAATGACGCCCAGCTAGAGAGGAGAGAGGATGAGATCGCAGGTCAGGGGCAGTCTGATGGAGAGAATGGAGGGGGGTTATCCAAGGTCGTAAGTCGTGTCCTGAGCAAAGTGAGCACCAAGACCGGTGATATCGGACCTCCGCCAGACGGAGGGATGAGAGCATGGATGGCGGGTAAGACCCCTCCCTTGACCCTTACTTCCCAACCAAACATGCTAACTGCTCAGTCGCCTCCGCCCACCTTGTCGTCATGAATACATGGGGCATCATCAACTCCTTCGGCCTTTTCCAAACCTACTACACTGCCCGTCTGCCCTCCCACACGCCCTCCGACATCTCCTGGATCGGCTCCCTCGATATTTTTCTCCTCTTCTTCGTCGGCGCGTTGACTGGCCGTGCCACGGACGCAGGATACTTTCGTCTTGTCTACTGTATCGGCGTCGCGCTCCAGATCGTGGGCATCTTCACAGCCTCTGTGGCAAAGACCTACTGGCAGTTGTTGCTTGCACAAGGAGTGTGTGTTGGCTTGGGGAACGGCTTCCTGTTCTGTCCATGTATTTCGACTGTGTCGACATATTTTGCGAAGCGGCGGGGTTTGGCTATCGCGATGGTTGCCACGGGGAGTGCGACGGGTGGGTTGATCTTCCCGGGAATAGTGCGGGCTATGGTGAAGGGGGAGGATGGCGAAGGGTTTGTGCAGGCGGTTAGAGCGATTGGGTATGTCCAAATTGCGACGTTTGTGGCGGCCGGGTTGGGGCTGAAGCAGAGGGTTCCGCCGAGGCGCACAGGGCCGTTGATCGATTGGGAGGCATTTTTGGATGGGGAATATACACTTTATACCGTTGGGAGCTTTTTGGTAAGTGTTCTGGCACAAATATCGGGGCCGGGGGGGGGGTTTAGTTGCTGACAAAAAACAGTTCTTCCTCGGCTTGTACTTCGCCTTCTACTACATCGCTTCCTTCTCCCGCGACATAATTGGCCTCTCCTACACCGACTCGCTCAACCTCCTCATGGTCATGAACGCCGTCGGATACCCAGGCCGTCTCCTTCCCAACCACATCGCCGACCGCGTCGGTACGCTCAACATGCTCGTCCCTGTGACGGGCATTGCCGGCATTTGCATGCTCTGCTGGATGGCCGTGAAATCTACCACTGGTTTGTACGTCTGGTGCATCTTTTATGGCACTGTTGCGGGAGGCATACAATCCCTCTTCCCTGCGGGAGCGAGCAGGTTGACCACGGACTTACAGAAGGCGGGCGTGCGGATGGGGATGATTTTTACGATTGTGAGTTTTGCGACGCTGGCGGGGCCGCCGATTGCCGGGGCGATTGTGAAGAGCTGTGGAGGGAAGTATTATGGGGCACAGGCGTTTGCGGGGGCGGCGATATTGTTGGGCATGGGGTTTTTGGCGGCTGCGAGGGAGGTTAAAGTTCGGAGGGAGATGAGGGAGAAGGGATTGGAGGGAAGGTGGGGGATTAAGGTTTAGTTTAGGGGGGTCTCTTTTTGGGGAAGTGAGGTTTCATCGCTTGGCTTTTGAGTAAGGATAATGGGGGTTATGGAGATCTACTAATAATTAAAATAATTTTTGATAAATTTGGATAATGATCAACTAGCTTCCGTGTCTTCTTCGAACGCCGCGTCCGATGAATATTAAATAGTCCCTTCAGCATGTAGCTTGTTCCTGATGAACGAAGCGTCAAAGACGGCCTGACCAACGTTATAAGCCAGGATTCCGAAATCAGCACGTTAAGACCCTTGATTGGTGTAGTGGTACAGAGTATGCGGTGGGTTATCCCAATGTAAATATGGCATTCCCATGCGGCATGACCATGACTGGCTGTGAGTGTTCGGATTGACTCTTCTTTTTAACATTGTTATTTTTTTTTTTTACATTTCGTCCCAACTTGGGGCGCTTGCTTACATAGTCATCATAGGGACTGTGGGTGGTAAGGCACTGAGATTCCAGGCTGACTTACAAATAGTATTGGGTTATTCTTAGGGTTTGACCGACTCGCGCTCTCGCAACTGGCCGCGACTGTGGAGGTATGAAAGTGCTGGCTCATTCGGTCGTGTGGCTCCATATATCTTCCGGGATCAACCACGTATTTGTGTTGTTCACAATCATTCTATCTCTGGTGACCCGTGTGATGGCAGTCGGGATACCCCTTTAGGCAAAATGTTAGCAATCTGAAATCTAAACTCAAGTTGCACTTACAGATTTGCTTTATTGAGCGAATAAAGATGCAAATGCCGAAGCTTGAGAATGTTGATTGAAACGACCGACGGTGAGGGACGTTGGGGGGAGGTGTTGACTAGATGAGAGTTACGATAAGGAGATACTGAGCGGTTCAACTTTGGTTAAAGCTCCTACAGAGTGGATTGCGGACCATCTACTCAAGGCTTTGCATACCCACCAAGTCCGAATTTATGTGTTATATCTCCAGTGCCTAATCTATATATTCTATTGTTGCCTTTCAAAATCATATGGCGACATCTTCCTTATAATCTCCCCATGAGCCGCCAGGTGGACGATAGAAGGTTGGCCAAACTCCTTCAATAAGCGATGGATGTGCCGTCAGAAACGCAACTGTATATCGATTAGGACCAGGGTTAAGCATATTCCCTCCTCTCATAGTCATCCGTTGCAACCGCTGTTCTGGAAGGTGGTGGAGAGTATGTAAATCTGGCCCTGTAAAAGTTCCCTTTCAAGGTTCACTATAATTCGAACCCTAATGGATCATGACTAGGTTATTAGTTGCCTAAATATGCCAAAAACCGCTTTTCATACATTGACCACCAAGATAACCTCGCTTCATTGACTGTAATTTTGTTGTGATACGCAAGGATTCGAGCTGATACTTGCCATAGTCTGCACAGTCACAGAACAAGGAGTGGAAATGCTCGACTTAACTTTCGACTTGTCTCTTGTCATCCAGAATGTTTCATTCGAGTATGCACGCCACATTATAGGGAGTCTTGCCATCGAAATGTTTGTGAAAGAGCTGCTACAACTATTGCTCTACAGGATAACCCTATGGCAGGGTGTCTGGACCCCAGAGCCTTTGGGCACTCGTACCAAGTTTTTGAGAACAGGAGAGTACAACTCGAGCTTTACGGCCCCGCTCGAGAAAACAGACAAGGCGAACTATTCTTATTCTACGCCGCCCTGTTATCTCTCCTCGCTGGATACAGCATCCCCAAAACCATCACCTCTCCAGCGACTCATAATCAGATTCAAAACCGTGTAACGGGTGACTTGGTCTGGTGCAGACAGGGATCGACAATGGGTCAAATGTGTTAGATGATGGCCACTGACCATGTGGGGTGCACAGCGAAGTCAATTACTACGTGTAATAATCTTTCTTGGTCCTCAGTGTTCTTGTGTTGGGGAGAAGAAAGCCAAAGAGAAATCCTTCGTCGTGTCCAAGTAGCTCCCCTTATAAAATCCCTTTGCCTTCATGAGTACCTCGCGGTCTCCTGCAATCTTCAGGGGTTCTCCTCAGCGTGGCAAGGTTATCTGACTCATTCTTGCCAACCCCCTCATATTTTCCGGGCTCTACCAATCAGATATGCCTTTGCCCTTCTCAGTTCTTGTGTCACTGGTGTTCAATATGCCGACTGTCAAGGATATTTCTTCTCGTTGGACTGCTGTGTCCATGTGACAACTGTCTGGTTTGGATAATCAATTCCCTGGAATTATCCCCACTTAGCCCACTCCCCATTATCATTTATGATATCTCTCACAGCAACACACCGGTTATTTTTTTTTTCTTCTTTTGGTTTTCCCGCGTGTATAAAATGGAATTTAGGCAGCTCATAATCACCTCTTGCCCGCCGCCGTCGTATGCACGACCAAGCACTCTCAAGGGTGAGACGGGTCGAAATACAATACGATTTAATTCAACTTAGTTTCTCTACAGGAGGAAGCAGCACGATTTACCGACGTTCATCAGCTCTGTATCCATGGGCCCAACGATCCGTTCCAATTCGTCAGGCTAGCTAACAAACGGTGGGGGACGGATTATATGCTCCCATCCCAACAACGTGGCTCCAAAGTTCTGCGGAGGCTAGGCACTGGTCTAGCATCAATGCGTATATCACAGGATCGCTTACAGCTGACAAGGGTGTTTATTGAAGGTTTGGAGTATCTAAACCCTACTTGAGAACACTTCTGCAAGGGAAATGCTCGTGGCATTAAATATTAGAATCGGACTTTGCTGATTGGCCATCTTCCTCAGCCTTTGAGTACAGCCTCCCCTTGTCTGCCAGTTAGCACGAACCTTAGTAGAATTGTGGTTGGCTTTTCTCTATTGTGTATCATGCGATTACTCACATGATTAACTATGATATTTTTGTCAAGCTCTCACTGACCGCGTGAAATAGTGAGTCATATATCCATTGATACTTCTGCTAGCTCCAATGGAAGTTGTGATCTATGGGTAGGCAATGCATCTCTGCCAAGCCGACCGTGTTACAGAAGTTCCTCACTATCAACCTGACCAGGGTGTTCTTGTACCAATGAGTGTTGCATACCAGCTGAAAGTCTCTTGCGCATTGGTTGCCCGTTTGGGTCCCGTGTTGTTGGAGCTGTTATCACAGCTCCCCCTTTAATTCCGAGGCGCTGGCATTGAGTTCTGGTTAAATCTCCCTTGTGTATCCCTATTCTGAAGCTTTTGTTGACCAATTCTCCTCGTTGCGTCACTTGTCTCTAGAAACATGGCATTAGACTTGGTTATTCGTGAGCTTTCAGAGCAGCCATCTGGTGGTGGGACATTCCCTATCAGATGGAAGGTGGAACTGTCAACGGGCAACTCTGTAATTGAGGCGATCGTCAACGATCCTTTCACCAGCGAACCGCTCAAGAATGACGCACCAGAAAAAGAGCTTTCGTGGTATTTGGAGGAACATATTCGCCAGCCATACGAAACATTACGGGCTAATAAAACAACAAAGCTTCTGGAGGAGTATGGTCGTTTGTTAGCTGACCAGCTATACCAGACTGGAGTATTTACATCACATACACATGTTCGGATCCATATTCGATCAGCAATCAATCATTCGGATGATCGGTCTTTGGAGCGGCTTCACTGGGAGGTGCTTGAGAATGTGAGCCTTTGGCCACCGGAGTCATCGATTCAAAGTGTCACTATAACTCGTTGCCCAGGAAGAATCGTTATGCCAACCAACCCCAATGAAGCCAACAAACGACAGAAACAAGGAACCTTTAGGGTGCTTCTTATTTCTTGGCGACCGAAGCCTGTGAAGAACACAGATTGCCAGCTCGTCCTCTCTGGACCTTTGGTTGCACTGATTGATCATCTCTCGCGAACGAACCCTGGCCTCAACATCCGGCTACACATTCTCAGACCTCCTACATGGGAGCACTTTTGCAGCCACCTAGCCGAACACAAGTTTGAATATGATCTGGTTCATTTTGACACCCACTGGAGCATCCAGCTCGGGCACTCCGCCATCCTGTTTGGGTGCCTACAGGCTGACAACAAATCCATAGATCTGCCGGATTGGATAAAGGCAGAAGATGTCGGTAAAGCGTTGGCCCTGGCTGGTGTTCAGCAAGTTGTTTTTAGTTGTGAGCCAACTGGTGTTCGCAACCCGGAAACTGGAGCGAAGCTGGCCGAAATACTCTTACAACTTGGAATTGAATCTGTGCTGGAGATGGCGTACAAAGTTGGCGATGACGCTCTCAAAATCTTTCTGACATCGTTTTATATCTCTCTGGTGCGAGGATCAACATTTGGTGAAGCCACTCAGATTGGGCGCCAGGCACTGCGTCAAAGCAAATCCCGAAAAGCGTCTCACAGATTCAACGTGGAGTTGTCAGACTACATCGCCCCTGTTCTTTACACCTCAGTACCAACCTCTAGTGGCAGCTCGATACCTCTCAATGACGCAACACAACCCGATGTCACAAGAGCCATCGAACTCACCGACAGATCCTTCCCGTTGATGCCTTTAGGACGTGACTACGACCTTGTTGCGATGGAAATGCTGCTCACTGCAAATCGAATGCTAATTGTACACGGCCAGGGTGGTGTGGGCAAGTCAAAATTGTTGCGTTATGCTTGCCAGTGGTGGAAGCTTTCTGGATTCGTCGATGGCTGCGTCTATATTGATTTCGACGCTGAATCAACAGATGAAGCAGACCAGGCTGATAATGTGCACAACGACCTCGATTCTGTCCTGGCAACACTAGCCAGTCGCCTCGGAATTTCAGAGACTACGCAAGATGCAATTTTAAGAGCGCTTAACGAGGGCAGATACTTGATTGTGTTGGACAGCGTTGAGGACTTCAACTACATAGAACCAACCGGCTCCGTCTATGGCACGCCAAGAGGCTGGGGTTTTCGATTCAGGCTTATCGGACTCATCCAGATAATGCTCCGTCTGACGACTCAGACTAAGATTGTGGTTGTTTCTCGGCTAGCGAACAGCGATCTCCTGCGGACGTGTGAAGTGAAGTACCGCATCTCTGGTCTGACTCTCCCATTCTCCATGACGTTATTGGAGGATTTAGCATTCGGCAACGCCGAGGCAGTACCCGAGGCCTTCTACCAGCGAGACAATCTTGATCACCTGCATCGGGTAATCACTCTCTTTGAAGGAATTCCTGCAGCAGTCAAGTGTCTTGTTCCCGCACTCAAGGACATGAGATACGATGCAAAGACGCTGTTCTCAGAGCTGATGTATGGTTTCGACGTCGGGCAGAATAACGGGCTTAAGCGAGAGCTGATGAAATCACGGATCGGCCGCACCATTTCCTTGCTTCACCAACGAACGTGGACTTCGAATACCTCGCTATGGGATCCAATCATGAGCTTTTTTGGCTGGAAGCGTTCTGCGCCTCCTTCCTTTCAGATTACAGCAACAGATTTGGCACCGTTCTGGACGTTGATGCCGTTGAATCTCACTATGTACTATGGTGCTCTACACCTACCCAACGAAAACGACATGAAGATGAGCGAATGGTGCTCAGACGAAACAGGGCAAAAAGTCCTTGCGCTTCCAGTGATTAAAGAATTTCAGAGGCTATGGCCCGAGGTAGCAAGGGACCTCCGCCTCGCGGGAATACTCGACGATGCACATATTGTTCGCCGGAACGGATCTGCTTCTGACGCTTACCATATTCATCCTTTATTCACTCTGCTCGCAAGGGCTTTCAAACCCCTAGATGAACGGAGTACGGCACGCAGGGCATATGTCTGGCAAGTCATATTCTGGCAACAAAATATTGGCGAGAACCGGGCAAATGAATGGGACAGGTTGGGGTGGTTTCAGGAAGTGCAAGATGAAGACCATCTCTACAACTGGCGATTTGTCGCCTTGAGATGGGCCCGAGAGCTTGGTGAAGCTGACTCAGCTCGGGAACTTCGAAGGGCTGGAGCTAGCGAGTTCGAGTCTGCTTTCGAGCTGGTTCACTGGATGTCGCGCAAGTTCCCACAGCATGCCAAGTTCCTCGTTACTGATCTCCGCCAACGACTGAAACTGTTGCAGAAGATCGTCAATCAACAAAGGTCCATGGAGATTCCTGGGGCCTGGGAGGTTAGCAGCATCGGAATGCTAACTCACGCGTTATCGGTGATTGAGGTAGAACACGGCTGTACTGGTTCATTGTCGATGGAGGAAATCGTTAAGATCCAATTTGCCGATATTGATACAGCCATTGAGCTTTACCTCCGCTGGAAGAAAGGCACACGAGAGGATACTGAGGGCACCGATCTCCTGATTCTCAAGTTGTTCCTGGCGAAGGCCCGGAACTTTGCCGCAGTCGGCAAGTGGAAGGAAGCCCAAGAAGTCCTGGAGCGCTATCTTCAAACAGATGCCTCCACGCTCCTCGGAGGACATGCTCCCCCACTCAGATTCGTCAAATATTGGAAGCTTGAATGCTTGCTCGAGTGGAACAAATATGTTGCGATGGATCCCCGCTTCGGCAATCCTGAGGCTGACAGAGAGAGTGTGGCCCGCCACTGGCTTAAGCCAATGGCGGAAAAGATCACCACGGAGCTTCAGCGTCTTTTCTTGACGGATCCCAGCACGAATATCAGCAGTCTCACTGTGCAGGAATTGGTAAAGTTCGCGCTCCGGAGCAAACCAGATGCAGCTCTTGGCTTCGACAGAGTCACGAAGGAAGTCCTCGACGCTTCTTTCATGGAGGTCATGTTCGAGTTCATTAGCGGTGACATAACTCAGTTCTTCGGCAACTTCCTGACGAATTTCACTTCAAACCTATTGTCAATGCTCTCGGGATCGGGTATGAGCGGAAGACAACCGATGGGGGGCGAACTTGGGAACGTTTCAGGAGGATCAGGCGCCATCTTCAGAGACTTCACCAACTATATTTCACAAAATCCCAATTTCCCATCGTGATTTTACACTCTGTTGCCAGTACCAAAAATCAATGTGAGGAATAATGCAAATTATGACAATGTTCAATTGCTTATCACATGCAGTTTGCGCTTTGCTGTCTTTGAAAGGTTCAGGCCCTGATGAAACGGGGGGGGGGGTTAATGTTGAGTATCTCATTCCTGGATATTCGTATTTGACAGTTTCTCAATGAGATGCAACGTTCTCGCTTTGTTCAATCGGCAGTAAGGCAAAAGACTAAATGTATGAATGGGTCTATCCTTCAATTCCGGCAGCAGCATTTGTTTCGCTATAGCAAATCCCCCTCCACAACCAGGACAAGCCCAGCTCATCAAACTTGAACCAATCAGTGTTAAGTGAGAGAATGATGCTCTACTCAAGATGATACAGTGTTCCAAAGTCGTGGTAAGCCCCAATTATAGTGAAACCAGCTCCTAATACTGGACTCGGAGGTAGTCCCCAACAATCTTCACCTCTCGTCGAGCTCTTGATATGAATGTGTAACCCGCTCCGAGAAGTATCATTAAGAGGCATCTAAGAAGCGGATCAGGGACCAGTTCTAACTCACTGACGATAGGTAATAGTCCAAATGGTGAAACCTCCTGACCGCCTACATGACCTATCGCTTTCTATTTGCTGATAAAAGTGCAAACTATCCTGTTAACTATGCTGTCGATCTTCCTGCTGCCGTGACCCTTGTGATCATTCACTTTCGCTCACTTTCGCACCCAGCGCTTGCAGAACATGATCTCGAACTTGGTCTGACAGACGGGTGGATTCAAGTTACGGGAAATTGACATACGTGCGATAGATGTCCCCCGGTGTTAACTTGGGCTTTCCTGAACAAGTAGATCACTATACTAACCATTGTTCATTTGCTTGCCTTGACCGTATGGAGTGGTTAGCAGTGAACTCTGGTGTTGTTAATTGGCCAAGATCATGCTGCTATAAAGCACAGACACCTCTCCAACGGCGCCCCTACTTTTTTTTTTTTTGTATTTGGTGCGAAACAAGGGCCTGTGAAGAGAAAATGTTAGCTGCAAGTGACCACGGTGTGGTCACCGCTGGCCTACCTCGGTCAGCTCCGGCTCCACTGAGGTCAGGTGCACACTTGACCTTATATAAAAGCCATGCTCATCCGCTCTAACGCATTTGTGGTTTAGAAAGCAGAGCGTTGTTATTCTGCGGCACCCCATTCTGCTTAACAGATCCCCTCAGGACCGCGTGTTCTGTAGGGCAACGCCCAAGTATATACTCCCATGCACTTTACACGCTTTCAATATTCAATAGAAACTGTTCTTTCTTGAATCAACAACTTCGCCATGTGTTGCTCCGAACTCCTCTATGCCAGAGTCGGACTAACTGTTTTCTTACAACTCTGACACCTCTATCTGCTCTTCCAATGGCTTAGTCGTTCACCGCACGGTACCCTGCTGGAATGTATCAGCGTCCACTATTGTATTCTCATTAAAAGGACAGAGACAATTGGCCAACAGCGTCTTTTGGACATGATCTTGTCTTTCGGGGAATGAGATAGACAGCGACATTAACAGATATACAGAGTCCTATGCAGCTTGCCGCAAGTACAGTATGCGATGAAGGCTTTGCCGTGCTGTAAGTGTTGTCACCTGCCTAAGCTATAAACACTTGAAAGGACATCCGGCTTGCGGGAAGAAAAGCATCCTCATCAGCACTTAACGTGCTCTAGACAAACTAGTTGCATGACCGTGACCTGGAGCAGAGGGGCTGGAGAAACTTGGAAGGAAAGGGTAAACTTGGTGTCGCGCTTGACATCGAAGAGGGATGTTTAAACGACGAGGGTTCGCGGACATACTGGGCTTCATTGATTAGGCAAGCGAGGGTTCAGTGAACTCAGGAGAGTTCTACAAAGTGATAGAAACTCTGAATGAGGTTGTAAATATTGGTAGATGCTCTTGCATAGTCACAAGCAAAGATGTCACAATTGCCTATGGCAACCATCTTGTTCAATCGCCACAGATTACGGGACGCTATCTGATCTAGCACTACCGTTGCAAACGAGCGACTATCAACCATACCTACCTTCCACAGGAGGTTCAGTCTCCAGCCGAAGCCAAAAGCCAAGACCTCCTGCATCAGAGCATCATCATTAACCCCAGAATCCATTCGCTGGTAAACAACTCCACCACTTCCAGAAACAACCATTAACCCCACCATCAGCCCTACAAGCACGCAAGCCACAACCATCTTCACCCCCACACTGTCGCAGCTGGGCACCGCCACATCTTTGACTTTCTCACTCTCAACACCAGCAACGGCGCCAGACCAAGAAGGAGAGGAAAAACCGAGATCCACAAACCGGATACCGCAACCCATCATATCCGCATTCAGACGACGTTCAATCTCGGCTCTCGCCCGGGGCTTCCCGCCCCTTCTTAGTCAATCCCGTCCGTTAGCAGCGATGCGAGCATTCTTATCTTCGATAGCACCGCTAGCGGCGACAACGGTATCACCACTCTCGTACCCGCTGGTGAAGTAGTCGCCAAAGACGCGCTCCTCGATATCCAGATCCTTCCAGGACTTCGCACCGGTGCGCTTCTTGGCCGCCCGCCTAAGGTAGACGCGCTTGCCCCACTTCCAGGCTTCGACGCCGGTGAAGAAGAGACCGGCGCAGATGAAGACAATACCCCACTCCCAGCTGATGCCTGAGTGCTTGAACACCTTGTGGTTGATGACGGGGATGTAAAGGGTTGGGAAGAGCGTGATGAAGCCGATGATAATAGCCCAGAAGAGGAACTGGTTGCGCCAGACATCGTAGAACCATTGGGTGAAGTATTTGGTGGAGCCAGGCTGCATGCGGAAGAAAGAGCGGCGCATGTCGACGAGCTCCCAGGCGAGGAAGAGGGCGAACCAGGTTAGGCAGGCGAAGGTGGTGGCGCGGGCACGGAAGACAGTCTCGCAGCTCTCGGACCAGGCGTCGTTGCAATTGCTACCGAGATTACCCTCGCCCCAGGCGTAGACGCGGAGGACGAAGCTGCATAGGCAGAGAGCAGCGATCCAAATGCCGTAAACAACCATGTCAATCAAGAACTCCTTGGTGAAGATACCAGTCTTAAGGGATTGAGGAGGACGACGCATGATGTCGGGAACGGCACGCTCGAAGCCGAGACCCATGTCGGGCATGCCAGAGGTGACCATGATGATCCAGACGATCTCAACGGGGGCAAGGGCGAAGACAGAAAGGCCAGAAGCATCCTTGAACACCAGACCAATAAGCAGGGTGCATGCCTGGGCAATGTTTTCAGCCAAGACGTGCAGGACAAACTTCTGAATGTTGTCGAAGATACGACGACCCTCCTCGATGGCAGCGACGATGGAGGCGAAGTTGTCATCAGTAAGGACAATGTCGGAGGCATCCTTGGCAACATCGGAGCCTGCCTGACCCATGGCAATGCCGACGTCGGCACGGCGAAGCGAAGGAGAGTCGTTGACGCCGTCGCCGGTCATCGCGCAGAACTTACCACGGCGATGGAGAGCTTCAATCATGCGGACCTTAGTGCTAGGAGCGCAACGAGCAATGACCAGAGGAAGCACGGGGAGTTTATCAATCTCCTCGTCGCTCAGGGCATCGAACTCGCCAGCAGTCATGACCATGCATTTGGCCATTTCGGCGCTGACACGCTCCATCTGCTTAGGAAGGATGCCGACTTCCATGGCGATGGCCTGGGCCGTCGCGGGGTGGTCACCAGTGAGCATGTGAACACTAATACCAGCCTCGTGGCATTCCCGGACGGCAGGAGCAGACTCGGGGCGCGGAGGATCGTACAGACCGATGAGGCCGAGGAAGATCAGGTCACGCTCGACATCATTGCGGTCGGTGTCCTCGTTGGCGTGGAGGGACTCGTCCAGCTTGCGGCGGGCAAGAGCCAGCACACGCAGACCAAGACCGGCGAACACTTCCATGTTGCGAATGACTTGGCTACGGAACTCTTCGGTCATGGGGCTGACCGTCTGGCCCTCGATATCGTTGTCATCAACAGAGCGATAGTGGCTGCAGACACGGAGGATCCGCTCAACAGCGCCCTTGGTGAAGGCATGGTGCTCACCGGTCGGATTGTGCTTCATGATGACACTCATGCGCTTGATATCACTGTCGAAGGGGAACTCAGCTACGTCGGTCCATTCGGCATGGTCGACGTTCACTTTGTTACGGCGGTTGGCGCCGAAGCGGCTAGCAAACACTTGAATCGCGATCTCAGTGGGGTCGCCACGGGCGTGCCACTCTCCCTCTTTCTCAAAGACGGTGGCAACATTGGCCAGGGAAGCAACATTGAGGAACTGCTCGAGACGATCCTTACCATTAGCGATGAGATCGGCAATGGTTTGGATGGTGCCTTGGTGGGCGTCCTTCTCGCTGTCAGAGCGAGGGCGCCAATTGATCTGATGTGGCTCGCGGGAGTCGAAGCGGATGTTACCCTTGGTAGGGTTGAAGGGCTCATTCGAGGTAAGCTCAACGGTGTAGGTACCAAGACCAGGAATCCAGGCATTACGAGCAACCATCTTGCCCTGGGTAAGGGTACCCGTCTTGTCACTGCAAATGTCGGTGACGGCGCCGAGAGCCTCCAGAGACTTCAAGTTGCGGACAATGACGTTGCGCTTAACCATACGCTTGGTGCCGGCAGCCATGGTAATGGTCAAGACCACAACGAGAGAAGCGGGAATCATCGACAGGCCAGTAGCAACAGCGTAGATGATGACCTCCTGAGTCGTATGGAACTTGTTGGCGGCCAGGACAATGATCGCGCACAGAACGGCAATGCCAAAGAGAAGCATGGCAAGCTTACTGAGCTTGCGCTGCAGGGGAGTGCCGACATTGACGCCAAGGAAACGGCCAATGGCATCGCCGAGGGTGAGTGTGTAGGCCTCGAGGTAGCGATGAGGACCAGCCTTGCCATTAGGCTTGCGCTTGACAGGACGCACGCGGGACTCCTTCTGATTGAGGGCCGACGCAATGGCCCCGATCTCAGTGAAGGTACCGGTAGCGTAGACAATGCCCTTCGCGCGACCCTTGGTGACAGTTGAACTGCTGTAGGCGACGTTGAGGCGGTCGCCAGGGCCGGTGGCATCATCGAAGACCAGGTTCTCGCGCTTGCGAACGGGCATCGACTCACCGGTGAGCAGGGCCTCGTCCGTCTCAAAGTTCTTGGCCTCGATCAGCCTGTCAGAGTCAGCGACCAGTCTTGTGCCTAAGCTTGTGCCTAGAAGGGGGAGAAGTAAAGATTTGGGGGGGACAAAAGAACATACCGAATGTCGGCAGGGATGGTATCACCCATTTTAACCTCAACCAGATCGCCAGGAACAACCTCGCCAGAGGGAATGACGATGGTCTCGCCGTCGCGCACGACGTTCGCGGTAGGCGAGCTGAGGCTGCGCAGAGAGTCCATGGTCTTTTCAGCCGTGTACTCCTGGAAAAACCCGACGACGACGTTCAACAGGATGACAGCAGCGACGACGCCGCCCTCAATCCACGACTTGATGCCGAAGCTAACCGCCATGGCGAGAATAAGCACCTGTCACACGGGGGAAATATGAGCATCTAGCGAACGTCGCAGACGGGTGCGGGAGCTCACCATGGTCATGGCGTTAGCGATCTGGGCAATGATGATCTTGATCGGCTGCACGCCCTCCTCCTCGCCCAGATCGTTGCGACCATACTGCTGGAGCCGGACGCTGGCCTCGTGCGCACTCAGGCCAGAGAGCAGGTCGGCGTCGAGCTCGGCGGCGACTTGCTCGAAGGTGAGGGCGTGAGCCGGGCGGCTCAGCGGGCGGTTGGATTGGCCCGAAACATGCTGTCGCGCGCCCTTCTTGGGGTCCCCGCTCTTAGCCATGGCGCCGAAGAACGGGCACTTGGGGGGTTGACGATGGACAGACGGCTCTTAAATAAGGCTATGATTGTATGGGATGTTGAATGGGATTTTGACTAAGTTGAGAAGCGCTGATGTTGAGCGGCAGCTGTAAGTGTCCGCAGAGGACGAGCAGGCCGTCGTGTCTTGAGCTGTCGACGCAGTCGAGGTATGGGTCAGAAGGGCGACCGACAATAAGGATAATGGGAGAGAGGAAGCAAGCAGTCAGCGAGTCCAGATGGGATGAAGTGCCACGGTGGCGGCGGTCGCCGGCAATAAGTACTCACGTCGTCCAGAGAACCCTCATTCTGCCGGGCGTATACTCTTTACGTCCTCTCGGCGACGGAGTGTTCCACATACGGCACGTCCTCCACGCCATTGGCTTTGTTGCTCCAACGCTCGCCGCTTGGCTTCCTGTCTCCGGGCCGGTTGTCTCCGGCAGCCTTGCCTGGTCGCGGTGGACATCGATGGACGGGCGGACAGCAGTGCCCTTAGCTTGCCAATCCCAATTGTTGTCGGCGATTGGCGATTGGCGCAGTTCCTGCCCGCTGCAGCCCAGTGCAGGAGCGCAGGACCCAAGTCCACCGGCATTCCAGGATGGCATCCCGCAGAAGCTTCTCCATCTTCGTTCCTGTTCCACTTCGCTGCTCCTGCAAGCAGCGTGCCCAGACGCGCCTAGCGTGCCTGCACTCTGCCTCACGGGTTGCTGACCAGCCCACGGGTGGGAAACCGCAGGCTCTGATTTGCCCGTTGGTGAAAGTGAATCCCGAGTTGCAGGGCAGGCGCGGTCTTGGCAGGCCAAAGTCTTTGGTGGCGGTTTCTGAGCTTCGGAAGAGTGGAGAACCCTCACCTTTTTTCCGGCCCTCAAACAAGCGGAAAGCTTAGGAAAGCACAACGATACGGCAAGTTGCAAAGTCTCCCGGCAGTCGGCACGGCCCCTGTTCTGTTCAATTGTAAACAGAAAACGGGAACCGGTATCTCTTGCTCCTAATTGCTCATATCTGCACATCATTCCGGTCGCAAATTGGCATTTGTCGGCGACAGTGGCGGATGTCGTCATGGTAGTTCAACTACTGTCGCGTGCCCATGCCGAGGAAAGACGTTGATGGCAAAAATTCCCAGGACTCGGTAAATCAGCCCTGGCCAGCTCCTCCCTAGCCTGTCAAGCGTTGCCCCACCCACGTGGGCCGCATTGTCTCTGTCTCTGGAAGGTGCGACCAGCAGGCGGCTGCATCTGCGAGTCTGCAATCTTCGCTCCGCAACGCTGCCACTCCTGCTGCCATACTGCAAGGTCGAGGTTGCGTCGACAAGACTCTTCGGGCCCGCCTGCAAACCAAGTGCTGTGGGCCGTCAGCGATTGCCCGTCCCGATGCAATGTTTGTTTATGCAACTTTGGAAATGAATCCTCAGCACAAAAGCAACTTGCCTACTTCTCCATACATAACATGTACATACAAGAATACACAGCTTTCGTACCGTGTGCGGATGCACGTAGAAAACTGTTACCAATCCCCCGAGTCTCCGTACAACTTGACAACACCTCTTTTTTTTTTTTTTTTT